>Ga0075125_10001270_pt1 | contig 12135 bp, 19 predicted proteins | sample AntAceMetag02UKN_FD_69810 | JGI IMG/M metagenome (GOLD analysis project Ga0075125, IMG submission 69810) | Saline lake microbial communities from Ace Lake, Antarctica - Antarctic Ace Lake Metagenome 02UKN | ecosystem: Environmental > Aquatic > Non-marine Saline and Alkaline > Saline | place... | reverse complement strand
AAACTCCTAGAGGTAGTATTGATTATGAAAGAATAGCTGAGAGAGATGAAGTAGAACGATTTGATATACTAGGAACTTTAAAAGCTGAGATAGACCATATTATGCCTAAAGGATTAGGTGGTACTGATGTTGATTCTAATTTAAAAACAGAAGAAGCTCAACGAAATATTTTAGATATTATGGCTAGAACAGATAGTAACGATTTAGAACACTATAAAAGACAAGCAGGTAGATTACCAGCAGAACTAAAGATTATAGAAGATTATAATAATGGAACATTAACTCAAGTTCAAGCATTAGATAAGATGGGTAAGTTGAAAGAAACTGATATCAAGTCTCCAATTAAAATGGCTTGGGAATATACTAAATCTAAATGGAATAAACTTATTGGAAAAGATAAGAAAAAAGAAATAGAACCAGAAGAAAAAGAAACTAATGGTTTAGACCCATTAAGAAGTCAATTACAACAAGTACCAAGTGCTAATGTTATTAAGAGTTCTATGGATGAAGGTAAAGATATTAGTATGGGAAAATTAGTAACTGATAATGCTCCACAAGGTATTGACCCTAGTTTATATAAAAAGTTAAGAGAACAAGGTAAAGAAAGACAAGAAATTTTAGATGAATATTTACCATCATCTAAAAAAGGTGCATTAGATAAGGCTCTTTTAGCTGGAGTTGGTGATGTAACCAGTATTGTTGGTAATTTAATTGAGTGGACTGAAAGTAAAACTGATAAAACAAGAGAAATTGATGAAGGTTTAAAAAATAGTTTAATATCAAAATTACAGGAAGCATATGATAATAATGATGCCAAATCATATGAAAAATATGCTAATACTTTATCAGAATTAAATGCACTAAAAAAATTAGAAGGTCTTGGTGGAAGATTAAAAAAACTTGGTTCAGAGATGCAAGACGAAGGAACTGATTGGAATAAAATGGATAAACTAGGTGAATTTGACTATGGCGATTTATTAAATCCTGATTTTTATACTCAAAAAGGATTAAGAAGTATTCCAACTTTAATGTCATTAGTTCCTTTAGCAGTAGGAGGTGGATATGCTGGTGCTGCCGTAGGAACTGCTATTGGTTTTGGAGCATTTGGAACAACTGTTATGGGAGCTATTGGTGGTGCTCTTGCTTCCAGACCATTAGAAAGTGCTTTTGAAGGAGCTGATACATTTGGAGAAGCAAAAAGAATGGGAATGTCAGATGATGAAGCAGATAAAGCAGCAAACTATGTATTCAAAAAGAATATGACATTAGTCGGATTAGATGCAACAGAATTTGCCTTGGCTTTTTTACCAAAAAAATATGGTGGTGGATTAGTTGGAAAGCTATTTATATCAGGTGGATTAGAAATGTCTGAAGAACAATTTTTTCAATATAGATTTCAACAAGAAGCATTAGGAAAAGAAGTGGATTATGGTTCTCCTGAAGCTAGAGAAGCTGGTGCTTTAGGTGCTTTAATGGGATTAGGATTAGGTGGTACTGGTGATGTATTTACTTATTTAAATGAAGAAGCATATAAAGGATATAATAAGGAAAATAAAAAGAAATATGATAAAGCTATTGATACAAAAAATAAAGAAACTATTATAAAAACTTTAGATGAAATTGCTGAAACAGAAAATGGAAAAACATCAATAGAAAAAGCTACTGAAGATACAAAAGTAATACTAGAAAAGATTAACTCTGAAATGGAAGAAAAAGCAATAACTACTGGAGTAAAACCAGTAGAACCTAAAATTACAGAAGTAAAAGGATTACCAGTTCAAGAAGTAAAAATAAAAGATTTAGTATTTGAACCAATGGATAGAAAATTAGCTGAACAAGATTTTGAAGCTGGTAAAAAATCAATGACAGATTTACCAGTATTAGCAAAGAAAAATGATGAAGGTAAATTACAAGTTATGGATGGAAATGGAAGAATACTACAAGCAGAAGCAGACGGATTAGAAACCATTTATATTACTACTGATGAGAAATTGTACTTACAAAAACTTAAAGAACAAGAAATAACACCTACTCAGAAGCCACAGGAGGCTGTTAGCGAGGTTAAACCAACAAAAGTGGTGTCTGATACCTCTCTAGTAAAAGAAATACAAAAATCTAAAGAATTAACATATAAACCAGTAAAAGAAGCTAAATTAACATCTCCTACTATTAAAGAAACTAAAGTAGGTAAAAGTATAGAAGCTAAAGGAATTGATAAAGGTATTTTAAGTGGACTAGAAAATGTTGCTGAATATAATGCTACTACACTTAAAGAACAAACTAATATATTTGATAAATTTATAAGTGAAAGTTCTAAAGAGGATGTATTGCGAGTAGTAAAAGGACAAGAACAACTTCCAGAAGGATTAAAAGGAGCTTCATTATTAGTGGGATTAGAAAATTATGCTGTTAAAAAAGGAGATGCTGAGTTATTATTAGAACTAGCTAAATCTCCACTAGCAACTGAAACAAGTGAAGCAGGACAAACTCTTAGACTTATTCGTGAAAGAAAAAGAGATACGGTGGCTGCTAGAATATATAGATTAAAGAGATTAAGAACTGAAAATGCTAATAGAAAATTAAAAGAACGAGGTAAATCTTCAACTGAAGTTAAAAAGAGTATAAAAAGAAGTGCTAAACAAACTGTTAAAAGTGAAAAAATAACTAAAAGCGAATGGGATACTTTTTTGGAAGAAATTCGTTGCTAACTATATGGAAAAAATAGAAAAAGAAATAAGTGATGTTGATACTATACTTTTGATTTTAGGTTTAATTATTTTAGCAAAATTAATGGGATAAATATATGGTATTATGTTTAACTGATGAAGGAATCAGAAAATTAAAAAAAGCATTTAGGGATAAAGAAATAGATCCTAATAAACTCTTAGCTATGACATCTGCTGAGAGAAGAGCTTTTTTTGATAAATTTCTTTCTACAGAACAAGCTAAAACAGTTAATGCTTTATTTGAAAAGAAATTACTTCTAGTAAATCAAGAAAAAGGTTTAGTTGCTTGGGCTAGAGAAATTACTGGTTTAACTACAGAACAAAAACAAGCTGCAAGCCAGAAGATTAAAGATGCTTATGCTGAGAAAAGAAGAAGAAAGTTTAACCCTGCTGAGAATGAATCATTTTTAAATGAATTAACTGCTGATATTTATGGTAAAAAGTATAATGCTGATGTTACTTTAGAAGAAGCTCAAACTATTACAGAACTAGGACAGGATATGATAGAAGCAGAAGCCAAGAGAAATGAAGATTTTACTTGGAATAGTGTCAAAGAAGGATTAGAATTTGGTGCTAAAAAGGTAGCCTATGATAATTATATTGCTGGATTAGAAAGAATATCTGAAGGAAAAGGTTTTATAATTCCTAAAAAGATAGGACAAGTTCCTAGAGCAGTAGGTAGAGCTGGTTCTATATCATTCAATTTTATAGCTGAAAACTCTAGGGCTATTAAGGCTTCAGTTGATAATAGTTTTTGGGGTCGTCAAGGTATTAAAGTTTTATTTACTCATCCTAAACTATGGGCTAAAAACTTTGCTACTTCCTTTAAAGATATAGGAAAAACTCTCGTTGGTAGTAATATAGCTGGAGATACTATCTTAGATGGTGTAAAAGCAGAGATATACTCAAGACCTAATTATGCTAAAGGATTATATACTAAAGGAAAATATAAATTAGATATTGGAGTTATGGAAGAAGAATTTCCTACTTCATTACCTGCTAAAATCCCTGTATTAGGTAGGTTATTTAAAGCTGCCGAAGTATCTTATGAAGCTGGTGCTATGAGATTAAGAGTTGATTTAGCTGACAAACTTTATAATATGGCTGAGAATGTAGGTGTAGATTTAAAAAGCAATGAAGAAGTCGGTGCTATAAATAGATTAGTTAATAGTATGACTGGTCGTGGAAACTTACCTATATCAGGTAAAGCTCAAGAGTTTTTAAACAAGGCTTTTTTCTCAGTTAAATTTGCTAAATCTAATTTTGATACAATATTTGAACCAATAAGAGGTAAGTCTAAATTTACTAAAAAACAAGCAAGTATAAACTTATTAAAAATAGTTTCTGTTACAGCAATGCTTTTAATGATAGCTAAGGCACTTGGTGCTAATGTAGAAGATGATCCAACAAGTTCTGATTTTGGTAAGATTAAACTTGGTAATACTAGATTTGATATAACAGGTGGTATGATTCCTTATATTAACTTAGTAGCAAGAATAAAATCTAATAATACTAAAAGTTCTGTTAGTGGAATTAAAAAAGAATTAAGTGGATTTGGTATGTCTAAAGGTATGGATTTATTTTGGAACTTTACAGAAAATAAGTTTTCTCCTATATTTCAAGTTATAAAAGATATGGTTAATAGAGAAGATTTTGATGGAGATAAACCTACACTTCAAAATGAGTTAAAAAATTTAACTATTCCTATGGTTTTAGAAGGTGCTTATGATGCTAAGAAAATTGATGGTATGGCTATGGCTCTTCTTGCTCTCATAGCAGATGGTTTAGGATTTTCTGCTAACACATATCAATTTAGAGATAATTGGAACAATAGTAATACAGAAAAAATAACAAAGTTTAAAAACAAAGTTGGACAGAAAAGATTTGATGAAGCTAATGCTAAATATAATGAAAAGGTAAATGAATATCTTAATAGTGAAAAATATAAAAGATTAAATGACGAACAAAAAGAAAAACAATTAGCAAAAGAGAAAGCTAAATGGAAGAAAATATTTGTTAGATAAACCCTTTAAATAAGCCGTCTTGAGACATTCCCTAGAATATTGTATAAAAACACTTGACATTAAAAACTACCTGTGCTAATCTAAAGGTAAAGTTATTAACAGTAAGAAATTAAAAAATATATGCAAGAAACATTACTACAATTTATAAACCAAGCAGAACAATTTAACACAAGTTGCTTGGCTTTTTTGTTGCTTAATGGTGGCGTAGTAACCTCCTTTGCAGACAACGGAAAGCCAGGCATTTTTTGTTTAAGTAAAATATATGGATAGACACAAAGAAGCATTACAGGCAAATTATAAGATTGGTAATTATGGTATTAAATTTTGTAGTAATTGTTTACAACCAATAGAAAATTATAGTGATATTAAAACTGGTTTATGCAGAGAATGTCAAGAAATTTATAATTAAAACAAATATATGAAAATGAATCCAGAAATAAAAGAATTAAGAAGCGATAAACGAAAATTATTAACTATTGTAAGAAAACAAGGAGATATTATTGAAAGACAATATCAATCAAAAATGAGAGTTATAAAAAAACTTGCTTTAGAATTTTTAGGAGATAGATTAGATAGATTAACTCCTAGAGAACAAAAGGTCACAGAAATGAGATATGGAATATTGACTGGTGTTCCTGCTACATTAGAAGAAGTCGCTATGGAGTTTGGAGTAACTAGAGAAAGAATTAGACAATTAGTAGCAAAGTCTATTGAGAAAATAAATTGTATTCCAACTAAAAGAGAATTAGAAATTAGTAAAAAAACTTTAGAAAAAGCCCTTAAATCTCAAGAAAAGAGAATACATAGAAAACACGCACTAGAAATAAATCATATTTTAAATTTATATTCTAAACCATTAGGAGAAGGTGGTCTTGATTATATAAAAGCATTTGAAGAAATGGAAAATTATGAACATAAACTATTACTTAAATAATTAACTAATAAGTATATGAAGAGAATTAAATTTGGTATTGACCCAACTGGTAAAACAATACATTTAGGTAGAACTGTTCCATTACTAAAATTAAGAGAATTTCAAAAACAAGGTGATAAAATAATTTTAATAATTGGGGATTTTACTGCTCAAATTGGTGATGTATCTGATAAACTAGACAAAAGACCAGTTTTAACAGATGAAGAAATACAAGGTAATCTAAAAAATTATTTACCTTTAATTAGTAAAATATTAGATATTGATAAATGTGAAATTCATTATAATTCTGAGTGGTTTAATAAAATAACTGCTAAGGAACTAATGGATTTACAAAATTTATTTACTGTACAAAAAATGATTGCTAGGCGTAATTTTAAACATAGAATAAAAAATGAAATGCCAGTATATATTAAGGAGTTAAATTATCCTTTATTACAAGGTTATGATAGTTATATGGTAAAAGCCGACATTGAAGTTGGGGGAGAAGACCAATTATTTAATCTTTTAGTTGGTAGAGATATTCAAAAATATTTTAATCAGAAACAACAAGAAATAATAACTACTCCAATGTTACTTGGAACAGATGGAAGGAAAATGTCCACTAGCTGGGGAAATGTTATAAATATTGATGATGAACGAAAGATAATGTTTGATAAAATATTATGCCTAAGAGATGAATTTACTGAATCATATTTAATAAACTGTACAGAAGATTTTAAAGAGAAGAAATCTATGTTAGAAGAAATACAATCTGGTAATGCTGATTTTAGAAAATTGAAAGAAATGTTAGCGAATGAAATTATAAGATTTTATAAAGTTAAATAATATGGAAGGTTGGGTAAAAATACATAGGAAAATAGCAAAATGGGAATGGTATCATAAATCAGAAATGGTACATCTTTTCATACATTTTCTTATATTAGCTAACCACAAAGATAATAAATGGCAAGGACAAATAGTAAAAAGAGGTCAATTTATTACTGGATTAGACTCATTAAATAAGGCTACAGGCATTTCAGTACAAACTATAAGAACTTGCATAAATAAGCTAAAATCAACAGGCGAACTAACAAACCAATCAACAAACAGATTTAGACTAATAACCCTATTGAATTGGACAGATTATCAACTTAATGATGATAAACCAACAAGCAAACTAACAAGCCCTCTAACATACTACCAACAATCTACTAACAAACAACTAACAGCAAACAAGAATGATAAGAATGTAAAAGAAGAAATACTGGGAGATAAATCTCCCGAAGAATTTTCCTCTAAGGAGTATATTGAACAAGTAATAAAAGATAAAAAACCTCATATATCTCTTATAGGAAAGTATTTTAAAACTAAAGGGGTGGATTTTCCAAGTTTAAAAGCAGCCCGAGCAGAATTAGTAAGATGGACAAAAGATGCTTCGGTTTTAGCTGAATATTCAGAAGAACGAATTAATAAGACATTTGCTTTTGTAAGTGAGAAATTTAAAGATGAATGGAATTTATCAACAATAAGAAAATATATAGCTAACAATTAACTAATATAAATATATGGAGCTTGTCAAAGAAAAATATAAACAAAATATACTAAAAGGTAAATTATCTTCTGACTTAGAAGATAAGATTATACCAATTCAAAAAGTAGAGTTTAAAGAATTAAGTCAAGCAATGCCATCGGGACTTAAAACTTTAGATGATATGTTTATGGGAGGATTTAGAGATGGACAATTAATTCTTATTTCAGGTATTAGTGGTTTTGGTAAAACTCAATTAAGTTTACAAATTACTAAACAATATTCAGAACAAGCAATTCCAGTAGTTTGGTTTAGTTATGAGATGCCTTTAAATGAACTTCAATGGAGATTTAAACAAATTGGTGGTTATGATGATCTACTTTGTTATGTTCCTAAAGAAAATATATCAGATAATGTTAAATGGCTTGAAGATAAAATAGTAGAATCAATAGTTAATTATTATACTAAGATAGTGTTTGTAGACAATTTAGATTTTATTACAGTAGATGTTCAAAATGGTGATGATAAACTTACAATGCAAAAGAGAATTATAGGAATGCTAAAAAGAATTGCTATTGAATATGAAATTATTATTTTCTTAAATGCTCATATTGTAAAATTAGAAGAAGGTAGAGAACCTCGTATGCAAAATATATATGGAGCAAGTGAAGCATATAAACTTTCAGATGCAGTTATATTTATTCATAGATTAAAAGGAGATGCTAAAATGGGAGAAAATATTCCAGAACTTACAAATATTAGTAAAATTATAGTAGATAAAAATAGACTTACAGGCAAGTTAGGACAATTCAAAGTAATATTTAAAGATAATAAGTTTAGTTTAATAGATAATACTCATAAAGATGAAAACTACTAAAATAAACAAAGGAATAATAGAACTAATAGATAACTATAAGTATTTCCGTTGCTTAGAATGTAGTGATAGATACTTTATGAAGTTCTATAGAGCTAAGATGAAAGAAGCAGAAGAAGAGTTAATCATAGAGGAAGTAGATTTAGATAATAAATAAAATAATTATATGAAAGAAAAAGATTTCCAAGTAATGTTTTCTAAGGAGATAAAAGAGAGATGGCTACCATCAGAAGTATCTGCTGTTTGGGAACTAAAGATTTGTAAATTAAAATCTATGCCATTTGACCAAGTTAAACCTCATCAAAGAAAAGCATTAGAAAATGCTAAGAGAGGTGGGGTATATCATAAGATAAATGATATGCCTATATTTAGAGGAAGTAGAATGAGATTTACTAATCCAAAACCATTTGATTGTTTTTCTATAGCTAAAGCAGAAGCTTATGTAGTAATATGGTTTTATAAACCTAGACAAAAAAAAGAAATGATATGGATTGATATAGATAATTTCTTAAAGGAAGAAGAAAAATCTGATAGAAAAAGTTTGACAGAGGAGAGAGCTAAAGAAATAGGTAAAACATTAAATTTCTATGCGTAATAATTTTAAACCAGAAACAAGAGAGTTATTTGACTTAGGAGGATATGCAGAAGATTGGGAAGACGGCAGAAGTGATGCTGATTGTTTACACCATATTAAAAAGCGTATATCAGATTCTCCTTATAATGCTTGTCCTTTAAATAACTTTAGAAACCATCAACCAGAAGGAAGAACATCACAAGGACTACCAGCATTACATTCTAAAGAGGTAGAACAAAAGTATCTTAGAAAGACAAAAGAATTTTTAGATGAGATTGGATATGAACCAACAGAAAAAGATAAAGAGTTTTTATTAAAAGTATTAGAGAAATATGAAAAATAGACCTGTTGATAACTTTTGATAAAAAGGCTTGACAAATAAAATTAGATGATATATACTTAGAGTATAAATAACTAACTGTGGATAACTATGAAACTCAAAAAGAAACTATACCTATTAAGACTTGATAATAATATGTGGATAGAAGTAGAGAAATACTCAAAAGATAACTGCTTACATATTTCAAATATTATTAGAAAAGCAATCAAAGATTTTTTAACAAATAATAAATAATCGTATGAAAATCCAACAAAAAGGAATGTTAATTATGGGAGCAGCAGAAATGCTTTCAACAAGAAAATTACACGAACGTAAATTAGAACAAGAAGCAAGAGAACGAGCAGAAGAATATCAAGAATCTAAAATGGGAAGTTCAGACTATGATTCTAATGGTCATTATAATAAATAATTAAAAAAGGAAAAAAATGTATGAGTGAAATAAAAATAACTCGCAGAATCCCAATGGAAACTTATGCTTATTATGAATTAGAGTTTAATTCAGTAGAAGTATTTGAACAAAATTATAAGCAGATTAGAAGAGCTATAGATGAACAAGAAAAAGTAGAATCTAAACCAGTAGAAACAAAGACAGTAGGAAATTTTACTAAAAAACTAATATAAACAATATGGACAATCAAACTAGCTGGGTAAAAATGAGTAGCTTAGTAAAAAAGCAATTTATATTTAAAACTATAATGGGAAAGAAATATAAAAAGTGGAATGACGCAGAAAAAACTTTTGAGATTAAAGATACTTATTTTGAAGGAAGTCAATTAAAAGTTCAAGTTCAAACAGACCAAGGAACATTAGATATGAGTTGGGGTCAGATATGTCAGATATTAGGAGCTTGTTTTGACCACGCAACTTTATCAAGTAAAATACAAAACGCAATTATTGAAGTAGGAAGTAATGGAAAAGCAGGTATTGATATTCGTTACTATTTTAAAAAGAAAGGATATGCTAATGATATTTCTAAAGAAGAAGAAATAAATATTGAAGATATCCCATTTGATAATTAACAACTTATCTAACTTCTACCTACAATTATCTTTGTGAAAGCGTTTTAAATAATGTCTAAGGATATGAGTAGGTAGAAGATGGAGGTTAAAATATATGAATAAAAAAGAAGTAATAGAAATATTACACAAAGAAGTAGGAATAGTTTATGAATTTCACGATGAAGATGAAAAAGGAGAATTATATATTACTAAAAGACAATTTATGGAAGCTGAACAAGTAATCAAAGGATTAGAGAGAAAAAGAAAAGATGTAGCACTAAAAGAGAAACAACTTATAAGAATGATAAAAAAGAATAAAGGTAATTATGTTGATGTTAGTGATAATTTCTTGAAAGATAAAACTTTAAAGGTAAAAGGGGATTTAGCATTTTTACAACCAAATAACTTATTATTAACTCATTGTAATTTTCTAACACAAAAAGATATTAAATTTTAAATATATGCAGATTGATGAAAAAAAATTGATTAATTATGCTACGAAAGTATCAATCCCTTTACTGAACAATAGTGAAACACCTATTCAAAATACAACTAAAGCACAATTAGAAAAATATGCTCAAATTTTCTTAGATCATTTCACATCTCGCTGGAATGGGAATCCATATTTTTTTGAAATAGATATTTATTCGAATAGCTATATTATAGGAATAAATTTTAAAATTGTTAAAAAAAGAAGAAATAAAGCAATAAAAATTATCGGAAATTTAAAGAAAACAGAAGAACTTTTTAAACTAATGAAGATTGGAGAGAAAAAATATACTAATAAATTTTATAAACAAAAAGATATTCGTGGTTTTAAAAAAACATCATTTTACATAGTAAAAACTAATCAATATAAAAATTGGCATCCAGCAATTGCTCAAGCAGATTTATATGAGTTTATAGAGGCAATAATGAAAAGTGGAATGAAAAAATTTAAAGATAAAAGGAGACTTAGCATTTTTACAACCAAATAACTTATTATTAACTCATTGTAATTTTCTAACACAAAAAGATATTAAATTTTAAATATATGGCTACACCAAGAGAACTAATTAAAACAAAACAAGATTTGGCTGATGAATTTGCTAAGTTAGGAGAAGAGTTAATATCTCTTAAAACTAAGGAAGCATTTGAAATGCCTATCTTAATGGCTGAACATTCAGTTGCTAGCGCTGAAAGAATATGGAATGCTTCTGAAGATGGTATTAAACTTATGACTATAAAGATTAAAATGAAATGTATTGAGAAGTTAATATCAGCTACAAGTTCAAGGTTAAAGGTAGCCGAAATGGAACAATATAATTTAAGTTAAGAAAGGAGAAATATAAATATATGAGTAAAATATCAAAAGAAATAGATATGATAGATAAATTGATATTAGAAGGTGAAAATATAATAAAAGAAATAGATAAGTTAAAAAATAAAAACAAAAAGTATGAAAAAGACTAAATGGAAAACAAGTGAAGTAGGAGAAAAAGAACATAAATCTTACGACACTAAGAGAATGAAACTTAAAAGAAAGAAAACTCAATGGTATTCATTACTAGGAATGACAATATTCTGTGCCTTAGTAATTTATGTGCCAACAGTTATAAATGACGATATAGTGAGAACAAATCTTGCTAGTGCTATGAGTAGTCAAAAAGAGTATGTAAACTCGTTAGAGAGCAATATAGAGCCAAATTTAGGCTTTGACAGTAGAATGAAGAACGAAGTTATGGCTCTTATTCAAGAAGCTGGATTAAATATGTATGAAGCCTATATGATTATTCAATGTGAATCTCATTGGAATCCAGATGCTATAAATACAAAGAACACAAACGGATCATACGATTCTGGACTTTGGCAAATAAATTCAATTCATAAAGATATAAGTAATTTACATAAATTTGACTACATTAAATCTACTAAGTGGGCTATTACTAAAAGATTACACGATGGAAATTGGAATAGTTGGGTTTGTAGTGGTCGGTTAGGAATATAAACAATAAATATATGGATAAAGATAAAAGAGAATTAATAGATAAACTTGATGGAGAAATAAAGTTTAGATTAAGACAAAATAATAAAATTGTAGGTTATGAAAAGTTTACCTATATTGCAACTCAAGAGAAATGGTGTTGGTTGTATGCTCCAACAGAAAAAGGACTTTGGG
>Ga0075125_10001262_pt1 | contig 12158 bp, 17 predicted proteins | sample AntAceMetag02UKN_FD_69810 | JGI IMG/M metagenome (GOLD analysis project Ga0075125, IMG submission 69810) | Saline lake microbial communities from Ace Lake, Antarctica - Antarctic Ace Lake Metagenome 02UKN | ecosystem: Environmental > Aquatic > Non-marine Saline and Alkaline > Saline | place... | reverse complement strand
CCGTACCATCAAAGTCACCTGTTTTCGGTCGGAGAGCCGCTTCCTGTGGGTATCCAGTCCCGGTCCTGCCGGAACGGTCCGCGAGAAGTTTTTCTTCTCCGACTCGTGCAATTCTTTTTCGACTATGCTCCGAAGAGTATTTCAGCCAACCCTTCATGTTATTGAAGTCATCTGCCATGGTGTAGGCAAGTCTTCGTAGCTCATAAGACTGCGCTACCACGGCGTCTTCGGGCCATGCAGCGGCTAACTCTATCTCGGCACCGTCTGTTCTGGTGTCTATGATGTATTCTACGCTATCGTAATACAGGACTCCCTGTGCAGCCCATGAGGGCCACGTTCCGGTCGCAAGTGTCACGGTGGTTCCATCCGCGTCGATAGAGATGGTCCCTGTGGAATAAGGTGTCGATGTGGTGAGAGTGGTATTCTTGCTGAGAAAAGACCACTCCATCCCCTGCAACGCAGGAAACATGAGGAAGTCTCTATACCCCTTGTCTAAAGCCGCGTAGATATCGTTCGTGTTCTGCGTAGTCCAATCATCCGAACTGATCGGTGCTTGGAGGGCAGTTCGCGCTACCAAGGCGGCAATATCGGCATATCCTAAAGAAAGTCCACTCTCACTCATCTCTACTCCTTATCAGGTTCCTGCTCCACTTCGGCTCTCTCAATACCAGCTTCATCCGTCACATCCTTCAGAAGCGCCACAATCACATCGTATGGCATCTCCAGAAAACGACCGTGGAAGCGCACCATGCGCTCCTCGGCCCGTTCGACGATCTTGATGACCTTCTTGGATACTCTGTCTGCGTTCTTCTCAATCCGAAAAAGGCTTCTGATAAGATCATTGTGCCGTAAGTGCATCCTGGTTCTCCTTGTAGGGTTGGGGGGCCGTAGCCCCCCTTCGCCCTCGCTTATTCGTATTACAGTTCGATCCCGATGTCAACAGCGTCAGCATAGAGATGCTTTACCGCACCTGCGTGATCCTTGATCCCGAAGTACGGGGCCATATAGACGCCATCAGGAACACTTGTTTCGCTGATCCCGATTTTGCCAACCGACACACCATTAACCCAATACCGCAGTACCCAATCCTGGTTCGGAAGAGGTTCATAGGTGATGCCGAACTTGTAGTAAGTTGTGGCAACGCCAACCTGGGCCTCTTCTGTCAGCACAACCTCTGTGGTCGTGGTGCGGTAAACCGCATCCCATCCGTCAGAATCGGCTTCCAGGATACGGAATCCAATGAAGTCCTTGCCGTTGAGTCCGGTACCGTCATCCTTCAGCATACCATCGGCGGGGATTCCGCCGTCAGCAAGGCCAACATAGACGGTCTGACTCGAAACCAGAGAGGTTGCAACTCGTGCTTCGTACCAGAATCGCTTCTCGCTACCGGCAGTAGAAATCGCAGCAAACGGAGCATGATCGCTGCCCCACTGAAGCTGACAAGATACGTCACTCGTGGTGTGGGTTGCCATATCCATAATGCCATTCGCTGTGTCATCAAGAACCACAGCAGTACAAGTGGAATCAAGATAACTGTACCAGCCATCAACGATGGTGGTGGATGCCTGATCGCCAACGTTCATGAAGTGTTCAGGAACCAAGTGGAACTTGTCTGGGTGCGTCTCATCAAAATCAGCCCAGACCGAGCGTGAACGGCCATTGCCAGTCCCGTCGCCCTGATAATTAACATGGATACTCATTTGCTTCTCCTTCTTCAAAAAAGACTAGGAACTGAGTGGGTCAGATTTCGCTGCCAAGAAGATTCCCTTGCGCCGGTCCCAAATGCGGTAGTTATAAACAAACCGCGTGAACGACTCTCGAACACTGTTCTGTGTCGGTGCTACTCGGAAAGGCGTCTGCGTCCCGAAGTGACCAGAGAGAATACAGGTGTGAACCTGTTTCCAGTCAATACCAACAACAGGAAGCGAAGTGGTCTTGTTCTTCGTGATGTACGGTACTTCGCGGACAGGAACACCCATCACGCGGGTCGTATCACCATAAGCGTCAAGGTCGCTACCGAGACTTTCGTTATTGGAACGTGCGAGCTTCGCTAGTGCCTTACAGGTCGTCCAACCAGAGTACATAACCCGCCGTTCGCCATTGGAGTAGCCAGGAATCTTGGCGTTTTTCACTGTCGGCATCCACTCACTCAGTTTAATACAGTCACGAAGACCGTCAACCAAGTCGGTGTCGGTGACGTTTGTGTAGTCATACGAGCCATGCTTCAGGCGTGTATGAACGTCTGCGTCCTGTCCACCGATGCTGCCGTAGTTGCCATTCGAGCCGTCAAAGTCAAACGTGGAACTCAGGTTTGAGCCGTCAAGCCAGTAACCAAACAAACCCCACGGAGTCGTATCATCCGCGCTGGACGACACACCCTGCCACCAGTTTGCTTCCATGAGTTCAGCGAGTCCGCCGCGACTCATCTGGATCTTCTCGTTGACGAAATTGACAACCTGTGCAGGCGCTCTATTCAGAGCCGCTTCCACAACATCATACGCACACGAAGTCTCGGTCTGCCGCCACGGAATCGTGAGGACCAAAGAGCCATCCTTAACGTTGGTGTTGTTTCGGCTGTAGAGGCCGACGTTACGTGCGTTGTCATCATTGTTTTCAAGCACGTTCCAGCTAATATCCTTACCAGACTGGAGGCTGACTCGGTTCTTCGTCATGAGGTTCGACATAGCGACATGCTCACGAAGATCGGTGGTCAGATCTACCATCTTAAACCGACCGAGTTCCGATAGAGTCGTATTACTCAGGTCAGTAACCTGTGATGGAGTTAAAGCTGCCATTACATTCTCCTATCCTGTAGCTATTCAGCATCCGGGAAGCTGTCAAGTTCGCCTTCGATAGCGTCAGACATATCATACCCCTGCTCGGTCAGCTTTTGATTTAGCCGTTCCTTTGCGGATATTTCACCGGGCAGTTTAGAGCGTTCTGCACCACGCCCAACGAATTTACCTTGACGATCTCTTGACTTCACCACGTTTGACTGTTTAGCCAACTTTTCGATTTTGTCTGGGAACAGAGCTTTGGCCGCTGATACCGCACGTTTTGCGATACTGCCTTTTATGCCATTGCTCATCATGTGTTCAAAGACCTTATTTCTATTATTATGTTCTGCGCTCCCTTGCCGTACTTCGTCAAGGTATCCGGCCCCAAACACACTTTCCCACTCTTTCCCGAGCGATTGAAGTGCTTCATCAAATTGCGCGTCACGCTCGGCACTCGTTTCATTTGAGATCCGTTCCATCTGGGTACGCAGTTCGGATTCCCTGGACGCTACTTTGTAATCGACGAGTTGTTCTACAGCGCCCTTCATCCCTTCATTCATACCCTTCAGGATCTCTGCTTGTTCTGGGTCGACCATATTCTCATCAAACCCTTCCGGTAGTTCATACCACTTTGGAGGCTCTAAGTCATCTCCTTGTGTTTCACTGCCGGCTTGTACTGAATCCGCCTGAAGTCGTTCCTGCATTTCAACGACTGTCCGTAGCGAAACTGAATCCGCCTGAAGTCGTTCCTGCATTTCAACGACTGTCCGTAGCGAATCCGTATCGCTTAAAGCAAGAATGCTCTCCCTTGGGAGATTCATCCCTGCCGCCCTAAACAGAAGTTCCTCCCTCACGGAAGGGTCTGCCACGACGGGTTCATCATCGCCGTTATCTTCTCCCTCAACGGATTTCTCATCGTCTTGGGTTTCGTCTACTTGTACTTCTTGGATTTCCTGCTCATCCGAGTCTAATTGTACTTCTTGGATTTCTTCGCCCTCAGAATCTGGGAAGGCGTCCATCGTGTCAATGCCACCCTCGAATGCATAATCCTGTTCTTCAGTCTGTGCGCTCATTGGTTCTCCTAATAATAGCTATCGCCATCCCGCCAACCATGTGCACCGTCCCAACGCTTTCGATCATTGTTCGACCGGAATGCGGGTCTGACAAAATGCGGTTTACGCTTATCGGCCACGTATTCCACAGATCCCCTGACTCCGTTTTCCTTATCGAACTTGTCGAATTCGCCGACCATGCTTTTCGGGAAGCACCTAGCTACTGAACCCTCGCCTTCACCCGCGTTACCACCACCCATCAGCCACGGGTCTGCTGAACTGTTTCTACCATCTCTATGTGTTGCCCCAAAATCATACGGTGCTGTACCGCCGCAATCACAACAAACTGTCTTTGGGCGGTCGTCCATAGGGAACTGCTCGTCAAGAACCTTCTTACACCATGGACAAGTAAATGAATAAATAGGCATAATTTACCCCGCAAGGTTCGCTGGCTGAATGTAAGCGTGATCTACCAAAATCCCCGCAAGTGTGTCGTCCTGTACGTCGAGTATAACACCCGCTTCAATGTAGTTTACATCTGCGGGGTCCCACCCAGTGCCACCAAGGTACGCCTGCCCGATATTCTGGTAGCAGTAGTTCCATCCGGCAATCATCGTGGTATCTGCGAATCGCCACTCCAGATAATTCGTGGTGGACTCGCCGAGACGGATATAAGCATTTGCGATGTCGGTAGTAGCCGAGACGTAGACCGACCAAACAATCCGATCTGTGGGGAGAATCATATTCTCGGTCAGGTTCAGTGCGGTGTCAAAAGTCTTGTACGCACCAGCGTAAGTCGAGTTCGCGCTGTCGCTTGTCTTAGCAAACGAAATGCAGTTGGTTCCTTGGAACTGCTGAGTGGATTTAGCCAGAGTTGTCACATCTGCGTTGGCAACCGTGAAATCTCCCACTGTCTCGAAAAACTCCAAATCAAAATTACTGAACATGGTTCTCTCCTAAAACAATTTTGTGATTGCCGCACCAATGCTGCCGCCGCCTGCACTGGCAACAGCAAGCCCGATTATCGTCTTGACTATACCTTTTTGTTCTTTCTTCAATTCGGTCACATCATCCACAGTGCCGTTCACGCGAGTCTCAACACGAACCAACCTCTCAATGACATCAGTGTGTTTTTCTTCCATCCCATCGCGGATTGTGTCAAACTGCCCCACGAACCACTTCATGTCATCTTTGTCCATGCTCATAACCCACCCTCTTGATTTGCCGTCGCTGCTTGAGATTTCGCCATCGCTGCGTTCGCGTCCATAAATGCGTTATCGGTTCCCTGCGGTGTCGTGCCAGGGCGTGATTCGCGCACGTTCACAGTCTCGCTTTTCTGTGCCATGCGTGGGGGGGCGTCAACCATCTCATTCCGCATCTGACTCTGTGCGCGGGGGTCCATCGCCTTGAAGAGAATATCAAACGGTACATCCCACTGCTTGCAGAGGTAACGGGCTGTTTCTACTGCGTTCGGCATCCACCCGTCCTGCTGTAGCATTTCTGCCGACTGCATCACAAATCCCTGCCAGAGTTGGATCACCATTTGTGCTTTTTCGTCTGGGGTTCTTCGTTGCATCGAGTAGGGGGCAATCGTAAAGTTATAGTCCAGGTAATTACCTTCCCGTTCTTCTGCGGTGAAATCCCAAGGCACATGCACACCAGTACCAGGAATCTCGGCTTTCCCACCGTAGTTACGGATGTCCTCAGTCCACACCCACCAAGCGTGTTTCTTGAGAATATCAGACACACAGTTCTGGAGGCGTGTCTGCAGGAACCGAATCAGTGAACTCGCGGTATCGTGGATCAGCTTGTCGCCACGGAACGTCTCTGCGGATGGGCCTAGCCCACCAAGAGAACTCAAGTTACCGCCCTCGGTGTCGTGCACCTGCATTGTATAGGTGAGCATGTTGTTTAACTGTGGATTGGCTGTGCCGGTAGTCATTTGCTTCATACGTTCGATAGAGCCATTCGGCACGTAGGCAATCATCTGGTCATTCGCCTGCTGAATGACTTCACCAGCTTTTTTCATGCCATCTTCGATCAGGATTAAATCTTTGGCATTCTTAGTCTGTTCCCGGACTTTTCTCATGGTCTGGTTAATGAACAGGTGTAGTTCAAACAACGACATCCCTGGAGGGGGGCCGATAGGTGAGCCACTAAACGGGTAGAGGTTCAATATATCATAAGGACCGCCATCGGGTCCGGGCCACTCAAACATCCCTATGGGTTGGGTTTCGCCAGCGGGGATTTGGATGATGACGTTTTCGTTGGGGAGATACCAGTCCCATACCCACACGCTGTCATAGACTTTATGCTCTTGTGCGCGGTCGTGGCCCGAAGACATGTCCTCGCCTCGGTTTTCCAGATCGCGGTAGCTTGAAATCCCTGCTCCGGTTGGCTCTCCGCGTTTGGCTTTTTTCAACTGTTCCTTGACCCACCCGCGAGGCCGCAGGTATCTATCTCCGATTAGCTTGCACTTCTCCGGGTTACTCGCGCTCATATCCATAACGCAATTATCGAAATCAATCGCATCCGTAAAGCACATTCCTGGGTCTATATAGTTGCCTTCTTCCTCGACGACTTCGGGAGCGCCAGCCGCGAGTCCAGTCTTAAATACACCCGGAGCAAAGAACGAGTCAAAAGTACCTTGAGCAAGCGCAACGCCAATTCTACATTCATCTAAATGTTTGTTGTTTGCGTGCTCGAAGGACCATGCAAAGTTCCTCAGCTCCGGGAATTCGGTATCTACAGAGAGACGCGGACTTCCGGTTGCCATGTTCTGCAACCAGATTCGTACTGCGTCCTGCTGTTTATTGATAATGACTTGTTTTGGCGCACCATTCTCAGAGAGCAGGTGGGTTTGGTATTCCGCAAGCATCCTCTTTCTACTTACCCGCGCTTTCTCCATCAACCTTCTGTTGTAGGTTACGAGTTCGTGGAGATGCCCGATTTGCTTTTCCGAGGCAATGTTCTTATCGATCATGTACTCTGCTTGGCCGTAATCCACTTGCAGCGGTCTACCGCGCATCTTTTCGTACCATCCGCGCAGCGATCCAAGTATTCCATCGTAGCTTTTCTCTACCATGAGTAAACTTCCTCTTTTTCACGTTTTGCTTGTTCGTCGTATTCTGCCCACCGTGCGCCGAAGCTCCCAACCGGGAATACATTAAGTCGAGGCACTGGCTCCGGGCGTTCTCTCATTGCCTGTAAGAGTATGACCTCACTGGTAGTTATATCGCCGTGCTGCTGGCCTGTTTCACTTTTGTCTTCTGTGGTTGTGGCTAAAATATGCACTACCCCGCCACGTCCGTCATATCTGAACTGTTGCGCTTGGTCATAAGCCTCTACGCACCGGGTCACATACGTCCCCCTGAACAGAGCATCTTTATAATCCACAAACATCTTGTATTTGATGCCTTGATTAGAAGGAACTCCGGGCTTATTCGACCTGTGGGCCTTCCTCTCGTTAGATGATTTGTAGTAGTACACGTCTGCGTCTGGGCGGAACTCCATGAATTTCGCACCAAATGCAACTCCAGGTCCGCCGCCGTCCCATGCGGCGTATGGCACTCCTTTGTGGGTGGAGAACCAGTCATATACCGCTACCGTTAATCGAGCTAAGTCCTCTGGTGTTATACCGTTAGAGCGGAATTCGAATACCTTTTCTCTGATGGTATCATCCCCGACTGAGATAACTGAATCTGATTTACCGCCACCACCGGACCCCATGTCGATACCCATTGAGTAAGTAGTGTCCTGCGGGACAAGCCCTTGCGGGGAAGGCTGAAACCATAGTTTGCATTTGTCCCGTCTCATATCTCTGTCTGAGAAGGACTGTTTTTGTCCATTCTCCTGCGGGGGCAGGAAATCTTCCAACTGCCCTACTTGGATCGGGTCGCGGACGTTCTTGATTTTCGCGGCCAGCAGTTTATCAACCGGGTGGAAGAATGGTGATCCAGTGCCGAGATAGGAAATCTGGACCTCTTGCTGTATGTTATAGATGGAATCAGAGGCGTCTACTTCACCGTCGAACCAGGGGCTTCTCAGAAACTCAAAAGGAGTTCCAGGGTCAGCGTGAGTTTGTTCGATCCTGAAGTTGTAATCGGGGTTTTCCTCATGCCACTTCTTGTCGATGACTCTGATTTTACCATTCTTGGACTCGTACAGCCCTGCGGCCAGATCTGGGTTGATCGACCAATGGAATGTAAACCAGTCGTTGCTTAAGTTCTGTTTGGCTTGCCAGAACGATCCTTCCGCACCATTGGGGGTTGAAACACGTATCTGGCATTTTGTGGTAGGCTGTAGGGATTTGGTGATCTCGGACCCGAACTCGGCAAACGCTTCTTCGTCTCTCATCACCGCGCTGTTACCACCACCTCTACCGGCATTCTTGCTAGAAGCCTCACCACGGATAGAGGTTCTGCGTCTTCGGTTGAATACCATCATTGAGGGTCTGCCTGCCGCGTGGTCGTGTTGAGCGCCACGTACTGAGAGACAGGGGGGCAACCGCTCCTCGTTGAAGTCTAATTTTGGGAAGAGGGCGTCTTCATCGTCTTTTCCGTCAACCCGCTCTTCTTTACTGGATATGCACCGGAAGTGTCTGTTGCGGTCAAACCGCCAAAACCAGTCAAACGAGTAGAGGACTGTCCACGAGATGCCCATCCTCCGAGACTTATCAATCCCGACATCCCATCTTCGGTACCAGTTCTTCATCTTCTGAGACTGTCTGATATTGAACACAATCAGCAGAAGTAGTACCTCTTGGTAGTCGTAGGGGATAAAAGCTCGGACTGGTTCTTCTTTGCGGGTGTCCAGTGTCCAACAGAACGTACCCACATAGAACCGTATATCGTGCATACACGACTTGATGATGAGATCAGAGTAGTGCGGGTACTTGATTAGTTGTTCGTTAATCCACGCTCGCCACAGCAGATTCTCGTCATAGTCCTTCGGCACATCCGAGTACACCAGCAAGTTCTTCTTGGATGAGTTTTCTAACTCCTCCACTGAACTTTGAAAAGCGTTGCCGGATAGCCTCAGGCAGTTCTGCTGCATCAAGCGCTCGATTGTGTTCATCAGCATCGACTTGTTCTTTCGACGACATACGAGCTACAATGGCGATTAACTTATCGCCCGATTTCCAATCAATCGTTTCCTGCAAAATAGAGAACGCTCCCATTGAGGGAGCGTTCTTTCGTCTGATCTTGGGGTTGTGTAAATTGGCTAACGCCCATTCGTAGTCACCCGCTGCTATCTTTGCGCCTTTGGACAGAGCCTCTGGTGAGAACGGGGTTCTGTCTTTTCGCTTCTTCTCAGGTTCTTTCTTCGGTCTGCCTGCCGGTATGTCTAACAGTTCACCAAGAGGCATCTCACCGTCATAGTTAATCTTCTCGTATCTCTCAGGCATCAACGTCCTCAGAACTCTTGTCGTTGTCACGGGCCTTCAGCAGTCCAACCCCACCAACAATCATAGCGATACCCGTCATAATGGCTGCATAGACCACCTTAGGGTCTGCTACGGTATCAGGGCTGTCGTCCAGGTACGCTACCAACGGTTTACCCAACGCTACCAGCATAGCACCAACACCACTCAGGATCATGCCAATTCCGCAACCAGTCGTCTTCCAAGAACTCTTCATAGTTTCTCCTGTGTAAGAATACACTGTGCGAATACACACACATAGAACCATACACTCTAACTAAACTAAATGCAAGAACTATTTTCTTTTTTGAGACAGTTTATTGAGACAGGTATGTGTGATTATACACAGGTTGGGGTGGGATTACTGCGTTTCTGGCTCTACACCGTCCTCTTCGCACATACGGAGGTAGGTGTCGATTACGCTGTGAAACGCAGGCTCGACCTCGTTGACCGCGAGTACCTCGAAAAGCAGGGCGTCAGGAATGCTGGGAACAAACCCAACGAGAATATCGCCTTCGCGGTTGATCTCAGCGGTGTACCCCCTATACGTGACAGATCCACCGTTGGGGCCGTAAGAAAGATTGACTATTCCGCCCGTCATTCTCTGCTCCTGTCAACCACGAGTGGATAATCAATAAAGCACCCACCATCTTCCTTAGCCAGATCAAACAAAGAATCGTCACGATCATATATGCCGCACTCGGATTCACCCGACCTTACAGAAGCAACGAATACGTCAACCCACCCAGGGAGATGGTCCTCAAGAAGTTCTTCTGTGAATACATTCCCATTAGGAGCGATGGTTCCAATCGCGGCGAAACACTTGTAGTCCTTAACTGTTCCGAACAATAAGTCCATGTAGATAATGAGGTCAAACTTATCTGGGTGAAGGTCCGGAATAATGCTGCAATTACGTATGTCTGGGCGGATTAGGGTGGCTTTTTTTCGCAGCTCTTCAATGTAGGGTCTAATCCAGTACTGAGTTCTCTCTTTACCCATTCTTTGCTCCTTATTGATATGTACCACGACTGAGTATGTCTTATTCTTGCTCCTTTAGCTTGTCAATCTTATGCGCTAGTGCGAACAATATACTGCCTTCACCAGCAGCAAGCTCCCGGTATTCCTTGGTTTCTGGGTACTTCTCTGCTAGGGTCGCCATGGTTTTTTGCGCTTGTGCTACGTAGAACAGACCGATGATTGAGTCCACCACTTCGTCCGTCACGGCACTTTCCTCCACGATGAGTAAAACTATTGCACTACGGGCGCTGTAGAGCCGCTTATGATACAGGCGAGGGCAGACAGCAACCAGTAGTTCTGTAGAGCAGCACTCGCGCCGCGTACTTTCGCTATATCCACCGTTCTCGGCGCAGGTAGGTGCCTAACTCTCACCCGCCTATTTATCCGCTTTCTCTGGATTCTGTGCATTAGCTCTCCAGTTCTTCCTGTAAACGCCGGCCGTTCTCTTCAATGTAGCTGGCCACAGCACCGGCCGCTATTTGGATTTTGACAGTCAAGTAGTCGTTTAGCTTGTGCAGGCCCGAGCATTCTGACAAAGCAATCTCAGAATATGCAGACGGAACGATGCCAGCAGAGTACACAACGTAAACGTTCAGGAATAGCTTATCTCCACATAGATGACCCGACGCTAATTCGGCGTCCTCTTCTTGCAGCGGTTTGTTGTATGGATCTGTGACTTTGGCAAGCGGGTGAACTCCTATCCGTTCCGTGAGAACCTTGTTCGCTATCCGCGCTGCATCGATCTCTCTGAGAGCGATACGAATCAGGCTAATCGTATCGTCAATCTTTATGATCTCCATTGCTTATTCCCCTGAATTTAACCCCGTAATACTAGAGGGCGCGTTCTATCTCGATTCTGTCGCGGAGTCCCTGTAAGAACACCGGGTTGCTCAACGAATCACCCCAGATATGACGTTCACCCCAGGCGAGTTTATGCAACTGCCCATCCAGCATCTCGTTGAGCAACTTCTCTGTAAACGGCTCGTACTTCTCCGTGCCAAACCCTCCACCAAAAAACCCGCGAACCAGGAGATCCCGCATCTCCACAAGAATGGCCCCAACAGCGGCGTATGTTTCCCTCATTCCCCGACTGTCAGAAGAAAGGCGGTCAAGGCTGAAATCAGTGAGTATCCTTATCATGGCATCCTCCTCAAAACATCGTACACGGTAAACCCGTCAATGTCAAGCGTATTTATGCGTAGGGGACAGAAATACCACACACTACCAGAGGCCTAAGTACCTTTAATACCGAAGGGTGCCGGGGGGGTCGGGGTTCGACTTCTGGCCTACCCCCCCTCCCTCTTGTTTGTTCATGCATGCTCTCATGCTCTCAAGGTGTTGGCCTGCTTGACCTTGTGTGGTGCTGTGTGCTGGCCTGCTTGACCATGCTCCAGGGGGATATCCTGTTACCTACCGTTCGCTGCAATAATGAGACACCCTTAATGAGACACCTATGTATGGACCGTGGCCTATGACCTTGGTGATTGTGCGCTCCTGTGCATCGAATCTCTACGCAGTGGCACTTTGGTGTCGTTTCGGTGTCGTTTCGGTGTCGTTTCGGTGTCGTTTCGGTTTACTTGTTCTGCTGGCGGAAGATATTGCCGTTTGTTGGCTTTCATAGATTGCCTGTGTGCGATAGTTGTCTCTTGTCTAGTGCGATGGTGTCAGGGTGAATCGGTGTCTATCTCTCTATTGAGTGCTTTAGTCCTTTGATCCTTTTTTCGGGGTCGCTGGGTTCATGCCTGTATTAGGTGATCCGTTGATTCTCTAGCCGTAGATCGTTAGTCTCTATCTCTTTTTGGGCTATTCCGATTCTATTCAATCGTTGTTTGACTTCCGCTATACCATGCCTTTTTCTCTAGTCGTAAGATACTGCCACCGCAACCGTTT
>Ga0075125_10001261_pt1 | contig 12164 bp, 15 predicted proteins | sample AntAceMetag02UKN_FD_69810 | JGI IMG/M metagenome (GOLD analysis project Ga0075125, IMG submission 69810) | Saline lake microbial communities from Ace Lake, Antarctica - Antarctic Ace Lake Metagenome 02UKN | ecosystem: Environmental > Aquatic > Non-marine Saline and Alkaline > Saline | place... | reverse complement strand
AGCCTATGGGCACGGGTGTTCCGATGCGGCCGATGCTCTCACCGGCACAGCGTCGGCAGATTACTGCGGCCATCTCCAAGGAGTTACGGGGGGTGTATAACTACGGTAACGTCCCCATCGTGGATGGATTGATCGAAAGCTACGATCGTATGTCAGCCACTCAAAATGAGATGGGCTGGGAGAAATCAGAGGGGAACAATCGGACGCGAATCCTTTCATCGTTCGGGGTTCACCCGCTCATCTTGGGTGAGCCACTCAATGTAGGCGGCTACGCACAGTCAACAACCATCATGGATATTTTCTGTGGCAGCGTCAACGTGTTTTTGGACATGCTGACCCAGGTGGCCAATGGATTTATCGCTCCGATGGAATCGGACGGGGACTTGCTGAGAATTTGGTGGGAGTTGTGCGATGCGGTTGATCCGTCGATATATTCTAAAGAATTCGTTGAAGCTCGCAAGATGAATGATGTGTCTCGCAATGAATTCCGAACTCGATTGGGGCTGCCCCCTGATGAAGCCGTCATGGAGGGGCGATCAAAGCTACTGGAGACCGTCGGTGGTATGAACGGCGTGTCAGCATGGCTCACTGGCTTGGCGAGGGGCGAGATGACAGTGGGACAGGTGGTTCAGTTGATGGTAGAGTTCCTGGAAATTTCAGAAGAAAGGGCTAAGCAAATCGTCGGTACTGGGGAGGAAAAACCCATCGGTGAAATGGTCGAAACGCTCCAAGCGGTTGTAGAAGAGCTGAAGAAGCCTTGCAAGGTGGAATTGAGTGGGAATGAATGATACGAAGATACTCAACGCCCGAAAATGTTGCGTTCTACAAAGATAGGATGGAAGAGTGTTTGTGCCGCCACCCGGATGGTCGTCGTGGAATTGTGTTCAAAGTATACGCGGCTCGATTCTATGACGGTATTCGGGCATCGGTTGCTTGGGATTCGCGGACTGGGGGGAACCCAGTTTTTGGGCGTCTTGATATTTTAGATTTTGATGCATATTGAACGGGGGAGTCGAGGGTTGATCGAATGACTAGAGGAATCGTCTACTTGCTGAATGGGCTATGCGTTGCAGAGCGGCTGGCTGTTTCGATTCACTCCCTGCGGGATCACTGGAGTGGGCCGATTACGATCATGGTTCGCACAGATGAAGAATGGAATTTAGCCCATCAGATTGCCTGTGATATTTGTTGTAGTGTTGAGCAGTTCAAGTTTTTGGATGAGAGGGCGATGCTCTCCAAGACACAGATACCAGAATGGGCTCCTTATGAAGAGACGCTGTTTCTGGATGCCGATACGGTGGTGGTTGGATCGTTGGATGATTTGTTTGGATGCCCGTTGACGTTGACCAAGTGTGCAGAGTGGCGGAGCAACAGGCGTCTCACGGCTGGGTGGATTCGGAGATGGAAGGACCACATTGATCGGGAAGATTTTCTGGAGATGATTGATGTGCAGTTGAACAATCCCTACCCAGCTATCAATACGGGGGTCTTCGCATTTCAACGGGACAATACTGATCTGGCTGTTTGGAAGATGCTGGCCTTCCTCAATCCGGGTGCTGCAATGGTGGACCAGACTGCGATGCAAATTCTCACGAGTGCAATCCCACACAGGCTGTTGGATGATCGGTACAATAATTCAATCATCTATGGTTTGGAGACGGCGGATATCAGACTGATTCATTACCATGGTCGGAAGCACTTTCTTACGCGGTCGAATTGGCCGGAGTTTTTCTTGAAAACAATGGAAGCCAACATTGGGGGAATTCAGGATTGGGCGGGGAAGCATGACAGGCGTGTTCGCAAGTGGTTGCAGAGGCGACAGGAATGCTGAGTAGAAAACACTATCGTCGAGGATTTGGATTGTCTTCCATTGGGAAAAAAGTAAAGGAGTCAATTGCCCTTATACAAAAATACAGGGACGAGGCTCTTTTTTTCGATGAGCGTGGTTATGCTGTTGGGTTTTCAGGGGGGAAAGATTCAATAGTAATCGCTAAGTTGGTGGAGATGGCGAATGTTCCTTTTGAGCTTTCATATTCTCAAACAACGATTGATCCCCCTGAATTGTTAGCATTTATTAAGGAAGTGTATCCACAGACAAAATGGTTGCACCCTAAGAAGGGATTTTTCGCTAGGCTACCTGAACGACTTCTGCCGACAAGGGATTGCAGGTGGTGCTGTCAGGAGTACAAAGAAAATAGCAGAGAACATAGAGTTGTTTTGTTGGGGATTCGGCAAGCTGAAAGCCCCCGGCGAAAATCGCAGTGGAAAGAGTATACCCCTTTCGGTAATGGTTTTGGCTTGCTGCCAATTTTGCGATGGTCAGATGAGGATGTTTGGGAGTTCATAGACAATGAAGGCTTGCGATATTGTTTGTTGTATGACGAAGGATTTAACCGGTTGGGATGTGTTGGATGTCCAATGGCCTCGACAAAACAGCGGATCGTAGAGTTTAGAAGGTGGCCTGGATTTGGTCGGGCGTGGCGTGCTTCGATATTCCGGTGGTATGAAAGACACAAGGGGAAGTTGACCAAAAAGGGAAAACCGTATTTTCTATGTGAGAGATGCGATTCTCCTGAGGATTTGTGGTTCTGGTGGTTGTTCGAGGGGAAATTTGTCGGCCCGGAAACACGTAAATGTGTAGATGAGTTGTTGAGAAAACGATGCTGCGAGAATTGATCAGATTGTCAAAGCTGGTGGTGGAAGCCGCTCTGCTCCGAAGGGAGTTGGAGGTGGGGGAGTTTATGCAGCGTGAGGCGTTCCGGATCGAACGCAAGGCTGAGCAGCGGAGGCAGGTGAAGGATGCCGAAGATCGAATAGAAGAGGCTGTAGCCCCTATGTTCGAGCGGCAGTTCGATGCGGCTGCGAAGAAACTCAAGGGGGCTTCTGGAGACAACGCTGACAAGCTTCTCAAGCAGATTTTCAATCCGAGGGACTGGGACGAGGAGTTGGTTGATCGAGCCCTCCCCGCCGTGGCCGAGACGATGCTGGAGGGTGCTAAGTCGTCTCTAGCTGCCGTGGGTGTCCATTTGCCAAAGAAGGGGAAAGATACAGAATTGGAAAGCAAGGCTTCGCATGGCCCTTCTATGGCCCGAGAAAAGGCATCTACGGCAACGGAGTGGTTGGAGTCGGAGGGAACTTCTCTGTCCGGGGGAATGGTGTTCGATACACCTGACGGACCGATCGATATTGCCCTGGCCACCGAGTATCCAGAATGGCTGAAAGACAAGATCGGGGAGGAGTTGACAGAGACCTTCGATCAGGATTATTGGGCGGGAATGAATGATACAACGAAGGGCAGGCTCCACACGATTTTGAACAACGGGCTGGAGAGTGGGAAGTCGATTACCACGATGGCAGCGGAGATAGCTGGATTGGGAGAGAAGTTTAGCAAGCAGCGGGGGCGGTTGATCGGCAGGACGGAGGCGGCCCACGCTCTGAACGGTGGTAGGGATGCTTCGATCGAGGGCCTGAAGGAAGCCGTGGGGCCGGAAGTATCACAGCATATTGGTAAGTCGTGGTTGTCTGTGCTGGGGACTACGACGCGGGACGATCATGCAAACTTGGATGGGGTACTTGCAGATGAAGAGGGAATGTGGTCGTTGGGTGGGGTGAGGATTCCGTGGCCGGGACACGTCAGTTTGCCGGCAGGCCAGCGTTGTAATTGCATGTGTACGATTTTGACTGAGTTGGGTGTTGGGGCTCCGCAGGCTGAGGTTGAGGGGGCCGTGGCGGAGCAGACAGAAGCATTGATATCATAGAAGAGGAGACTGAATAAATGTCCAAACGAAACGGCAAACACATCCCCGGAATCATGCTCCAATCGACACCCGACGATGTGAGCTTGTCGGCGTCCGTGGAAGAGAAGTTCATCGACCTGTGCGGGACGTACCTGCGGCTCAAGGGGGAGCAACTGCCCATCCCTTTGTCGCTTGGGCCTGACATGCTCAAGTGGCGGACGATGCGAGTGCGACACAAGGCTGGGGACTATCGCCACACCGAAGCTGAGAAGCGGAGTCTCAAGACGATTGCTGAGTGGACCGTGGAGGTCAATGCGGAGATGAGAAACCAGAAAAAGCCTCACATAGAATGGAAGGATTGATCCGATGGAATTGATGTATCTGTTCATAGGTTTGGGAGTTGGCATCCTGTTCGGTTTTATGCTCGGCGACAGGAGTCGGCAGAGCAAGCCTGACGAACCGACCGAGTTCGCCCGGCTCTTGAAACAGGCGACGAACGATCTGGACAAGGACGAGTCGGTGAGTATCACGTTGGTGGCTGGGAAGGGTTCTGACGAAGACGGCGGGGATTTCCCCGAGGCCCCACCCAGCATCGAGCAGAGGATGCTGGACAAATGGAGGGAGAACTAGACGATGGCGAAAGGTCCATTACTTGCAGACATAAATTGTTCCAAGATCAATTTCCAGCCTGGGGACCGGCTGTTGGTGAAGCTCCATCAACCGATGGGGAATGATCAGATAGCGAAGTTGAGGAAGACCGTTCAGCGGTGGGCGGGCAAGGACGTGGAGATACTGATCTATGACGGCCTGAGCATGGAGATGAAAGTTGAACGACCGAATCGAATCATATCATAAGGCGTTTGACGATCAGCAGGAATCGTTGGCGTCTTTTCTTCGTTGCATGAAACAGTTTGATCATGCTTTCTGTGAGGCGATGGCTGAGGGGACTGATTTCACGTTGGTATTGGAGGTGCGAGGGGACCAGCACAAGTTGATTCATTCCAGGGTGAAAACGGACCGCTTTGATCGACCTGTTGAGAAATCTAAAAAAACACTGAGTTAGGTATAGGAATACAGATGCCCCCATAGTATAATCAATAGCGATTCGTCAAGGTGCTGTTTAGGAGACAGGCTGCGGCGGACCCATGATGCTTGGGTTTATAGCCTAAGTGGATTCGGTTCCCGCAGCCTTTTTCTTTGGGAGTATGACAATGAGGAATGTAACCTTTTGGCTCGGCCACGGCATTGGGCTGGCCTCACGTGAGTTGGTTGTCACGAGGATGCGGGGAGCCGGGGACGATACTCCTTTCGCAGCAGCTTACAACAACGCAGCCATCGGTGCCGCAGTAGACAGCGTGGTGGTCCCGTTGGACAACAATCGACTCTGGGAAGCAGTGTTGGTTGATACGTTGGCTGACGGCACTGAGTCTGACCCAGACGTGCTGCATTTCCACACTGGGGAATTGCAATTCCCAGGCCCCGCTTCCCATTGGTCGAATCGGTTGCAGATTCTCCACATGGAGGACTTGAGTTCGAGTTCGAGCAGCGTGAGCAGTTCTAGTTGGAGCAGCACGTCGTTGTCGTCGAACAGTTCCAGCTCATCGAATAGTTCCAGTTCGGCCACATCCAGCTCATCTACCTCATCGTCTAGCTCTAGTTCTAGTTCGGTTACGAGTTCAAGCAGCTTGACCAGCAGTTCCAGTTCGCTTACGAGTTCCAGCAGCTTGACGAGTTCCAGCAGTTCTAGTTCGCTTACGTCTTCAAGTAGTTCGACCAGCAGCAGTTCGGCTACATCTTCGAGCAGCTCGACCAGCAGCAGTTCGTCTAGTTCTGCCACGTCGAGTAGTTCGTCCAGTTCTGCCACGTCTAGTTCTTCGAGTAGTTGCACGAGTTCCAGCAGTGCGACAAGCTCTAGCACTTCTAGTAGCTCGACCAGCTCGACCAGCTCTTCGAGCAGCGTGAGTAGTTCCAGTTGGAGCAGCAATGCTGGTAGCAGCGAGTCGTCAAGCACTAGCAGTTCCAGCACTTCTAGTAGTTCAACTGGTCAGTAATAAAACAAACAATCAATCAGGAGAATAGACGATGCCTGACAACGAAGTAATCGAATTATCCAAGCAGCATTTCAGGTCGTTCGCCCGGCAGATGAAGACGGTGTCATTGGACAACGTGTACATCTTCAAAACTGGTACGCGAGTCGCCATGAGGCGGTTGCATCTGAAGCATGATCCGTCGAAAGCCGTGAAAGGCATTCCCAGGGGGAGCGACCAGTTTTCACCACGGTCATTCATCTTGTGGACGGAGAAGATCAAAAAGACGGATGCGAAGGCTGTGAAACAGTTGATCGCATTCCACGCGACGATCACGGCCCGACTCGGAGGGTAGCCGAAACAATATCCGGCAGGAGAACCACATGGACCCGAATGAAGCAATTCTGGCGGCGATCAAGAGACGCCAACGGAAACAAACTGAGTTTGGCTACGGCATCATCACGGCCGATCGGTACGTATCATCCTTGCAGGATTGCGTAGGATCGGATGTCTGTTACCGATACGCTTCCAAGGGCCAGACCAGTTTCAATGACGTGTTGAGGAAGGCTGCCAAGACCTTGGTTTATTCCAACGCTGCGATGGTGGTAGAGGAAATCAAGGGAGCGGCCGAGTTGCAGGAGCTTCAGGGGAAATTCACGTTTCCCAAAAACACGTTGATGGCGTTCAAGCATGTGCTGACCACGCCGATGCAAGATAGGGACGGAGACATCATGCGGACAGAGGGAGCGGAACCGGACCCCCGTATGCTTCTTCTCTGGCAGCATGTTCATACGTTACCGATTGGCAAGATGGTCGGAACGGTGGAGCACACGAAAGATCATCTGAAACTCGTTTCTGCCATCGTGGACGTAAACGAGTTGTGCCACGATGCAGCAGTGATGATCGACAACGATATGGGTCGATTCTCGCACGGGTTCCGGGCGTTGGAATTCGAGGAGTTGAAAGACGACAAGGGGGTTGAACTCGGTGGTTTCGATGTGAAACGATTTGAGATCATGGAAGAGTCGCTGGTTAGTGTACCCAGCAACACAGACGCACAGACGGAAGAGGTCATCCTGTCATTGGTAGAGGGTGGCAAACTTACGTCCCCGCTGCTGAAGCAATACGGAAAATCGATCAGAGAGCACCGGCCCAAATCGGCCCAAGTTGGAATTGATCTGAAACTTACTCTAAATGGTGAGGAGATTCACGATGGCATACTCGACGGAAGCGGCAAGACAGAGGGCGGCGGCGAGGGGGGAGCCAGAGGCTCATCAAAGCAAACGAATGATTCGGCAGCAGAACCGGGCGAAGAGGAAGGAACAGCGGACTCTGAAGACGCAGAAGGTGCAGGTGCCCGATCCGCCGAGGGAAAAGTAACCACGTATCAGTGTGAATGTCTTGAGTGTGGGCACAAGGCCGAATTCGACGAGCATTGCAGGGATATTGAATGCCCGGAATGTGGAGGGGCAATGCGACGTGCTGAGAGGCTTGGCCCTGGAGCGAGCACCCAATCTGCTGAAGAGAAAGAAGTGAAAAGCATTGGTGCCAGTGATTTAGAAGGTAGTTGGGAGGAAATCACCGACAACCTTCGAGCCTCTGCTAAGGCGTTCCTATCCTCTAAAATATCCGGAATGAAGGAAAACGACTGGGTTTGGATCACTGCGACGTTTCCAAATTTTGCGGTTCTCTGTTGGGAGTCTTCGGAACCATACGGTGGGAGGCAGTATTTCAAGGTTTCTTGGATCGGAGGTGAGAATGGTCCTGAATTCGCCGGTGAACCGAAGGAAGTCAAGTTCTCAGTCGAGATTGAAGAGGTCGTCAAGCAAGCCAGACTAGAACAAACAAAACAAGGTCGCGTCCTGAGCAAGGGCAACGAAGCCAAAATCAGGGACGCGTTGGAAGCAGTCAATGAGGTGTTGGGAATGGACATCCCCCGCCCGGCGAAAGCCACCCTGCGAGAGGCCAGCAGCGGGCTTGGGCAAGTGCTCAAGGTCCTGGATGCCGACGAAGAGCCGAAGCAGGCAGAACTGAGTTTGAAGGACGCAATGAGTATGGTGATTTTCCAGACGACGATGCAGCAGCGAAGTACGCTGTTGAAGACGTTGGAAGTCATTGAACGGAACGAGAAGCAAAAGGAAACTGCGGAAGAAGTGCGTTCCATGTTAGGAGCGTAGACAGCCAGAACTTCGCAATGTAGTGAGGCGGCTGAGTTTGCTAAGGTCGAGATGAAAGGTTTATACCAATGAATATGACCAAAGCTCTGAAAGCGTGGATCGTCGAGCACATGAGCGTTGCGAACGATGCCAGTGACGATGATTTCCGTAAGGCCGCCAGTGAGGCTCTGCTTGATGGCACCCTCACCCCGGTCAAGTGTGCCGAATTGACGGTAGACAAACAGGATGAAAAGGCAAGTGAGCTGTCCACCAAACTGGACACCATCGCCGATGGGTTGGCGAAGCTGACCGAGACTTTAGTTAAGGCCGCTGAGAAGCCCGACGATGCTGTCGTGGCTGCTGAGAAAGCCAAGGCAGAAGCTGAGGTGGCTGCGGCTGCCGAGAAGGCTAAGGCCGTTGAGCTGGAAAACAAGGGCACTCCCGAGACGCTCGACGACCTCACGAAAGCCATTGGTGCTATCGGAGCTGATCAGGGAAAGGCCGGAGAGCCCCGCGTCAAGGGTGCTCACGAGATGTACGATGACAAAAAGTCTACGGCGATGTATCCAGCGGTCCGAGAGGATGGGAAGCCCCATGCAAAAGCTGGACAGGTGATGACTAACTTCGCCGAGGGCGGCCGTGCAATAAACACCGCTTCGGAGCGGGACAAGGCCGTCGTTGGCGCGTTCGGAAAGTTCTTGTGCTCCAAGGCCAGGTTGGGAGGTAGCGGGACGTTCGGTCTCCAGGCCCTTCCTGATCACGACAAAGAGCTGCTGCAATACGCCATGCGTGAGTGCAAGTGGTGTGGTGCATCGGACGGCGGCGACTATAGTGACATCAAGGATCGTCGGCTGACTCCGCGTGAGCAGAAGGACTTGATCGAAGATGCCACCTCCGGTGGTTTTGAGGCGGTTCCGATCGCGTTCGACGACATGGTCATTCAGACCCCGCTGCTCAATGGTGAGCTGTTCCCGCTGGTCAACACGATTCCTTTGGATCGTGGGACTCGGGTCGAGGCCGTTACGGTCGGTCAGGTCGGTTCGGCGTGGGGTGGCATCGACGCCACTGCGGTCGCCCTCTTCAACACGCTGGGTTATGTGACGGCCTTCAACACCACCATCCACAGGTGGCAGGGTTCGATCCAAGTTGGGCTGGATTTCCTGTCTGACACGCCGATCGACTTCGGCATGATCATCACTCAGCAGTACGGTCAGCAATTGCTAGAGGACCTGGACAACGTGATCGCCAATGGCACCGGGGCACTTCAGCCGGAGGGCGTGATGAACAAGGCGGCAGTCACCACAATCGCTTGGGGTGGTGCCACGTCTCTTGGCAACTACGAATCGCTGCGGTTCGGAGTCACCCAACAGGAGCACCAGGCTGTTACAGCAGGTTCGGCCGTGTTCTGCGGGACTGAGACCTCGTACCAGAGGGCTCGTGCCCTCCCGGTCGGTGCCGGTGATGCCCGTCGTCTCGGTGGTATGGACTACGATAAACGCAACTGGATGGAGCGTCCGTATAGGTTCAACAACAACATCGCGAACAACCAGATTTTCTACGCGATTTTGGCTCATTACCGGATGTACCGCCGACGTGGTCTGACGATCACATCGACCAAGGAAGGCAGTACGCTGGTCGGTCGAAACGAAGTCCTGTTCGTCGCAATGGCCCGCTACGGTGGGCAGTTGGAGCGAGCTACGAATGCGGCCGTCACTGTCACGGCACCTGCGTAGTCGGTGTGTTGCCTCCAGAGCCGGTTTGTCTCCGCCGGCTCTGGAGTGCTTTTACTTTTTCAATGGAGACATTTTACAGGAGACGTTTTAATCATGGCCAAGACAAGTGCAAACACGATCGTTCCCCCCTTCGGCATCGAGATTGATGCTCCAAGGAACAACGATGTTTTGATTCAGAGTATCGTCGGCTGCCGGCTGCGTTCGGCTCACAAGGCAAGGGCTGGCGTCCAAACGATGCCGATGGTTCCGAACATCCCTGGAATGCAGCTCCACGTTAATCCGGAAATGTGCGAGTATTCGATCATCGACCCGCTCCACGAGGACACCAACCTTTGTGACCAGATCGAAGCAGTGCTGAAGCAATCAAGTCAACTCGCATTGCAAAAGAAGCTGAGAGGTGTACCCCCTCGATCTGGCACGCTGGACGTGGATCGGATGAAGACCCTCTGCCGCGAGATACTTTGTCTGGTGGATTCTGACTTCGCCGTTGTGGTCAAAGGACCGAAGCCGTCGATGGAAGACGTGGAAGATCTGCCCGGTGATTTCCTGCTGAATCCTGGCAGTCGCGTCCACAATTCGCAGCCACGTTACGAGAAAGACCTCGATGCTTACGAGCGTCGGTTGAGTCAGGTGGGAGGATAGGGTGGCGAAGGGTCCTTCAAAGGTGATCTTGGCGGCGAGGGGCAGGAGAGGTGCCGCTGGAGCGAAGAAAAACGTTGATATTAAATGGTTCATCGAGAAGGTGTCGAATAAGGTCACGATGACCATGAGGGCCCGAGTGCGATTGGCCACCAACTTTTTGAAGAACAAGGTGGTCAAGAACATCTCACGCCCGGTGACGAAAAGCACGGGCGTGAGAAGTGGCAGGATCGTGGTAACGAATCGGAGCAAGCCAGGAGAGTTCCCGAAGGCCGACACAGAGTTGTTGATGAAGAGCATCTTTGAAGACGTTCGTTCAGCGGGGAGAGGCATATACGATGGATACGTTGGTACACCTTTGGATTATGGAGTGATCCTGGAACTCAGGAGAGACAGATCGTTTCTGGCACGGACGTTGAACGAAAATAGAACCACGGTAAAACGGATGTTGACAGGACCTATCAAGGGATAGTCAAATGACTCTGGCTGGTGCATCACAACTTCACGAAGCAATCAATGAAGCATGGGACGCTAGTACCCTGGATGCTGATTTCGAGGCGTTGTGGGCTGCTGGTGAGTCGGATGATTTTGAGGTGCTCAACGACGGGGAAGCTGCTCCCGAGCAGCCATTTCCTTATTGCGTCTTTGAACAAACAGCGGGGACGGTTGAAGCTCGAATGTCTGCGGATGCCACTACGAAGAGGCAGATTAGGGACATTCCCTGGCGTTTCGCCGTGTACGCAAAAAGGGTGAGCGGAGATGGTCGAACGGCGAAGAAGATCGCAGCCGACCTAGCTGAAAAAGTGATGAAGGTATTCGGTGGACACCCCACCACTTCCCCCGATCCTTTGACGCTTGATGATGCAAACCATTTGATCACGCAGTATGTGTCGGACTTTGGAGTGCGGCTAGACGACGAAGTGCATTCATGGACGATTGATTATCTGTTCCGGCTAGACGTACTGGTGAAATCATAGGAGTAAGCGTTCAATGGCACACCGTACAATATCATCGCCCAAAGTTACGATCCAGATGTCGGCTACCGTTCAGAACACAATGTTCGACGGGGCCGTGGCTGCCGGTGCTCTGAATGGTTCGATCTCTGACACGCTGCAGACTGGGGCGGAGGCCAACCAGGTCAATCGAGGATGGCAGTGGAAAGAGAAGACGCTGCTAGACGGCGTTTCTTTGGTTATCGATTTGTACGATTTGGCCAATCTGGACATGGGTGCAGGGATCGGCGTAGACATCGTGGGGCAGTCGTTGATCATCGAAGAGATCGTGGCGATAATGATCAAGAATGAGAATTTGGTCACTGCTGCGGGACAATTGGAAGTTGTACCCGATGGAACGAACGGGTGGACCCCGATCGGAATTCAGACGGTCGGCAGCGGAGGTGCCCTGCGGGGTGGTGGTTCGTTGATGAAATATCAACCCGCCGCGAATGGCTTTGACGTAGAGGATGGGGTGCGGCACAGAATCAAATTGACGGCTGTCGGGGGAAACATCGTATTGAGTGTTTGGGTGCTCGGTCGATCTGACGATGAGGTGAGTTCCAGCAGCTCCAGTTCGAGCAGCAGTTCCAGCCTGAGTTCGCACAGCAGTTCTAGCAGCGGTTCGAGCAGCTCATCTAGCAGTTCGCTAACATCATCATCTTCTAGCTTGTCGAGCAGTTCGACCAGTTCCACTAGCAGCAGTTCGACTTCGAGCAGTTCGAGCAGCCTGACAAGTTCCAGCAGTTCGAGCAGCCTGACTTCCTCCAGTTCGTCTAGCAGCCTGACCAGTTCGTCGAGCAGCCTGACTTCGTCTAGCAGCTTGACTTCATCCAGCTCCAGCAGCCTGACTTCCTCCAGCTCCAGTTCAACGAGCAGC
>Ga0075125_10001259_pt1 | contig 12171 bp, 8 predicted proteins | sample AntAceMetag02UKN_FD_69810 | JGI IMG/M metagenome (GOLD analysis project Ga0075125, IMG submission 69810) | Saline lake microbial communities from Ace Lake, Antarctica - Antarctic Ace Lake Metagenome 02UKN | ecosystem: Environmental > Aquatic > Non-marine Saline and Alkaline > Saline | place... | reverse complement strand
GGTGGTGTGACCGGTGCAGGCGGTGGTGTGACCGGTGCAGGCGGTGGTGTGACCGGTGCAGGTGGTGGTGTGACCGGTGCAGGTTCAGGCGCTGGTGGTGTTGTCTGCTCTGTAGGTTGAGCAGCCGGTTGTTCAGCTCCAGCGCCTTCAGCTTTTGGGTCTTCTGTAGCTGGGAAGAACTTTTTCGGTGCCTCTCCTCCCATGAGTTGATGCGCCATCCACGGATTAGACATGGCGTTCGCAGCAGTGGCACTATAGAACCCGGAGGGCCTGCCTCCGGAGCCTACTCTTCCTATCTGTCCTGTCGGGCTGCCCATTCCTGCAAGTTGTTTTTGCTGGCTAGTAATGCCGGAGCCATATCCTCCGCCGCCACTGCTGCCACGGTCGCCGAAACCACCGCCACCACCGTTCCACCCATCAGCACTGCCGCTAGCGCCCCAGAAGCTGTCACGTATCTTACGATTACGGTCGAGCATGCGTATAGCACTCGCAGCCTCTTCGTCACCCTCGGCCCCACGGCTACGTAGAGCACCTTCAGTCTTATTTGAATCAATGCTCTGATACAGCTTATTGCCACTGTCATACCGTTTTTTAGCTTCGTCTTTGCGCTTGCTTTTCGCCAGCTGAGCTTGCTGCTTATCTCGCTCTTCCTGTATGTACTGCTTGCCACGATCATCCGCCTTGAATTCTTCAAATTTTTTGTTAGTCTTGTTGTATAGATGGTACGCTTTGCTAAACGGACTCCACATACCTTTCAATACGCCGCCAAGGTACCCGGACTTTCCTCCATAGTCATCAGGAGAGCCCTCAGCTTGTGACACTAGCCACCTATTGTACGCTCTGTTAAGATACCGATACTTAACAGACCCAAGCATGTTGGAGAGACCTGTATCAACTGGATTCTCCATACTAAGGCCAGCGTCAGCTGCAAGCTGTGAGACCCCCGCAATAGGTGATGTTGACAGGGCGCCTAAACGCTGCCCAACACTGTTGGCTGTGATAGCTGTTTTCACGTGCGCTGCTGCGGTTTTACTGCCTACTACTGGTATCTGCGTGGTACCTACAGGATCTTCACCCTCGATAGCAGTACCTACCTGCTTTGGTCCAAGAACTGTTGTTCCGCCAGGCTGCAACGGTACTGGTGGCTGCGTTACGTTGTCAACTGCCTCCAGAGGAGTAGATGCGAGACCTTTGGTAGCTGTCTCTACAGCTGCTGCTTTATTTGGCATTGGTACGTTACCTATCTTGAAGTGCATACTACGCCTCCTATTAGCCATCTGTGATAAAGGCGTCTAAGCCAGCCATTCCGTGACTGGCATAGACGCACACACAGCATGGAAGCTGTCGTTATATTCCTGCGGCGGCCGGAGCCGACCCTATGTCTACAGACGCACGTTCCACTGAACCAGGTTCAATACTCTTCTGTTTGAGGAAGAGGATCAAGTCACCTGCAGACTTGAATACGTTGCGGAGCGTATCTTCCAGCTCCTTCATGTCTTCATCGCCGTACTTCTCGCTGAACTGATCGAAGTGCCAGTAATACAGGAAGAGGATACGACCAATGCGGTCGTTACCTGTGATGATGTCCTTTGTCAGGTCACGCAACAACTCTTCAATGTCGTTTGCACGAATGAGTCCGTTGAGCACTGACAGGTCGAACACGTCCTTCTGACCAGCTGCAGCAGCCTGCTCAGCTTCCTGCTGTATCTCTGGATCAATAGGTGCCATAGACTCTTGGCGATTGATCCCGGGAGCGTTGCTGTTGACACGTGTGGTTTCCTGACTTGGGGACGTGGTGACAGTACCGTATGTCTGGTCATAGCCGCCTGACGTAGACGGTGTCATCGGAGCGCCCATCTTCACAAGTCCGTGGGTAGGTGCCAGCTTGCCACTCTTAACGAGCGTGCGAGCTTCCTTCTCACGGAGCCCTATATCTTCAATCAACATCTGCAAGGCCGAGTTCTTGGTGAGCAGTCGCTTGTTCTCGCCACGGAACTGTATTGATACAGTCTCATCACGGTCAGGCTTGATTGTAATCTCACGCATTGATCCCACCTTAAACAGGTAGTTGTCAATATCTGCAGCACTGCCTAATGTGATGTTGCCCCTCTTGATGTCGTATTCATCAACATCCGGACACCAGTCACCTTCTCTGTCCTGCTTGAAAGAGAACTTACCAAGGCTGACGAACTTAACGCTGTCCGAGTTGACAGTCAGTGTGTCGTTCACGTTAACGAATCCACCAGCCTTCGGAGAGAAACAAAGGTGGTGCCCTTCACAACTGTGGTAGTATTCCTTGGTGCCATACTCAGTATTATCGGCGTTTTGGCATCTGCAGTCGTAGGCATCGTAATCGTAATCGACGTGATTACCAGTGCAGACAGGTTCGCAGCTGTTGCCAGAGCTGCTAACAGATTTGGACGGAGAAAGGAAGGATTCACCCTTCTTGTTCTTTACGTCGTCGAACGGTATCACGCACATGTTGATGATGCCGTCACTGCCCTTAAGGATGCGGGTAACACGGAAAGGCATTGTTCCCTGGAACTCCTTGTTCACAAGCAGTCCGATGTCATCGACCTTGATACTTTGTACGGTACCAAAACCCTTGAACATCGAGTCCCACTTATCCGGATCGATACGAGCACGGGCACAGACACTGTCTGTAGTTGCGTTAATCCACTTGTTTTCACCAGGTATTACTGAGGTTGAACGGCCAGCAACGCCAGCCTTGCCGATGGTGTGAGGATCGCAGATCACGAGACACTCTTTAAATTCAGGTCCCTTAACCAGTACGTCCCACAGGCCTGATTGATTAGGACTCGTAAGCGTGCGCTCGAAGTCAGGCTTGGCGTATATCTCAGAAGTCTCTGCAGGCTTGCGGTTGTCTTCGACTACCGCATCACCACTCATGAGCTTCTCACGCTCTTTCGCAGAAAGATTCGTCATCTTACCTGAACCCATCTCATCGGTACCGTACTGAACCTTCACCCTAACGTTGTTACCGGTGATGAAGTTCTCTGCGGCCTTCTTACGGATGGCTGCGGTCTTTGCACCCTGCGAGATGTTGAACACAGCATTAGGTGAGTAGAACTTGTACACAGCCTCGGCAAACTTAGTGTTTCCGTTCATTGTGTGAAGCAGCGAAGCTGCGAGTTCTGGATGCTGTGCAAGGTTGCTGAGGTCGAGACCTGCAGCTACCTTCTCGTAGCGTGCATCTTTTGGACTCACATGCATTATAGACACGTCACACCAGTCGTCGTCAGTGACGTTCGACTGCTTAGTAATCGGTGAACGTGTGTAAGGTGTGAGATCCGGAGCAGTGAAGTCCTTCTGGTCAGGTGTGCCCTTGAGTGGCTCTCCCATCTCGTAAGGCTGCCTGTTCGTGATGTAGTTGATCCAGCTCTCCTGCAACGGAACGAAGATATCCTGAGATACGATGTACAGAAGATCGTAGCCCTTGATCTTCCCATTCAGCCAGAACACAGGACAGTAGTACCACTGCTCGCCGACCTTGAAGCCGAAGACGCCAATGGCATGCGTTTCATCATCTGTCTTCTTGACCAGCTGAAACCCTACGAGGTAGGGGAAAAGCCCTGGAGCCTTTTGCTCCAACTCGGCGTAAGCCAAGCTACCAAAAGCTCTTTCAAAATCGGCATCCGCCATGGTTACTCTCCTGTATAATGTCCGTGACCGTTATTTACTCGCTGCCGCAGTTGCCAACAGACGCATGATCGGACGCTTGACGCCCGCACTCTTTACCGTTGCAGCTTTCCCAACAAACGTGAGAAGCATTTGTGCCTGCTTTACCAGGGAGACGGAAGCGGCCTTGGCCTGCTCGTCGTCCTTAGACTTGTCTTCCTTAGGCTCTTTGTCCTTGGGTTCTTCCTGCTTACCTGCGCCAGTACGTGCATTGTGGCGAGCCTGGTGCGTCTTGTAACCGCCAACTGCAGCGCCAGCAGTAGCACCGCCAATACCACCAACAGCGGCGCCAATACCAGCACCGGCCCTGGGGTTGCCTGCCAGTGCGCCGACGAGTAAGCCTAGAACACCACCAGCGCCAGCGCCAGCAACACCACCAGCTCCCATGCCACCCACCGTACCGAGGCCGCCGAGCACTTCGTCGCCAAGATGCTCCATTGCACCGCTGGCTGCACCTTCGTGGCCGTACATCTGTGTGCCTTTGTACTTACCAAGCTGACCGCCGGCAACAGCTCCGCCTTGGGCGCCAGCTAGTGTGAGTCCGGGGTTTTTTGCGATAACGCCAGGTAGCATCCCTGCGTATTGACCAAGGACGCTGCCAATCCCGCCACCAATATTACCTGTAAGTCCTTCTCCAAGGTAGTCGCCTACCCCATACTCTTCACCAGCTGCTGCGAGTTTAGAGAGTATACTGCCTTGCTTGAACGTAGTTCCCATAACTATCTCCTAAAGTAAAAATGCGAATGTTTATGCTGTAGTAAACTCACCAAGCATCTCTGGAAGAGTCTGTTTATTTCCGTAGGACGCATACCTGCTTGTATCTGTAAACGGTGTAGCTTTTGGCACAGCTTTCGCAACAGCTTGCTCAGCTGCAGGAGCTGCTTTAGCTGCCCCGCTGGCTGCTGGAGAGATTCCCTTTGTGCTGGGGTTCATCTTCTGCGCCCAAGAAGGCATTCCGTATTTCAGTATATACTTTTGCGCAGCAGCTAGTGTACCAGCACCTATAAGTCCACCACGCAGCATGTTACCCAGCGTATTCCCATCTTCGTCAGTAGCAGCAGCACCAACTCCGGCACCGCCAGCGCCGCCGAGTATTCCTTTTTGTAGCACAGGGTTGAGCGATCTCCACTGACCTAACGCTTTTCCTGCGTAAGGGTTGAGCGGTCTCCACTGACCTAACGCTTTTCCTGCGTACCGGCCTACTTTGCCACCTGCAGGTGACACGAGAAATTTACTAATGCCACCCATGCCACCCATAAATGCAATCTTTTCAATGTCTACGGTTGCTGCCACCTTCTCCTCCTTTTGCATTTTACTAGCTCTTGCTTCACGTGTCTTCTTTAAGTCTCCATATTGAGCTGACCTGACGCCAGCTATCGTACCTACGAGGCCGCCGCCTGCACCACCTAAAGTAGGCAAAGCACTAGCTATGCTCCTGACGAGTGGGCCAAGCCGTTCTTCGTACTTAGGGTTGAAGCGTGTTTTCATGAGCCGACCAAGCAGGGCGCCGATACCTGCACCCGCCAGCACACCGCCAACGCCGCCAAGGCCTGCACCGGCTAGCTGCTTGCCAAGGGACTTGCTACCCACATCTGCATTCTCATCAAATATAGCAGCAAGTGTCTGTGGTGAATACTTGTCTCCGAGGTATTTGTTTGCCAGCACCCCGCCACCAAGAGCACCTGCGTACGTAGCTAAGCCGGCCGCCCCTCGGTCTGGGTACCTTTTAAGAAGCTGCATTGCTTTGCTGTAGAGCGCATTAGCACCGTACCCGCCTGCTATAGCCCCGGCAAGTGGACTTGCATTGTCCAGCGCAAACCTACGCCGGCTGTAGTTATAGTCACCGTCTGGACCTGTACCCATTGGATCGGTCAGAAGGTTTGTGCCCTTCATCTTGTCTGCTATTGCATCTCTGTTAGCGTAGGCAGCTCCGCCAGCTCCAGCTGCAGCCATACCGCCAAGGACGCCCTTACCGAGCCCAGACAACCCAGCGATGCGTCCAATCTCAGGTGCGCTCTTTGTAGCTTTAGAAAGTAATGCTGAGAGTGCCGACATTAGTATTCTCCTGTAATTGGTGTCGTTTTGCCAAAGTCAATACCTGTTGCGAGAGCTGGTACAAAGGAGGTGGAATGCGGAGTTGAACTCGCACCCTCGTGTACACTCTTCAGTAGTGACTTCTTCAATTCTGTGCCTGACAATCGTGTCATCCAATCTGGGTCCAGTTGCGGGTGACTGTAGATACGCTGCACATCAGGATCAAACGAAGGCGTATCATCATTGACCAGTATACTACTAACTCCTGCGGTTTTCAAGTCCTTTGCTACCCTATTAGTTACACGAGTTCCGATTGTGTAGTGTAGCGTGGGCTTCTCAAGGTACTTGCCTATGGTGGAACCTATGGGCATATCATGCGAATTGGTGCGTGGTTTGTAGCCCCGTACCAGGTCATCATACCTAGTTACGTCTCCGACTTGAGTGCCTGCAGGGCCGTCCAGATCGTTCACTCTGACGTGGCTCACAACGCTCCGGGCAAGCACTTCAGCGTTACGCCGACTTATACCATCACTGGTTAGTTTACGTACCTCGTCAACGAAACTACGCCTTGCCACACCAATACCGCTATACGTAGCGAGTTCTTTCGGGTTTACTATCCCACCTGATAGTGTGTCGCCAGCCTCTACGTGGTCGCCCACTTTGACCTCCACGTCTTCGATATCGTCTACGTAATGCGGTTGCTCGCCTATCATTACGTATGCACCACCACCTTCTGACTGCTTAACTTCCTTCACTACGCCGTCCATAGAAGCGATAGCTGCTGACCCGGGAAACCTCTTAGGCATCTGGAACAGCCTGTTCACGTCCTCAAAGCCGTAGCTGCGCTTCTTGGTAAGAGCCCCGCCGCCGTGCTTCACGTTTAGTGATCCCTGGCTCAGACGCTCAGACAGCGACTGAGAAGCCGATATGCCTATGTTGTCACCTATCTCTGGTAGTGAGCCTCGATCACGCACACCTGCACAACTGGCGCACACACCGTGTTCAGCTTGACACGTTATCGGTGAGCGCACTACTACCTGCTTACCTTTGAGCTTTTTGAGATCTTTCGTACCGATCAACCTACCTGCCTGAATATCACCTGCATCACGCTGGAGGAACGTACCGACGTTCTCATCGTCGTAACCGTCCACTGTTATACCATTCTCAGTACCGCAGTCGTCTTCTGTGACTACGAGCCGCTGATTAGCCTTGGCAAGCTGCTTGGCAAACGCACCAGCATCCTGTGTGGCAAACTTTGTGGATATAACGCCCTTGCGGGTACCGAATGTAGAAGCAAAGAACTCAACGGGGTCAAGACCCTCTGAAGCACTGTTGAGTATCGGAACTGGAATCGGGTCACCTCGGTGATCAGTAAACAGCAATGGAATACCTACTGTTGTGTTGTACTGACCCGGGGACCCCTTAGAACCTGAGTTGATGATCTCGGCAAGACGGTTACCGTCTTGTACACCTTCATCCATGACACCGCCCATAATGTCATCGAGCTTACCTCCAAGCAGTTCAACGACCTTGCTGTTCTTACCTTCTTCGTCGCCGATGCCGTTCAGTATCTCCTGCACCTTAATAGACAGCCCGGCCTTCTCACGCTTCTTGAGACGGGAAGGCATGAAGTCCTTCAGGCTGTAGCTAATGTTGCCGGTCGTAGACGCCGACTGCCCAATACGCATGAGCTTGTGTGATACCTCTTTGTATAAGTCAGGATGCTTAGCAGCTACGTCCTGCATAACGTCTTGGACAGCCTTCTTTGTCCACTCACGTTTGTAGTCACGCAGATCGGGAGGAAGTGCCTCATTGATAAGAGCTTGTCCAAGAGTTGTAATCATTTGTTCAGCTTCCCTTTGATCGTCGGGCCCTTAATAGGTAGCTTGTCTGCGTGCACGCCTATCTTCGCCAGTATGGCCTTGAAGTCGTCGTCACGCACGCCGTCGGCGAACATCACGTTCTCTTCGTCAATAGCGTAAGCAACGGCCACTGGCACGTCGTCACGATATATGACGACGTTATTTGCCAGTGTAGATCTCAAGCCGTCAACACTTACACGGAGTGCCATACTACAGCTCACTCACTTTAGCAATGATCAGGTCAGCAATAGATGTACCACCTAGAACGCTGGCCATCTTCGGCTCCCCTGGGGGTGGTCCCTGCTCAGGAGACATAGCTCCGGCTTCAGGTCCCATCGGCTGCATAGGTGCCTCGTTACCAGCAGGAGGCATCCCCATCGTAGCGCCAAGCATCTCGATAATCTGATCAAGTCTGCTGACAACATCGTCGTCGTTGGTTGCTGAGCCTTCAGCTTCACCTTGAGGTTCGCCTGCCATTTCTTCTGGAGGAGGTGCAGCCATCTCTTCTTGAGGTGCGCCTGCAGCCATCTCTTCTGGAGGAACTCCACCACCGAGCGCCTGACCTATAACCTCGCCAATGATCTGAACAAGGTCACCAACAGCCAACTCGGTAATCGGCATAGCCATTGGATCTCCGCCACCCTGTGCAGCTGGGTCCATCGGCATGCCTGTAGCTGGGTCTACTTGAGGTTGTCCACCAGCTGCGGGGTCCATCGGAGGTTGTCCACCAGCTGCTTCCATACCTGCGCCCATGCTTGGGTCAGCAGGAGGCATTGCCGCTGGTGCCATCGGAGGCTGCCCACCAGCTGCTGGACCCATCGGAGGCTGCCCTGCAGCTGCAGGATCGCCACCACCCTGCACCATACTTGCAGGAGAAAAACCACGCTTCTCAATTAGCTTCAGTAGTACCTTTGTACGTGTCTTGCCCATTACAAACTCCTTCTAAAAGTAGCGCTCTTTTGGCGCATTTGCTTGTTGTTTCTGTTTTAGTGCCTGCCAACCCAGCAGGCCAGCACCGCCAGCAGCCGCCCCGCCAACTATAGGAAGTATATGTGATTTGTCAGCACCGTAACCCAAGGCACCAAGCGTACCTGCCCCGGCCAATGACTTTGCCAGAACTCCTGTTGCGTCGTCACCAGCTCCAACGCCGTGGGCAGCGCCACCAACACCCCCAATAGCAGCACCTACGGCACCACGCCCACCAGCTGTGCTTAGTATGTTCTTCAACGATTCCATCATACCTGGCTTAGCCCACTTTGACGATGTTACAAAGATTTTGTCCATCACCCCACCACTTTTGTTCAACATGTCATATCTCCTTAATACTGGCATCACGTATAGCCTTTTCTTTCGCTGCACTTCTAAGCTTCATACGAAGCGGTACATTCTTAAGCCCGTAGTCAAGTCCCCTTGCGCTATCAAGAGCCGCCCTGCCTTCCCTCTTTACGTACTGCTTTAATAATCCAGGAATTTCTTTCTCAACTGGAATAGCACCCATCGGTGCGTTAAGCATACGAGACATCCCACTAACGTAGTCGTGCTTCGTTATGGGGTTGTCTGCTGGTATGCGTGCTAGATCCTGCACGTGATATCCGTCGAGACCCTTTGATTGCGGCCTCAGCTTGTACAGGTTGTTCATCAATCGTTGAATACCTTTATGCGGATCCGCCTTATACGCAGCAGCCGACGAAGCCAGATTTTTACCGGTGCCAAGCAACTCAGGGATAATGTGCTTGAACCCTGGTATTCTTTCAGCGCTACGCATAGATAACTTACCCGTGGTGAGCAGCTTATCCCACATAGCTCCACGTTTCTCCAACAACTCAATAATAGTACGCATTAGTCTCTCCTCTTAACTGGAATGCCCGCAATGCGGATCTTGTCTGTAATGTCTAGGTCGCCATTCTTGTATGCTGACATGGCGTCCTCTATGGTTGCAAACACTTCTGCTTCCCGCTTGGACTCTCTGGCAGATGCCAACCACAGTCCGTGCTGGAACTCCTGTGTTGGTAAATAATGCGCTTTAAACCTACTGGCGGAAAGAAGATTCTTGCTCGGAAGCATCTTTTCTGTTGCCTCCTCCACTGCCTTCTTACCAACAGGTACATGTATCTGCATTGCATCACCATCATAGTCAGCGTTAAATCCGGATGCAATAATAGGACTCACCTGCAGCGTGTGGCCTTTTACCAGCTGCGGAAATACTGCCATTGTGTTGTACTTGTGCAGTGTTGGCGCTCTGTTGATTATGATAGGACGAGCACCCATCTCCTCAATTAGTGCAGTCCGTGCTGTGTCGTTGCGGTCCAGTATGTTCTTCGCAGCCACAGTGGCAGGCATACCACGCAATGTCATGCGACGCATTACCATTGGCTTGTACAGTTCCCACGCCTGGTCTTCAGGTAGTCCAACCGTGTCCATGTCCAGAGAAGGGTTAGGGCTAATGACTCCTCTTCCTGAGAAGTCAACAGACCCGCCGAGCACACGACGTTGAAACATACCATACTTCGGACTGCCTGCACCAAATACATGACCAAGCAGTCCCTTCACTCGCTGCTGTTTGAGCTGCGGAGATATGGGGTCGCCGAGTCCAGTTACAGCTTTGAATGAGTTATAAAGGTTGAGTCGTTCATCGCCGGCGTTATTTTCACCAAGCTCAGTCTTTACTTCTTCAAGTGCTTCGTTTGACTTCATGAGATCCACATAGAGCTTGTTCGCATCAGCAACGATGGTGAACTTGTCAGTCGATGCAATAGGCCTGAAGGTAGGAGGTAGCACAGGCACGTGCTCCATCACCATGTCCTTAGGTTCCATTCCAGTCTTCTCAAAGCCATCGATGTACCTAAGTAGCTTTATAGCGTTATCACGCTTAGACTTGGCGCCTGAACGTATCGTTTCCTCTTGCGCAAGCCTTAGCGCCTTGAGGTCAACACGTTTGAGTCCTTCAAGTATAGCAGACCCGCCTGTACGCTCAAACATAGGCTCACGACCTGCAAGCACGTCCTCGTACTTAGCCTGTGTGAGTCCAAGCAGTCTACGTACAGGTTCTTCCATCACCGGGTTCGGGAGAGGTTCGTTCAGCTTTATATGAGACCAGCCGTCACCACCATGGCCACCAGTGAGCCGCTTATCAAAGAGACCGCCATCGATCTCCTTCATGTCGTCCAGGTCTACGCCCTTGGGTAGTGTGATCTCACCTGAAGACAGCTCAAGCACATCCTTGTCAGTAAGCGCCATGATATTATTCTGGTGTCCTACCTTATTAACGTTGATACCTGCGCCTATGAGATGCGCCTTGAACTTCTTGTAGATCATGGGCACTTCTGGGCTGGGTGGTGCATAGCCTTGCTGGAAAGCCTTCCAGAAATCGTTGTTCTTCTGACCACGGATGGTCTTGGCGTCCTTGATAACTTCTGTAGCACCATGGCTGAGCAGTGCGTTGATGCCGAGCATGCCCATCTGCTTCGCACCACCACCTCCGCCACGTACAGGTTGGTCTTCAGCTGTGTACCCGCCGTAGCTGCGAGCGTCTTCTTTATCCTCCGACATATGGTGGAGCTTCATGAAGAACCGACGACCTACCATGATGTCCTTAAACTTACGATTGTTGGACGTGTCTCTCAACTCCTCGGTATCAGACATGCCGTTCTCTTTGAGCTGCTCCATAGCATACTCGACCATCGAGCCCTTCATAAATCCTGGCAGCTTGTACGGCTTGCCGGTCTTATGTGCAATCTTGCCTAGAACTGCCTCGACGAGCTGACTTGGGTTAGTTCGAGTTATTGTCGTCATGGGGCTTAGTATAACGTCAATAGGATCGCCGTCAGCGTTATGCGGCATATCGCTATCTTTCTCAACGTTACCAATAACACCCTTATCGCCCATTCTGCCTACTAATTTATCGCCAGCCTGCATTGGTTGATAGGCCTTGACTGAAATACGAATGCCCTTCTTGCTGTGTTCAACGTCAGTAATGAAACCAGGTGCCTCGTGATCCCACTCCTCAGACGCATCCATGAACCCGGGCTTGTGTCCACGATGGATGTCGCTGAGTGCCCGTTCTTTAACAGCTAAAATAAGGGGATCGCCTTTCTGCACCGTCATGCCGGGGCGTATAACACCGTCCTGGCCAATATTAGATAGCTGCTCCTTCATGTACTTCGCAGGGTACGTGCCGATGAAGCTCTTACGGTCACGCTGTATGTGTGTCTCATTATCAATCTTCTTGGTGAACATGTGCTCTGAGGCCATGCGCTTTGCTGCTGTCTCAGAGATCACAATGGCATCATCAGTGTTCTGACCCTTCCACGGCATGTAAGCCACAGACAGGTTCTTACCGAGAGCCAGTGTGCCCTCCTTATCAGTTGAGTTGCTGCTGGCAATAAGGTCGCCAGCTGCAACCACATCGCCCACCTGAACCTGCGGGGTATTGTGTAAAAAACTTTTCCTGTTGAATGGGAAGTTGTTGTACAGATCAACCTTCTTGATACCAGTCTTAGTCTTGAGTGTGATCTCGTCATCAGTGATCTTCATTACCCGGGCAGCTTCTTCAGCACGGACGGCACCAGCTTTGGTA
>Ga0075125_10001257_pt1 | contig 12175 bp, 22 predicted proteins | sample AntAceMetag02UKN_FD_69810 | JGI IMG/M metagenome (GOLD analysis project Ga0075125, IMG submission 69810) | Saline lake microbial communities from Ace Lake, Antarctica - Antarctic Ace Lake Metagenome 02UKN | ecosystem: Environmental > Aquatic > Non-marine Saline and Alkaline > Saline | place... | reverse complement strand
CTTTGCCTGTTTAGGCTTATTTATTATCCACATTCTAATTATATAGGTTATTTTATGTTTTGACAAGTATTACACTTTTACAATTGTGGATAACTTTTTTACCTTATTCATGGTGTCAATACTGAAGCCTGTCCTTTTCGAGTCTCGCTTATCTTTTTCTTCGTTTCCTCCGAGTGCCTAAATCCAACACAAGGATGCTCTCCTGTCTTTCCTTTTTCAATTTTTGTCTAATATTAATAGCTTTGGATATAAGAGTACTAGCCTGTCCTTTTGTTAATGTGGGTGGTATTGCTACTTTGAATTTGTTAAGCATTTTTACCTGTGCGTCTGTTGGACTGTCTGTTCGCCAACCGCTATCTTGTTTGAACATTGCTAAATAAGAACTATAATTTTGCTTGATATAATTGTCTGCTTCTCCAAATGCTTTTTCTAAACTCTCGCCTGTGCCTAAAACTTTATTGCCTAAAGAAGTCCAATTAGAATACCCATTTTTGTAACTGGGCTTATCTCCTACAAATTTCTGCAATTTTATTTCCCACTTGCCAAGCATGTTCTGTTTCATTGAAACTGTTTCACGGACATTGTTCTGTGCAGGTATTTGTAATTTATAACTGTCTGGTGTGTCTGCTTCCCAAGAAAGCTCTGAGTGTTTTTGTACCTGCGGATCAAGTTCTGCTTGAGCAAATATGTTTACTCGCTTTATAACCTTTTCTATTTCCTTATCGTCCCAACTACTAATACTTGATACATCATAATTTGGATTGACTTCCTGAATCTTATCTATTTTGTCTATAATCTCTGTTATGAATTTTCCTTTTGTGCCTTTTAATGTTTTTGGTATTCCAAATAAACTAGGTAAAGTGATTATACTATTCTTACCTACATTATCTACAAAATCTACTAAATTCAAACCGTCTTTCCCTTCATCTAGTCTTGTTCCTCTACCTACCATTTGACTATAAGCAACTGAACTCTTTGTTGGTCTAGCCATTAATATTGTTGCTATACTAGGCTCATCAAAGCCCTCGGTCAATACGGCACAATTACATAAAACTTTAATCTTACCCGTTTTGAACTCTGCTAATATTCTTGATCTGTCTTCTTTCTTTGTACTGCCTAAAATATATTCTGCTTTTACTCCCGCACTCTTGAACATTTCTGTTATGTCTTCCGTATGTGCTACGCTCGAAGCAAACAATAATGCTTTTGAATCCTTAAATTTTTCTATATATGTTGAAACTATCAATTCGTTTCGTTCGTCATTGTTAATTGTTTCTGCTAATTCCTTTTCTGCAAAATCTCCCATATGAGTTTTGACCTTGGAAATGTCTGTTGCTGTGGTTACGGTATACGCTTTGATATTGCTTAAATAGCCATTATCTATGCCCTGCTTCAGAGTATAGCTATAAACCAATTCATCAAATACTTCATCTAGTCCTACATGATCTGATCTGTTTGGGGTTGCTGTTACCCCTAATAATATTCTAGCGTGTGCTGTTTTTTGAGCCCCTTTTATTAAATCAAAATGCTCTAATATATTTTTGTAGGTTGTTGCCGTTGCGTGATGACATTCGTCAATTATAATTAAACCATAATCTTCAGGATTGAATTTCTTTATTCTTGCTGAACCTTTCCTACCTAATGTCTGAACAGATGCAATAAGCACATCTAAATGCAAATCGTTAGCAATAATATTATCGCCCTGCTCTATGCCAATTCTTAAACTAGGGTCAATCATTAATAATTTATCTTTTGCCTGTGTTAGCAGTTCTTCTCTATGTGCTAATATTAATGTCTTTTTTCCTTTGGCTTTTACCTTGCTTGGTAAATGACCAAATACAATAGTCTTGCCTAGCCCTGTTGCCAAAACAATTACTTGCTTCAATACTTTTTTGGTTTTTGCATAATCAATAATTGTGTTTACACACTCCTCTTGATAGTCTCTTAGTATAATTTTATCTGTCATATTTATGGTTGTCTGCTTATTGAGGTTAATAATTCTTCTAATAATTGAAGCTCTACCTGGGCTCTTTCGTCAAACTCAAATTCTTGTGCTTCAATAATAATTTCCTGAAAGGATAGTCCTTTGTCTTGTAGTTCTTTATTGGGATCTATAATTCCTAATGTTTTTATTTTTATCCAACGCTTTAATTGTTGGGCGTTTCTTATCTTCATATTTTTTCTTTTTCTGCATTAAGTTCTTTTTTTATTTTAGCCGAGTACGCTTGTTGAGTTATTAGCTTATGTCTGAAATATGGTATCTCTTTCCAATCCGTGAATAAATCCCCTACTTCGTTATTTATCTCCCATTGATAATATTCTTTGCCCTCTACTGTTGTTTTTTCAAGTGGCATATTAATTTTTTTTGTGATAAATATATTCTTTATATTCTTTATAATCTTTTACTGCTAAATATCTATTTTGGCTTTTTGCATAAATCACATATATGTCGGGGTTGAACCCGTGTATTGTCTTACTCTTTTCCACTACACAAAATAAAGTATCTGCTATTTGATCTAAAATATTTTTATCATCAATAAATAGCTCATACGTGTACTTATATTTTGATCTACCTGTGTGATTAGCTATTCTGATACTTCCCAGTCTGACATCCTTAAACTTTAAATAAAAAGAATGATTTTTATTTTTGTGCCATTTTATAGCGCCATATTTTTCTAAGCGACTAAACAAGAAATCACTTACTGCTTTTTCTGTTCTTGGTATAGGCATATTTTTAATATTTTAGTAATAGTAAACCATCTGTTTTTAATTCCATGTCCTCTATTTTTGGTAGCTTAGTATGATTAAAAGGCTTTGTAATAATGTGCCACCCATTTTTTGTTTCCCTAACATACAAGACTTCTGTATGTATTCTTAAAGTGTCTAAAACGTGTTCAACATTGTTTATCCTATCGTAATCAAACAAGAAATTATATTCTTCTCTTGCCTGTGGTTTTGTAATACAGCTTATAAATCTATTTTTAATGTCTAAATAAAACCGCCCACTATCTGAAACATAATCGTTGTCTAATTGTCTTTGCTTAAAAATTCTAATTGCTTTATCCATTGACCTAGCATTTACTGAGCAGTATATTCTTTCCCCTTCTTTTCTTTCTTGTTCTAATACACCAAGATGCTGATTAAATTCTTCCTCGTTTTGTGATATGTAAACGTGCTTTCTTCTACCCTTTTCTTTTGTAGGTCCTCCGTCTTTTTTACGCTTTAATATCATTAGTACTCTACAACCCTGTTTGAATAAATTAAGATCCTTATCATTCATATTTTTTTTAATGATTTATTACGTATACCTTTTTATTTTGTTTTCCAAAAGTGAAACATTCCTGTGTGCGTTCTGAAGAGCCATACCAAATATCAAAATAGCTACAATCGTATCTACTATTCTTTCTGTCCTCTACTGCGTACTCTATTCCGTCTATAATAACTTTTGTGCCAAATGGTAAACAATTATTAGCAACTACTTTGTCTCCTTCTTGTAATTTATGACCGCTTGCTGTTGTCCACGGGTCGCCATCACATTGTGTGATTTCCGAGGTGTAACAGGTTATAGTGGCATCTTTTATAGTGGATTGCTCTAAACGCTGTTCTAGGGCGTGTTTTACTTGCTCTAGGGCTATGCTGTCCTGCTTCAATAGGTTTATTTCTGTATCTAAGGCATTTATTTTTAATAGGGTTATGAAGCTCGTTACGCACAATGCTAAATAAACCATTATTAATACTATTAAAAATATCATCAAACACTTGTTCAAATTACTTAGCATACCTATTATTTTGCCTCTCGGCTTATTTTATTATTCACAATCTTATTATATAGGCTATTTTATGTTTTGTCAACTTTATTGACTTTTACTTTGTGGATAACTTTATTTGGTAATCTTGGCTAACGAGAAAGATTTATCTATTTGAAAAATACCTTTTTTGTAAGGTTTTATAATGCCCAATGTTTGTAAATTCTCTATATCGTTTTTTGTGTTCTTTACCACATAACGATACTTCATCGAGTTCCACTTTCTACCTGTTGAATAAACTAAATCGCCTTCTGCTTTTCTTTTAATTAAATTTTGCTTTCTTATATCCTTACTGAACTTTATTAATTCTATGTCTGCTATAAAGTCTATCGGGTAAGTAAAAAGGAAATTTAATAATGACTGAAATGTAACACTACCTAATCTTCTGCTTACTATAATTTTAATTTTGTCTTTTTCTGCCTTCTTTTCTTTTGTCATATTTGTTTAATTACTTAATTAGAAGTTAGACGAATGTGCCGCGAAATTAAATATTTTGTGAATAATAAATAATTATCAATCTAACTTCTGATTAAACAATCAAATATCGTACCCTCAAAAGGTATATGTTATAAATAAAATATTTCAATAATGAGCGGTGATGAAATATCTTCTAAAAAAGAACATTGAGGGTACGAGTGCTAATTACAATCATTGTGCATACCTCTACATACTGTATGATTTGTGGAGCATCTAATCTTAGCTCCATATTGCTGGGGTGGGAACGAAAATAAAATCAAAGCCATCAAACCAGAAAATATAATCGCCGTAGCAATAACTCCTATTGCTTGCTTAGTTTTTAATTCCATATTATATATCCACTATTCACTAACCAACAGAATATTGCTATTGCAAAGAAGATTAGGAATAAGAGTGTTATAAAACAATTTCTTATCATTGTAGAAAAACACCAATCTATAAATGCACAAAATAGAAAGAAGGGTAAAGCCTTGAGTTTCATCCATGCTAGATTTAATACAAACTTTATTCCCTCAATCATATTTTCTACTTAGACTTCTTTGTCTTTTTTACTGTCTTTGTTTTAAGATTTCTTCCGTTTAAGCCTACTAATTGTGCTTGAATGAAATTATTTATATAACTTAAAAAATTCCAATCTTCTAACGAATACTCTCCTTTGCGTGGTACTTCAAAATCACACGAGTCGTACAACCATTTCTTATCCTTAGCCCCTTTTATTAAAACAATACTAGCACGTCTGTTCAAAGAGTCGTCTTCGTCATATATTCTGAATGTTCTTGTTTCTGCTCCGTGTGTTACTTTCATATGCGTTTATTTCATGTTGAATAAAAAACCCGCTGAGTCTCCTCCTGATATGTACTGAGGTACTTTTGCTCCCCCTGCTTTCCATGCATCAATCCATTGTAGATTCACGTAATCTTTTCCACCTTGTTGCGTAATAGCCTGTGCTTGGATTCTAATTGCTTCCGCTTCTGCTGTTGCTTGAGCAATCTTTTGTTCTGCTTCAAATTTAACTTCTTCTAATTTATTTTGAGCTTCTAAGGCACTTTGCTCTGCGGTTACTTTTGCTTCAATCGCGGCATTAAATGAACTGCTGAAATCAAATGCTGTGATAAAGATATCATCTACAACAATACCGTTCTTGCTTAAATTGTCTCTGATAGCAATAAACAAAGCATCTTTTACTTCTTCTCTCTTTGTAATCAATTCTTCTGCCGTATATTGTGCTGTGGTCTTTTTTACAAATTCCTCAATTGCTGGGGCAATAATTCTATCGCTATAATCTTTTCCAACTTCTTGCCAAAGTTTGTTTACCTTGGTTGTGTCTAAATGATAATTAATTGCTACCTGACTTGTAACTACTTGCAAATCCTTACTAGAAGCACTTGCGTCTTTTTCTTCTTTTTGTATTCTTACATCTAACTTTTTAACTTCTTTTACAATAGGAGTAATCCAATGGATTCCTTCATCTAAAATCTCATCTTGTACTGCTCCCCATTTTAACACGATTCCCCTTTCACCTGCGTCAATTTTGACGAATGGATTAATGATTAGTAAAGCAATAAATGCTACTACTAAAATGATCCCAAATGCAATTCCTTTGGTTGTCATAAATTTTGTTTTGTTATTTATTTATTAATTTTTTTGGTTGCTTTTTTCTTTGAGTAACTAGCTTCAATCATGCAAAACACCTTCCACAATGATATAACTATTACTGCAAAAAGGGCTATCTCAAATAAAATACGCATAACTTATTTTTGTTAGTTAATTTAAGGTTTCTAAATATGCTTTTAATATAGCTAAATAATTAATGAAATCTATAATGGTGTCTTCTTTGGTTTCGTCCTTCACACTAGCCTCTTTGTCTAACAAGTTTCCTATTCGTGTTACCTTGTCTTGTAGCCTAACCGCAATAGCATCGCCTGAAGCAATGTTTACCAAAACACTCTTTCTGAAATTAAGAAACGGATCAAATTCTTTTGCGTAATCGTTGTTCTTTACTTTTATTATAGCTAAGCATTTCTTTTCTAGCCCTTTGAAGATATCGCCATTAGAATTTAGAACACTTCTTATGGCAAAATCTTTGTTCAAACTAAAAGCGTAATAAAGCAACGCTAGATCTCTTATTCCTTCCTTAATAAAGAAAGTTACTGCGGTTTTGTTATATCCGTATTGCATTAATTTAGAAACAGCAATTAAATCAGATTGTGCCAGAATAACTATTTCTTCTAGTCCAATAATAATACTGTCCTCTTCCTTCTCGTTTAACGCTAAACGGATTGTCTTTCTTATATTTTGTTGAAATTCTTTTTGTGTCATATTATATTATTCACACTATAATTATAAAGGTTATTTTACACTTTGTAAACTTTTATAAAGTGGATAACTTTATTTAATCTCCAAATTAGGCTCTCTTGCTATCTCAACAGATTCATCTGGTATTTTTAATGTGTCTACTAATTCATCAAAGGTTAGTGTGCAATATTCATCTTCCCAATCTGCTATAAAAAACAGACGCTACTAGCAACAAGAAAATAAGTAGAATTAAAATTGTCATAAATTTACTTCTTTTAGTATATTAGATGTATTGTCTCTACTTAATAAAAAATCACCCGTTAGAGCTATTAAAACCGCGTCTAACACGTCTTCAGACTCTCCTTGTAACTGTGGGTATAAATTCTCAATATATGCTCTTACGGCTTTTTTACTGTCCTTACGTGGTAGCTTGACTGCTTCTTTGGATATCATGCTTTTTGTCTGTGTGGGAGCAACTTCAATAAACTGTAATGGGTCATCTCCTCTATCCTTTACTAACTCCATATGATAACCAAATATTAAACCCTGAATAACACCTCGTAATCTAGCAAGCTTCAAAGACCCACCTGCATTTCTGAATACATATTGTGTTTCAGAACATATTACTGAAGGGTTATAGGACGAATAAAATTCTAATGCTTTTGTGGCAATATCAAAATATCTGTCATCGCCTTTTGCTTTTGTTTTAATCTTTTCTGTTCCGATAACTTCTCCATTTTCTACAATAGCCAAGCCAGTACAGCCTAGTCCTGGGTCTATTCCTAAATATTGTTTATTTATAAGCATGGTGTTTTTTAACCTAAAATACATTTTAGGTCTGTAAGTTTTTTATCTAAAAAGAATATGGATAGGCTCTTTGTTTGCTTTTTCGTTCCAAATATACATCCATATAAAATTTAATAGCTTCTCTTAATTCTTTCATTTTGGGTTTGTGTGTCATAGCCCAATACATTTCTTTTGCTTTTGAAAAATCACTTTCGCCTGATAAGGTTATTGCCCTTACTTGTTCTAGGGTGTAATCATGTTTATTACACCAAGGACAATCTTGTCTGATACCTATAATATCTAGCATCATCATTGTTCTAATACATTTTTCTGTTCTAGGACAATCTTCTTGACCACAACCAAAATGCAAATAAGGAAATACATCTGGGCGTTCCGATATTCTTTTTATTTTATCTATTCTGGTACTCTCAGCCCCATCATGAATAAAACGCATGTCTTCTGTTTCAAATAAATAATCTAGGGCTGGGTGTGAAGCGTATGGAGTTAAACTTCTATAAGAATGTGAAGACCCAAAATAAAATTTACCTATATCTTTGGAAAGCAAAATAGCAATACTAGCAAATAAAGAACCATGATATTGTGACGTCCAATTAGTCATGCCTTTTGCGTATGTCCTAACATCTGTGGCTACTTCAATTAATTCCTTGTTATATTTTTTGGCAAACGCTTTTACATTCTGCACCTCGCTGTTTCTCATAAATAGATTTTTTGGCTTGAATTTATGTAGACAATCGTCTTTGTGAACATAAATTAAACAATCTATTTCATCTTTATGTTTCAAAAAAGTATTCATTGAATCAATGCCACCTGTGAAGAAACTAGCCACTTTATGTTTTGGTCTTCTTACTGTTTCTTGAAAGCTTTGTATATTTACTAAGTCTAATTCTTTCTTAAATCCATAGGGAAACCATTTGTGCATTATGTCTAGTATTGTTTGTGAATTTTCTGATAACTGTTTTGATATTGGTTCGTCTGTTTTTAATACACCACCTTGTGAATATGCTGGTAATAACAAAGATAAATACAAAGCACTTGCCATCTGCTCTAAATTAAGATGTTCTTCTGGCAACTCAAATACTAAATTATGTTTTTTGTATTGGTTGTCTGTAAAAACAAAAGCAACCCTTATTAAGCCGTTTTCTAATTGTATGAATGTTGGTCTATGTATGTGCATATTTTACGTACTTTTAATTATTTCATTGGTATATTAAAGCCTGTTTCTGGGTGGGTAAAACTCTCTCTATATTTATATCGTAACATTTCGTTTCCATTATGAATTCCTTTGCTACCTTCATGACAGTCCATACAAACAACAACAAGATTCTGAACATCATGCAATCCCCATAATGGAACTAATCGTTTGACTTTTGTTTGGTATTCCGCTACTAACGGAGCTAAGATGTCTAACCACATGCCTTTCTCACTTCGGAATATTCTATGGTGGATCTGAAGACCAAAAGTATTTCCACATTCTACGCATCTTCTTTGTAGTGAAAATATTTTCTCGGCTACTTCGGGTTGGACTCCTTCTCCTTTGTTTCCCATAGTTTTTGTTCGTTAATAAATTCTAATAATTGAATGGTATACATTATCACAAAGCCCCTTCTGGTATCGGTTCTAGGATACTCTTTGTCTATAAAATCTTTCTTTATCTTTCGCATTGTTTTTAGAGTGTCCATATCTTATTTTTGCAATCTTATTTTTTGAGGTGTTTTGCGTTTGTTAGGTTGATATACGCCCCTAAACTATATTCTTGCTGATATCCTTTGTTTATTTTTGTATTGAACTTTGTTCTTAACGCTTCTACTGCATTATAGTTCTGCATATATTTATCTACAAATATTCTAGGCGTACCGCCTATTCTTCCGTATCTACCAACGACCACATAATAATCAGGACCTATGATTTTACCAAGATATAATTCGTAAAATTTATTATGGTGTCCTTCTTGATTGATTAGGTAAAAAGACTTTTCTGTATTGTTAGGCTCTATTTCTATACCCATACCGCTTGCTTCTATGATACAAACGGAAGCACTGCCTAAAGCCTTCTCTAATTCCTCCATGGATAAAATTGCTGACATATTTTATAATTATTATTTATTCACATTATAATTATATAGACTATTTTATGTTTTGTCAACTATTATGCTTTTACTTTGTGGATAACTTTATATCTGTCTTTTTCTCCAATTGCTCATATACAAACGATTATACTCTCTTATCTTTTCTATATTCTTTTTTCTGTATTCTCTCATGTAGGAGTTAACTCTATATCTGTAGTCTGCAACTGATTCTGTTGGTTTTTTGTTTGCTGGCATATTATAGTGGCTTTCTTATTTTAATGAATCTTCCTTTTTCTTTACCCTTGGTTATTCTGGCATTTACCCAAGCGTGCATTTTCCCTGGGCATATACTTATAACTGAAATTGTTTCTGTTTTGTTTTTTGTGTTTGCAGGCATAATTTTATTCCTTTATTTCTTCTACATAGCCTAGTATTTCTGAAGCGACCAGAATAACAACTGCTAAATAGATGTTAATTATTAATGCTAAGTAACCAATAATTCTAATGGTACTTTTAAGATAGCTTATTTTTTTTGTGCAGATTCATATTTCTTAATCTCTTTTAGTGATTGCAATTCTCCATGTTTTATAAAATCGACACATTGTCTTTTGAATTTTTTTGCTTCTTTTATCCATCGTTTTGTTGACCAACCTTTTAGCTTTCCTTCCTCTCTGATAATTGCCTCAATAAAAACCTTTCTGCCTGCTTCTGTTTTTAGAAGGACTTGTACTTCAGACTCTGAATAGTGTTTGTTTATTCTTCCCATAAGATACTTTCTTTATAATTTTCTGAAGACAATTGCTATTACCTTCAGGAAACTATACCCAACTCTATTAAGGATAGGATTGTTGGGTATAGAAAACTAACTTAAACTCTATGAAATCTTTGGCTGGGGTCTGTTCCCCTTAAACAATATGAGAAAAAGGTTCGACACATTTATCTTTCATCTTATGAAAGCACCTATATAAAAACAAATTTATAATGCTATATCTTCCACTACTACTTCACTGTTATCTTCTACTTCTGTGCTTGCTACTGCTGGTGTGCCTTGCTTAGCAATCATCTTTTCGTATCGTTCTGTGAAATCACACATTTCTTTAACTACAGAATTTTCTTCGGGCTCTTTGAAATTCTCTGGCAACTTGTTCAAAGTCACAATATTATTTCTACCTTTCTTTTCGTTTACTTCTAGAGAACAACCAATATATTTGCCTTCAAACATTCTGATGTCTGGTGCAAATTTATATCCTTGCTTTGCTAATGTCTGTGCATTGTCTTCTAGTTTGCTTTCATCAATAAACTTAGTAATAATTGCTTCGTCTGTTACCATTTCGTTGGCATTATCAATTACTACAATGCCTTGCAATTTTAATCTTTCTCTTGGATTCTGTCCTGATAAATGGCACAATGAAGAACGCATCATACTTGGTACGTCATTTTGTGTGAATCCTAAGCTGAATGGATTAAAATCTTTGAAGATCCATTTGGTTAATGGTTTTACTTCTTCGCCTCCTGTATCTCTCATTGGAGCGCCTGATTCTGTGCTGAACGGTAAAATGATTAAACTGTATGACCAATCTAATACATTTGGATTAAAGCCTCCATTGATCCATTTTGGTTTCTTTTTCAAATCAATTTTAGATACTCGGCAAATGTAATTGCCTGACTCTAATGGAGCAAAATCTTTACCTTGCCCACTTTCTTTGTATTCCTCTTTTGAAGGAACTTCCATGTTAATACTCATAAAATTTTTTCTGGTTAAGTGCGGTTATACCCGCTTTTTCTCAAATTACTTTGTTGATTACGTCTGTCGTAATATTCTGTTGTAATATATAAAATGTATTAGTGCCTTGCTCTTTGTCGACCCCTGCTAGGCTTTACGCTTGCTAAAAACAAATCAATGTCTTTAATAAGTTTCTGCTTTGCACAAGCTAAACAACAATACGTTTCTACTAATGATTTTGGCAAATTATATGTCTCAAAATAAGAGTTGGCTTTTTCTCCTTCCATTAAAAGCAATCTTGGTTTTATGGATAAGGAAAAAGTGTACCACTCTCCTATTGTAACTGCCGCCGATGTTTTGCCACAAAAATCACACTTATACGTTTTCTCTGTTTTTGTTACTTCTTCTACTGACATATTATTTTGGGTCTATTTTTTGTCATCGAATTTTTTACAAACTTCTGTTACTACTTTTGGAATCATGTTTGTAACGGCGTGTTCTAAATTAAAATTTCGTTCTCTTTTGTAGGTTAATAATTCTTCATTTATCTTTTTTGTTGTTGTCGCTGTTAAGCCATTATCTAGCTTAATATTTACTTCTACTATCATACGAAAAAAAGTTATTTATTAATTATATTGTATATTATATTTTATGCTTTGTCAAGTTTTATAGCGTTGTTGATAAGTTGTCTGATAGGTCGTCTGAGAGCACACCCTCATCAAGATAAACATCCTTAAATCTTTGTGCATTTCCACTAGGTACTCCGTGTACGTGTCCTTTGAAATTGGCTGGTCTATGTACCGCCTGTGTACTAGCGTTTGTCATATCTACAATATTGCCAATCTCTTTATATTTACCAACTAACCGATCAAATAATTCGTGCCTTGTTGCTGTTATTAATGCATCAACAATTGGTGCTTCCAGACCCGCAAGCATTGCCTGGGGGAAAGCCTTAACTAGCTTACCTTCATACAAGGCAGGTCTTCCTGTTGCAAAAGCCTC
>Ga0075125_10001256_pt1 | contig 12184 bp, 20 predicted proteins | sample AntAceMetag02UKN_FD_69810 | JGI IMG/M metagenome (GOLD analysis project Ga0075125, IMG submission 69810) | Saline lake microbial communities from Ace Lake, Antarctica - Antarctic Ace Lake Metagenome 02UKN | ecosystem: Environmental > Aquatic > Non-marine Saline and Alkaline > Saline | place... | reverse complement strand
AAATACCTGTAACATTATTTGTTGCATCTGTAATTAATTGAACTGGCATATTATATTCTCCCCTTTGTTATAGATGATAAAATTACAAAAATAATAATAGAAATTATTATGGTTAATATTGCTCCAAAGAATAAATTAGCTAAATTTGAATCCATCCCTATATCTTGAGCAAGATTATTCATTGTTAATCTTGCAACATCAAAACTTCCAAAAACTAAACCAATAACACTAAATGTTGATTTAAACATTGTTGTATATGTTGAAACAACACTCAATCCTTCTTCACTTGATGTAGCATTTTGCATTAAATATATATCTTCAGTAGTATCTGTTAAAGTATCATATCTTTCTCTGTAACTTTCATCTGTCATATTTTCAACACCATAACCACTTTCAACACTTGCTATATCTGCAACTATCATAAATCCTACTCCTGTTGTTAATCCAAATAATATTAATATAATTATCCAATCTCTTGCTAACATTTTATTTCTCCTATGGTTTTTTCATAGTCCATAATAACATACCTCCTATAGCTACAATTCCCATTATTGTAATACTTCCTAATGAAGCTATCTGAAGGAAATTTAATAAAATAATCCCTCCAAGCATCATAACAATCCCAATTACAGGATCCCATGTTCCAATTAATCCTATTAATAATATAATTAAAGTAGCCCAGAATAATCCCTCCATTCCAAATACTGCTTTAACTGTTCTTTCTATAATTGATTCAAGCCATACTAAAATCTCTGGACTTCTACTAATATAAACTTCTGCAAAGATAATTCCATCATATCCAGTAACATTACAAGTTAAAGTTGCAGCAGGAGATATATCTGAATTATTACAGATTATATTTTGTTTTGATCCATCTTTAGTATAAACTAATAATCTTCCATATTTTGTAGTTCCAGAAGTATCAACATAAGAATAACTCCACATTTTTGTTGTTTCATTATAATCCAAACTCCACACTAAATTTGGAAGTTCTCCAATATCTTCCCAAACAGTAGGCGCTCCTGCTTCTGTTTGAAAATTTAAAGTGCATGGAGTTTCACCACAGAATACTTTTTGAGATTCACTTTCATATAAAATAACTCCATCTTTAATTACAATTATTTTATAATCTTCTGTTTCTGTTTCAAAATGTCCAACAGTATTCCCTACACTATTTGTTTTAGCCATTTCTACAGTATAAAAATTCCCAGTTGCTGGATAATATCTTTGGATATAAATATAAGCATCTGAAACTGGAAACTGAACTTCATCCACTACATTAATTATAAATGAAGTTGAAACTGTTGTGTTCAGTAGATATAATTTAATATTGTTTGTTACATTTGTTATACTTGAATTTAATAAATAATAAGTTCTTTTTACATATCCCTCTTTTTCATATTGAATTTGTGCATCTACATAAAGTGTATTTTCATAAGGATAAATACAAAATAATATTTCATTTCCAACTGTTGAATTTGAAATAGATATATTATTTCTTAATCCAGTTGAACCAATACCATAAGTAAAAGTTCCATAGAAATCAAAATCAGATAAAAATGTTAAATCATCCTCATTATGTGCAGTAAAATTCAAACTTAAATTAGTTCCAACAATACATTTATCAGTATAAAATTTTGTTTCAGATATTGTTTGATAATTCGTAGATGAATTAAAATAATAAACTCCAGAAGAATTTAATAAACTTATTTCCCAATAAAATTCTTTATCTTGAGAATCCCCCTCAATCAAACCAACATCAATAGTTTTTGAATAAAAATTATTTGATACTTTATCTCCAGTATATTTTGTTCCATTATAAATTAAATTACTTAAATAAACATCTGTATAAAGAGTATCATTATAAGTAAAATTTATATAAAAACTTTCCATATTTGTTTCTGAAGTTGTTGAATTAAATGTCTGGAAAAGAACATTAAAATCAGGATTTAAATAATAAAAATATAAATCAGATATTTCTGTTGCAGTCAAACTTCTATTCCATATTCCAATCTCATCTATTGTTCCATTGAAATCAACGGATAATTCTTTAATATAATTTCCCATTCTTAATTTTAGATTAGAAGTTGGTTCATCTCCAGTATAAGTATTAGTTCCTACATAAGTTCCATTTACAAAAAGTGAATAGATATTATCAGAAGTTGAAAAATTAAGTGTAACCATAGCCCATTTATCTACTAAATCTAAAGGGTAATTTACATATCCCCATGCACCAATAGAAGTTCCACCTTTAATAACAGTAGAAGAAATCTCAAAATTAAATAATCTTATTCCTGTCGAACTATCCCCGTAATTAATTGGAATCCCTTCAGTTTTAGGATTATAAACCCAGAAATTAACTGTCCCAGCAGTTTCAAAATCAAAGTCAGCATCAACATCAACATAATCAGTCCCATTACTAAAATTAAAAGCATTTCCTAATATTCCAACCTCTCCTCTTATTACACCTCCATAAGTAGTTCCATCATCATCACCAGCAGAATCAATCACAGCTCCAGTTGTTTCATCTAATTTATAATAAGATTGTAAACTAACATCCCATCCTTCCTGCCAAGATGCCCATTTATCTATTCTTGCACCAAAAAAAGTAGGTATCCATTCAACATAATCTTTAGGATAAACATCTGTAAATATTCCAATAGTTACTTTACCAGAAGGAAGCTCATCTAAATTATTAAAACTTATCCAATAACTTCTAAATTTATATTTATAAGTAAAATCCTTATTTATCTCTTTATCTGTTTTAATATCATAAAACTGTATTTTCTCCAAACCAGAAGTATGTTCTTTATTATAATTATCAAGAACAAACTCTGCAACCTTTCTATCTTTTCCCCTCATAACATATTCAGGTTGTTTTAAATTACTTATTAATTCTATTTCAGCTATTTGTTTATGTGAAATATCCTCTGTAATTGTAACAACTTTATTCTCTACTCCATCTTTCTCTAAATATTCCAGAGAAGATGAAGAAACAGATGGTCCAGAATTAACAAAACCAGCCATAAAAATCATGAGTAATAGTATAGCTACCCCTAAAAAAATCATTCTATGAGCTTCTATGGGCTTAAAATATTTTGATTTCATACTCTTCTCCCTTGAAATGGTTTAGCAAATATTATTATCATAGATATAATTCCAACACCACTTAAAATCATAATCCAGTTATTCATAATAGTAACCATATATAATTGACTTGCTGCAACAGTTGCTAAATCTGCATTTGCAGTAAATTCCTCATAAACATTACTTGTAATTGCTCCAATAATAATTGCAAAAACCAACAGCAAAATATATACTGGAATAAAGATTGGATGTGAATCTATCATAAAAGAAATTATAAATATTGAAATAATCAATCCAGAAAATATAATTAAAAAAACAGGATCTAATTTATCTATTGTTTTATCGCTTTCAGCAAATATTGATCTTACTGCTGAACTATCATTTAATTCAGTTTCTTTTAAACCATCTGTTATTTGTGGAATAGTATAAGCTACAATAATAATAAAGATAGCAAGACCTAACATTGTAACTATAAAAAAGAATATACTTTCTATTCCTGCTTTCTTACTTAATTCTTTTATCTCCATATCTAAATCTCCTTCTTGGTGATGTATTTAATTTAATGTTTTTAATAAAATATTTTAATGATGGAGCAATTATTCCTGTAAATCTTGCCTGTGACATTTTTACTCCAACCATTTTAATATACTCTTTTCTTTTCTTTTCAATAATCTTTACTACTTCTAAAGATAAAGGATATGATTTTCCATTTTTCATTTTACATTAATCCCTTCCTTGATTTAAATAAATCTATTGCATTTCTTATTAAACACAACATTAAAAATATAAATATGATAAGGAATAAAAACAAAATACTCCAGAAAAAAGATGAGTAACTATTCATAATAGCATCATATCCTCCAAGTATTTGTCCTAAAATAATTATTGAAAATAATATTACTACAAGAAAAAAGACCAAAGATAATCCCATAAAAATTAATTTAGCTGGAAAAGAAACAACTTTAAATGAGAAGATAAATAATAACATAGCAATAATAATTATTGAACTAATAGATATAAAAAGAGTTATCCCTTCTCCTGAACTTATTTTATCTGCTCCGCTTTCAGTAATAATAAAATTCCCATAACCTGCAGCACATCCAAGATCATCACAACAGAAAGCTCTCCAATTATATTCTCCTAACTTATTAATTTCTGATTCATTTAAAGTAATATTAAAATCTCCATTATTTCTATTTGTCATAGTAGCATTCTCTTTCAAGTAATCTCCGTTAGGATAATCTATTGATATATTACAATCTGCATTTACAGATGCAATAGTTCCATTAACTTCAAAAGGAATTTTTAAATCTAATTTTTCATTTCTTTTATAAGTTTGAGATGCAACCAAAGGTAGAACTAATAATATTAACATACAAATTATTAATGTTTTTTCTTTCATTTACTTACTCCCCCTTAAAACATAAACTTTTTTACCTTTTCTTATAACTGGTTTATATCTTGGATTTCCTTTTCTCTTTGCTCCTCTCCCTCTCTCCCAGTTTTCTTTGCTTCTTCTACTTCTATCTTGCTTTAATCCTCTACTTGTGTGTGCCATTTTCACCTCCTTTCATTACATTTAAATTTATAAAACATAATACCCCTAATATAAAAAACAAAGTTGATTCTATTATATTTCCTATTCGTATGATTCCATTTAATATCATTAATAATGCTGCAATTCCCCATATTAATTCAATACTTGTTATTTTCATTTTCTTTTCTTACTCCTTCTAACTTTCTTCCTACTTCTTTTATATCTTCTTCTCTCTTTATCTAATAGTTTAATAGTTACATAACTTGCAGTAACTGCTCCTAATACTCCTCCGATTGACATCTTATCTTTTCTTTTTCTTTTTTCTTCTTTTTGCCATTTTTATCCTCCTTTTAATTATAATAGGTCTTCTACTTATCCCACCCATACCTCTTACATAAGTTCGAGGTATTTTAGGAGCAGTAATTCCATACTCTATAGCTGGAAGTGAAGGAACATATTTTGTTTTACGAGTTGGTTTTATTCTCTTTATTTTTTTCTTTGTTCTTTTTAATCTTGGGAATTTTAAAGGAGCTAAAGGATATTTAGGAAACATTGAAGATATTTTTGATGGTTTTTTGTAACTTGGTTTGTAACTTGGTTTGTAAGAAGGAATATATGATGGTTTGTAACTTTCTTTTGATATTTTGTAACTCGGTTTGTAAGAAGGCATAGATGGTTTATAACTTGGTTTGTAAGAAGGTTTGTAACTTGGTTTATAAGAAGGTTTGTATGATGGAACTTTTTTACTTATACCACTTACTATTGTTTTTGTAATACTTGAAGGAGAAATTAAATAACCAGATGGTCTTCCTGAAATAATATAACTTCTTGATATTTGTTCTATTGTTTTCTTACCACCAACACCTGAAACAATATCTGAAACTTTTGTTTTATATTGGATTATTGGAAATGGATCTCCTTTCCATCTTGTATAAAACTTTGATTGAATTCTAATAAGTTTTGTTCCTGCTGGAACAACTGCTTCTACTTCTGATTTAATTCCTGGAACATAAGCATAACCTTTTGTAACATCATCAATCCATTCATAAGAAAGTTTCTTTCCTGGTTTAACTCTTTTAGCTGTTGCTTTTAAAATATCTTTTGGATATATTCTTAAAACTGCTGGAGATTTCAAAGAGAAAGAAGTTCCTATCAATCCATAAGCATCATCACTTACTCTTAAAAAATAAGGAGATATTGCATGAGCTCCATATAATCCAGCTAATTCTGATTTTCCTGCTGTTGTAGTTGTTTGTGTTGCAAATTCTTTAGAAGTTGTGTGCCAGATTCCTTTTGTTGTTTCTCCAGGTAATCCATAACGACTTTCCTTAAATAATCTAAGATGCTGTCCTGGTGAAGCTGTTGGAAATGTTGTTCCTTTCATAACTGCTTGTGTTGTTAATTGTTCCATAGGAATATACTTCTTTCCCCAAACTGAAACCAAACCTTTTACTGGTTTATATGCAGCACCAACTCCCAATCCTAATGTGATTGTTGTTTCAATCGGATGTCTTTCAACATATCTTCCAAGTTCTCCTTTTCCCACTATTGCTTTCTCAACAAAAGGAGAAACAAATAATCCTGAACCAACACCAGCAGGCATACCATATAATTGATATTTCCCAACCTTACCAAAACCTGTTCCAATCATTTCAGAAGATGGTTGATAAATATAATCTTTATCTTTTGCTTTAGCAAATAATTTTGTGTCTTTGTAAGTTGCATATTCTCCAATATCTGTATATGTTTCTTTGTATCCTTTCTCTAATTCTCCTGTAAGAAATCCTCTGAATGTTTCTTTATCTGATACCTTATATGCTTTCTGAATATCTGAAGTTATTGGAGTGCTTTCAAATAATTTTTCAAAGAAAAACTGACTTGAAGATATTTCTGGAGATTCTTTAAGATGTGCTTTTTCTATATCTCCAATCATTGAAACAACAGGTATTTTTTCCATTGTAGATAAACTTATTTTATCTCCAACATATTCTTGAGGAGCTTTATGTGTTTTAAAATAATCACTTATTCTTTCCTGAGGAGCTTTATGTGTTTCCATATATTCACTTACTCTTTCTTGTGGAGCTTTGTGTGTTTTAAAATAATCCATAACAACACCATCTTTTGAAACTTTTGAAATAGTTGATTCATAAATATCTGAATAACTTTCAGTAACTCCTCCACCTAATTTTCCAAAAAAGAATTTTAAAGATGATGTTTCTTTATCTTTTATTCTTGCTCTTTCTATATCTCCAATCATCCCTCCAGATAAATCAAACCAACTGCTAATATATTCTTGTGGAGCTTTATGTGTTTTAAAATAATCACTTACTCTTTCTTGTGGAGCTTTGTGTGTCTTCATATATTCAACACCAGAAGCAAAAGGTTTCCAAAATTCCCTTATTTCTTTTTTTCCAGGAGTTGGTTCAGTTGCTTTAAAATCTATTGTCTGTTCATAAGGATAAAATTCTCCTTTAGTAGTTATTCCTTTTTTAGAAATATCTATCCCACCTATTGTTTCTTTGTATGGTTTCTCTCCTAACTTTCTAACCCATGTAACTTGTTCAGGAAAATAGGCCCCAGTTATAACTCCTCCCTTAACTCTCTCTGTTATATATTTTATTCTCGAGCTTCCTAACTTTTGCTGGTATGTTTTAAAAGCTTCTAATCTTTCTGCTCTTGTTCCAATAGCCATAACCTTTTGATATTCTTGAGTTATTGTGAATGTTTCTGCTCTTTCTTTTTCTTTTATTTGTTGAGTAATAGTTTTTTGAGGAGGGGATACTCCACCCATTATTACAGGAGGTTTTTCTGGTGTTGGTGTTGGTGTTGGTGTAACACCATTCCCTTTTGGAGAAACATCAAGTCCTCCTCCTCCTAATTTTGAAGGAACCCATCCTTTTTTTTCTGCAAATTCAGGAGTTGTTGAATAACCTAAACCTGTTTTAGGGTCTTTATATAAACCAAAATCTTTAGGTTTAGGTTTAAACAAATCTTTTGGTTTAGGTTTAGGTTTAAACAAAGGAACACCATTTTTATCACTCATTTTTTAATTTTATCCTCCAGAAATAATATTAACATTTTCATAATTCTTTAAAAATATTAAACGTTATATAAACTTTTTATTTTTAAAAAAGTTTATAACTAACTTTTTATTTTTTATATAATGGCTTATAGTGATGAATTTATAGATATTGATGCAGAGAAAGAAATGGCTGGTTTAGATAAAATCACCATTGAACAAATAGTATTAAGACAAATCCAAAGATGCACAGATATATTATCAAAAGAAAGAACAGGAGGACAGATGATTGAAAGAGTTATTAAAGGAAAGAAACAAATAATACAAACTCCAGATGTAAGAGCAGAAATAATAAGATCAGTATCAACATTAAGATATATATTAATTCCTTTTTATAAAGATAAACTTAAAGAAGAATTTAAAAAAGTAGATGATGAAATGAAAAAAATAAAAGATGAATTAGATAACACTATAATTAAAATAGGTAATAAAACAAATAAGGCAAAAGAATTTCAATTCATTCCTCCAGAACATCCAATAATTAAAATAAAGATGGAATTAAAATGTGATAATTATGAGAAATTATTTGGTGTTTTAATCAGAGCATATCATAAATCACAAATGGATTTAAGAGCATATGAAATTGATGGATAATGAAGAAGAAGAAAATAAGCCTGCTTGGATTAGATATATAAAACAAAGGATAAAGAATAATAAAAATTTTCTTGGTATGGTTATAGGTCCAACAGGAAGTGGAAAATCATTAGCAGCAATTACTATTCTAAATTTACTTAATAAAAATTTTAATATTGATATGGTTATATTTAATGGTAGAGATTTAATGAGATTAATTAACTATGGAGATTATAAAAATAATGGAAATGAAGTAATAGGTTTTCTCTGGGATGAAGCAGGTGTAGATTTATCAAATAGAAACTGGCAATCAACAACAAACAAAGTTATAAATTATCTTCTTCAAACATTCAGACATAGAAATTTTGTTTTATTATTTACTGCTCCTTATATGGATTTTATAGATTCAGCAACGAGGAAATTATTTCATGCTACATTTGAAACTTGTGGAATAAATAAAGCAAAACAAACAGTTACTATCAAAGCAAAGCAACTTCAATATAATGGAGATAAAAAAAAGTTTTATTATCATTATTTAAAGAATTCAATCAAAGGAGAAGGAAGTGTTAAGATAAAAAGGTGGAAGATACACAGACCATTTAAAGAATTGGAAGATAGATATGAAAAAAAGAAAACAAACTTTACTTCAAAACTAAATAAAGAAATTGAAGGAACTTTAGAAAAAGTAAAAGGAAATGGAAAATCTAAAAGAGCATTAACTAAAAAACAGGAATTAATTTTAGAATGTTGGAAGAAAGGTATTAAACTACAAAGAAAGATAGTTGAGTATGTAAAAGAAAAACAAAATATTAAGATAGCTAATTCAAATGTTTCAAGTAATGAAAGAAGAATGAGAAATAAAGGTTATTTTAAAGAAAATTACTTAGAAATATTTAATTAACCAACAAAATATATATAAAACACTTATACACAACTTAATTCTCAAGAATCTTAAAAATCTGTGGAAAAAAACAATAATATAAGGCACTACCTATTATATAATAGATACCATATGTATCACTCCAAGAAATAGATTTTCATACCTCTCTTTAAATTATCATCTTTGTATATCTTCCTTGCTACCCTGACAGATATTTTTTCAAACTCTATTTCATTATGTTTGATTAAATTCATTAAACTTTTTGTAATAGATCTCACAGATATATCAAATATACTAACTAATTCTGTTTTAGAAAAAATTTCTCCTCGGTGTTTTTCTAAAAAATTTATAATTTGTTCTGAAGTTTGTTTTTCTATCAACTTAAAATCCTCCAAATTATTTTAACAACTGCATACAATATTAAAAATACAATTCCATTCCAATAATTATTAGTAGCATATCCAAGTCCTATTGCTAATGCTATAAAAATTATGAAACTCTTACAAAAACCTAATACCATTTCTTTTTCTCCTCGGTGTTTTTAAAGACAAATTACTTCTTCATCATCTATTTTAAAATATTTTATTAAAATAATTATAGACATTATAAACAACAAAATCACTGAAACAACAAAATCAAACATACTAAATTTTGGATTTGAAGTTATAAATGCTATTAGTTGTGTTATGGATGTTAATGTGAAAATAAGAATACAACAATATATATTGCTAAAAGGCCAGTCATAAAAAATAAAATAAGAAATAAAATACCAAAGTATAACAAAATGAAAAGCAATAATTAATGGAAAAACACAAATACCAAAAACTAAACTATAAAATACTCCTATAATCAATCCAAAAAATAAACCATAAACTAAATTTAATTTTAAAAAATGATTTGAATATTTATCTCCCATTTTAATCTACTACTTCAATAAGCACTTCTGAAAAATTAACACTTGCATAATTAAAATGTTCTCTTGTTGGTGGATCTAAATAATTCATTCCAGCTTTCCTTAATTTCTGTATTTCTTCTTCAGTAAAATATTTATAACAAAATTTATTTATAAAATTAAATTCTGTTTCATTTTCAAAATATGGAAAATATTTATAAAATCTTATGCAGTCAGTCATTTCATAAGACATCTGCCTTCTTTCATTAATCAACAATAAAATATTAATCATAAATAAAATAAGCAAAGCAAACATCCATAACCTTTCAAATAAATCTCTTTTCTTCGTCGGTATTCTTTCTCTTATTTTAATATAAGATATAAAAAAAACTATAATTGAAATACATAATGTGGGCCAAAATATTTTTATCATTTCATTTTCTCCTTTTTAATTTCATATAAACTCTCTGTAGTTCTTCGTCGTGGATATACTGTCTTTTAACAAGCTGACTACACATTCTTTCTTTGTTGCATCTCGGACATATTGCTTTTTTTTCAAGATTTGTTTTCATTTTTTTGTTCTTGGATTAATTTAGCTTTTCTTTTCCTAAACATATATATTATTTGCAAAATACTCAAGAATAAGAAAATTTTTCCAAACAAATATCCATATGTAAAAAATGTTATTAATAAGAATAGAATAAGAACTACCCAATTTGAACCATCAATTCCTGTTATATCTTTAGTTTTTACTTCCATTTTACTTCCTCCTTAAATTGCTGTTCGATACATTCTAAAATTTCCCATAATGTAACATCTGAAGTATCAATAATAACACTCCATCGAATTTCATTTCCAAATGTTATTCCAAATTTCATCTTTGATTCACCATAATTTCTCATAACTTTTTTTAGTTATTCCCATAAGACAAGCCATCAAGTCTAACTCATCCCACTTATTTTTTCTCATTACCTTCATAAATCTGCTAACGAGTCTTTTGTTTCCCATCATGAAATTACTAATATTTTTAGAATGACTAAACTCATGACTAAACTCAAACCAAAATAAAGCACAATTTTGGAGTAATTCCCTTTCTTTTTTTGAATATTCTTGTCCGACAGGAATCTTATATTTTCTATTAAACTTTTCACATCCAATAATGTGAGCTTCTGTATGATGATTTGGGCAGAGAATTACAATGTTTTTAATATTATTTTTCCCTCCTATTGATAATGGAATTATGTGATGTTTATGCAATCTTCCTAAATTCCAACCACACACAAAACATTTTTTTTTCATTTGAAAACATCATTAACTGTTTTTATTTTTAATTTTTTTGAGAGGTGTTTGTAAATTCCAGTAGAAGATAATGAATCATGTCGCAAGAGTTCTTGCACCTTTCCTAAGTCATTTGTAGCTTCATAAATATGTGTAGCAAAAGAATGCCTAAAGGTATGAGGATGTACATTTTTTTTAATACCTGCTTTCTTAGTTGCTTCCTTAACTATTTGCCATATTCTTTGTTTAGTTAAAGGAAACAATTTATCTTCATTCTGTTTGTATGAACACCATCTTTCTAAATCTTCTTTTAATCTTTTTGGTATAGGTTGCATTGCTTCTCTTTTAGTTTTGGTAGTTTCTACTCTGATGCGAATAACATTTTCTACAAAGTTAACATCCTCCTTAATGGTTTGGATCATTTCATTTACTCTCATACCTGTATAATAAAGATACTTAAGTATCATTCTATCTCTTTCACTTTCTGCTAATCCAAAGAGTTTGAATACTTCATCCTGTGTTAGAACTGTTTGCAATTTTTTTTCCTTTAAAGGTCCTTTTCTTCTTTGATACTGTTTATTTTCCATTTTAATATTCATATTATAAACTATTAATATTACTTAAATATATCTGTTTTATAACACATATATTAAAATGTATTTTAATCTTTAAATAAAGGTTAAAATCAGGATAATTGATTTGTTTATCTCTCCATCTCCCCTCTAAACACACCATAGGAGCTATTTAAAGCCCTTCTAAGGGGTTTTTCTCTAATCATTAAGATTAAACCTTACCTTGCCTCACCTTACCTTACCCCACCTAACCTAACCTTACCCCACCTAACCTTACCTCACCTTA
>Ga0075125_10001251_pt1 | contig 12193 bp, 34 predicted proteins | sample AntAceMetag02UKN_FD_69810 | JGI IMG/M metagenome (GOLD analysis project Ga0075125, IMG submission 69810) | Saline lake microbial communities from Ace Lake, Antarctica - Antarctic Ace Lake Metagenome 02UKN | ecosystem: Environmental > Aquatic > Non-marine Saline and Alkaline > Saline | place... | reverse complement strand
TCGTTCACAAACCTGGAAAAATGGGTATTACAAAAGTCGAGCAATATCACATAGATGAGCATAAAAAAGAGATTCTGAGAAAAGAAGCTGAAGCAGCAAAAAGAAAAGCAATGCGAGAAGGAACTAATACAGTTAGTAAAGAAGCTTTAAAAGAAGCAGTGAAAGTGATGGCAAAATGAGTAAATGGCTAGGATATAGACATCCTAAATCTTATAGAGATGTCGTTGAAATCATTCATGAAGCTGTACAATCATATGAAGATTACAAGCTTACAAAGATTATAAAAGGAAAAGAGATTGAAGAAGACTATTTAAATAAAGGTATTATTGTAGGAGCTTTAGTTAAAGTAAAAAGTACACATGAAAAATTAGTCAATAAATTGTATAGAATCACTAAAATTCTTAGAGATACAGTTTATGTCGTAAATGTCAATGATAGAAAAGAAACTTGGAGATTGAAAAATCTTACATATGAGGTGTTAGAAGATGGGAAGAATATTTAAAGATTGTCATGAAGCAATCAATGAGATTGAACGAGATATTATGGAAATGGGTATTAAAGTCCATCCGCATACAATGCAAAACAAGAACGTAAAGGATAACGATGACTTCTCTACTATTGAAGTCCAGAATTATACATTCACCATATTAGATATGAAAGATAAAGATGGAATGGTAGGAGATTGTCTTGAATGGTGTAGAGCTGAAATTATAGAAAGAATCAATTGTGTAGGCAATCCTGGCGAAGCATGGAAATTGAGAAAAGAAGTTTGGGAAGAATTTCTTGTTAATGGTGTATTTGAGTATACGTATTTTGATAGATTAAATAGAGAAGATCAGATAAATTATGTAATAGAGGAATTGAAAAATAATCCTGATTCTAGACAATGTATTATTCATGTACATGGTAGTTGTGACTTGAAAGCAATGGGAGAAAGAAGAGTACCATGCTCTATGTATTATCAGCTTATGATTAGAAGAGGAGCATTAGATATTATATACAATATGAGAAGCTCTGATTTTGATACACATTTTCGTAATGATATCTGGCTTGCAAATGCTTTGAGAAATTATATAGCAGGAAAGATTAGTGTACCAGTTGGTTTATTTCACATGAATATAGGTTCACTACATAGATACAAAAACTATACGAATAAGGTAGTGTTTTAATGAAATTAAGTGAATTTATCTACAGTGGTATTAGAAGTGCTTTAAGAGGCACTATAGAAAACAATAATATCTATATAAAGACTGATGTTCGAGTTGAGGTCGAGTTTGACATTCTTACATGCTATAGAATGCTTAATACTATGGGTATAATTCCTAAGTATGTTCTTAGATATCTAAAGATGAAGTATAAGCCGAGTTGGAAGAATGATAGACTTGCGGAGTTTAAGGATGTAAGTTGTATTCAGAGAAGCTTTGTAAAAGAAGATAAATTAATGATAGACTTTTGTAATAGTGAACCACATAAATTACCTACAGATATTAGCTATATTGTAGACATGTATAAAAGTAAAGGGATTTATGTTAATGAGAAAGCTATTGTTATAAGAATAGAGAATTTAAAACTAGTGCCACAAGACATTTTGCTTTATAGAGCTTTCTTACCTGATACTCCTCCGAGTATGGAAATAAGAGAGTATGCTGATGCATTGATAACTAGATATCCGAATCTATATAAAATAGCTGAGATAAAGAAGAGATCTATTAAGAGAAAGTTCCTTAGATACTATGTTGTTCGTAATGTAATAAGTTGGGTACAATTAAGAGTCGTAATGAATATAACTGACTTCAGTGAAGAAAATATAAAGGAAACAATTGATTCACTTCGCGTTCAAGAGTCGTAGGGCCTTTTCTCGCCAGTCACCTCGGATGAGTTTCGCCCTACGCCTCTTTTTATTTGAAAGATATATTTATATATTTCAACAGTTTAATATATTATATAAAGGTGAAAAATACAATGGGATTTTGGACAGAGTTAAACAAATTAGAAGACCTACAAGGATCAAATGATAAAGAGTTACATATTGGTTGGGTAATAGAAGTTTATCCAGAAGCTGAAGAGTTCTTTAGGCTTGCATTTAATGATACTGTATATGGACTCGCAGAGAAGTCATTTTATAATGCATTCGGAGAAGAACCTAATACTGAATATGGACATGTTTCTGATTGGCTTTATACTATGGGAAATTATAAAAATATTATGCCTATTGTGTCTTTTGAAAAGCTAAAGGTTTTTATAGAAACATTGAAAAGAGAATCTGGACAAAATCAATTAGATCGTTTACGATTATTTTTTACAACTTTACCAAAATTACAAAGGAAGTGGTTTTCTAGATTACTTTTACATGATTTAAGATGCGGAGTTCAAGTTAAAACATTCAATCATGTATTAAAAGATATGGGTAAAAAACCTGTAGAGAAATTTGCATTAATGCTTGCAGGTAAAATAAAGAATCCTTATGACAAAGAAGAAGTCATGAAGAAACTAGAATTTCCTTCTGTTAGAGAAACTAAATATGATGGTATAAGGGTACAAGCTGAGATATTTCAAGATGAACAAGGCCATGATTTTTGTATTCTTACTAGTAGAAGAGGTAAATCTAAAACTGATGACTATCCTGGTATAACACAAGAACTATTAAGAATATTTGAAGGCCAAGATGTTATATTAGATGGAGAAGTTATTAGTAGCTCTTTCCAGGAGTTAACTAGAAAAGAATCTATAGCTACTAAGAAATATGTAGTATTTGATATTCTTAATCAAGAAAGTTTAGCTTATAAATTTAGATGGAGTAATTTAAATATGTTATTTGGCAGCTTTGATTCAGATATTGTTATATTACCAGAGCATGATGAAATAAATACTTATGAGGATTTTATTGAAGACTTTGAAAAATCTGTTAAAGCTGGAGAAGAAGGGATTATGGTTAAATTTCTAGAAGATGTATATGAAAGAAATACTAGAAAACATATGTTCAAAGTAAAGAAAGTATATACTGCAGATTTAGAAATCGTGGGGTTTAACTATGGTGAAGGTAAAAGAGCAGGTAAAGTCGGAAGCCTTAAACTTAGAACTAGAGATGGTCTTATTACTGTTGATGTTGGCTCTGGTATTACGGATGATATATGTGATGTATTAACAGCACAAGTAGGTTTAATGAAAATGGAAGGTTATGATAAAAATAGAGAATTAGGAAACCCAGATTTCATAGGTCAGATATGTGAAATTGCTTACAATGAAGTTACTGAGACAGGAAGTATAAGATTTCCTAGATTTATAACAATAAGGGAGGATAAAGAAAATGCAGACAGTTCCGAAGAAATCAATACCCGTTAAAACAAGAATTAAATGCGGTAAATGTGAACATAAAACATTTGATATGGATTTAGTACAAGAATTAAATCTAATAGAGATATCTTGTCATAGTTGTGGAGAAGTGTCTATTATAATGCCATTACCTAAAAAGGAGGAAAAGAAGGATGGAGAAAGCAAAATCACAGAACCAGTACGACCCAAAATTATCTGTTAAACCGCATACTCATAATACTATGCTGATGACTTTTAGTGGCAAACATGGAGTAAATACTTTCATTGTAGATTTGGCAGATATACAAACAGAAAGTAGAAAGGATGAAACTATTATGTCGATCAATTTACCAAGAACAGTAATCGATAAAGAAATAGAGGGTGAGAATCTAATATTAATTATAAGTGATGATCCTACTATGAATCATGCTGGTGATTGGACTCAAATGGGTTGCTCTAGATTTAGATATGTCGGAAATAAAGTTAAAGAAGTCATTGAAGGAGTAAATTTAAAATTTAGACTTAAAGATTTTAGATTTGAATTACTACAACCAGAAAGGAGGTTCCCTGATGATATTGAAACAAAATTTCATATTTGGTAAAAGCTTGTATGAGCCAATAATGATAGTTACTACTGTGTTAGAAGAAGGTACTAAAACTTGGCATACTATAGTTAGAGTCGGACATTTCTTTTCTGCTTATCAAAAAGAGTTAAAGAAAATGGCAAGTATAAATACAACTAAAACAAAAGCTCTAAAAGCACATGATACGATATTGGAAGAAATTATGAAAAATAAAGCTTTATACATAGAAACAATGGTGAGGACAGCAAAATGCATATAGAACTATTAACTATGGGATCTCCTATAAAACATAAGAAGTTCATTGAAGATGTAAACAATTGGGAATATGAACTTGAAGGTAATGTTAGAAAAGGAGTATATAGACCACTTATTAGTGAATGGCGAGTTTATGATATTAGAATCAAAGAAGAACTTGCTCCACAATTCATGAGAGATATAATAGCACAAGATTTTGCTGGTGTTGAAGAAGTTCAAAAAGGCTGGCAAAGAAAACTCATGATGCTTGCTCTTAAGATAGTAAGAAAGATATTAGGTCATACACCAGTTCAATGGGCTTCAGGAGAAAGAAAATATCTGCTACCTGATTGGTTCTATGCATTTACAATAATGTGCTTAAAAGATCCTACTCAAATAGATGCAGTAACTAAAGAAAAGAAAGAAGTACTATGAAAGAAGCGTTTAAAGAAAAGATAGTTAGAAAGATAATCACTAATAAGTTTATAAAACTATTATATGCTCAATATGAGGATTTTGAGCATGGTAGAGCATTTTTTGGTAAGATCACAAGTCTCAGTGCTGAATTTAGTTTAGCTATCCTTGTTTGCAAATTCGTATTTAATATAGATCTCAATAAACATATACCTGAAGCAACAATAGCAACTATATTTATAATGCTTGCTGTTTATATGTTTGGTAAGTTTTATAGAAGAAGTAGATTATTAGAAGTTGAATTAAGAGTAAGCGCAGAAAGGAATCCATTAGGAGATATTCACTTACGCGCTAGTGAAGCTATATTAAAAGAATTTGGTGATAGAAATGACGAAAAATAAATTAGAGAAGAAATTCAGCGAATCCTTAAAGGAAAGTGAATTCTGGGGTATGAAACTCCATAACAATATGCTTACACACCAGACGACTCCTGCAGATTATATTATGACAACAATGACTAATGGCTACCTTAATTCTATACTTGTAGAATGCAAACAAGTAACTTGTAAAGAAGATGGTAAAGGAAGACTAGCATTTAAGAGATTAAAACAAATGCATGATTTAAAAGCTTTCGAGGATGTATTTCCTGCACATCGCTCTTTCTTTTGTATAGCTTACTTTGATAGAAGATGGGCTAATAGTGATATCTATATTGTGCCTGTATTTGCTATGGAAATGATTATAGCTGATCACCCTTATGTTTCTATGAATAGAATAGATGCTCTTCTTAAATTTGGACCTTGGAAAGTCGAAACATTCGAAGGAATATTTAAATATATCAAAGGTTCTATATAATATATAAGGAGGTATAATAAAAATGAATATTTTCAATATTAATAACGTTAAAGAAACATTCGATTTAGCAAATAAAGCTGTGAAAACATACAAGAAAAAAGTGAATACTTGTGCACTTAGGATAAAAGGACCATTTACTGTTGAAACTAGTGAAGGCCCTTTAAAGTGTGAAGATGGCTATTTAGCTATGGATGCCAGAGGTTATCCTTACCCAATTGCTAAAGATGAGTTTAAAATTATCTATGAGGAAGTGATGTAAATGGTAGTAGCCTTACCAACTAGGATATTTAACGAGTTAACACAATTAATAAAGAGTGGACTAATGGACAACACTTATAGGCATGATTATATGACTGCGTATAATATTATGAAAGGTGCTAAAGCAGAACAAACAGCATCGTGGATTATGGAACAACCAGATGAGTTTATACGTGCCATGTATGAAGGATTCGAGATAGACAATAGTCAAAGAAATCAATTAAGAGAATTACACCAGATGGCTTAAAATATTATTAATATATAACAAATATTAAGCCTAAGGTATCATATGTTATTCCTAAGAAATTATAATGTTTTATTAATATGTTACTATTACTTAAAAAACAATGTCTTTAAAAGACTTAAGGAGGTTAAAACATGAAAGCAATCACCCATAAAATAATAATAGATATAGAACATTTGTCAAACAATAAAGCAAATGATATAACTAAGAAAATGCTTTTAGCTCTAAATGTAGAAGAGTTAGATTTAATTAAAGGATTTCGTATAGAACACATAATGGCTGAAATAACAAAGATGGCTTAAAATGACTAGAATAACACGGCACCAATATTTCATGGAAATAGCTGAGAAAACAGCGTTAAGAGGTACATGTGATAGAGCTTTTGTTGGTGCAGTAGCAGTACAAGATAATAGGATAATAGCTACTGGATATAATGGCTCCCCTCCTAAACAAGAGCATTGTGATCCTAAGCATAATCACCTACTTATTGATGGCCATTGTGTTAGAACTATACATGCTGAAATGAATGTTATATGTCAAGCAGCTAAAATGGGTATATCACTTAAGCATGCTACTATATATTGCACTTTTTCACCATGTTTTGAGTGCTTAAAACACTTACAAGGAGCTGGCGTTATCAAAGTGATATATCTTAACGAAAAACCAGATTCAAGAATACCAGACGACTATTATGATTATATCTGTGTCAGGTCTATATATGAAGTTTGCCCAGAATATAAGAAAAATTTATAAACAACAATGAATGTATTATATTTAATGAAACAAAAATTAAATTTTCAAGAAATTTATGAATTATATAAAGCAAATCAATCAATATCAGATTTAGCAAAAAAATATCAATGTACTCGCAATACTATTAAAAGATTATTTATAAAAAATAATGCTAATTTCAGAAACAGAAAAGAATATATGAAATTAGCAAATTTAAAAATTAGAGGCGAAAATCATCCTAATTGGCAAGGCGGTATACAAAAAATGTCTAGTGGCCATATTAGATTATCTATTGATGGTAAAAAAATTATAAGAGCACATAAAGTTTATTGTGAAGCTCATCATTTAAAATTCATACCTCTTGGTTATATTGTTCATCATATTAATCAGATTCCTGATGATGATAGATTAGAAAATCTACAATTAGTAACAAAAAAGAAACACAATTCAATTCATATGCAAGGCAATCAATATGCTAAAAAATTGAATTTAAATAAAAAAATAATGACTAATGATAGAAAAAGCGGGTTTACATATAAACAAATAGGAAAAAAACATAATTGTTCAACAATGCGAGCTTGGAAATATTTAAATAGTTGAGTGCTTAAAACACTTACAAGGAGCTGGTATTATCAAAGTGATATACAAAATAGCAAAACCAGACAAAAGAACACCAGATGATTACTATGATTATATATGTGTTATCAAATATGATGAGGTGGAGCAATGACAACAGACGAAAATATAAAAGAATACGTAGAAATACGAGCACAACTTAAGGAGCTTAAGAAGAGGAAAGAGAATTTGAGCACTTTAATTAAGACAGATATGAGTATCCAAGACATTGACACTCTTCAAACTGAGGGTGGCACTGCTAGGATAGTAACTTTTGTTAAAAAGCTCATAGATAAAGAGAAATTAATTGACTTTTGTGAAGAAACTAAGCAGGATCTTAATTATTTTTACAGAGAAGTGGAGCAAAGTCAATTGAAAATAGAAGTACAAGAAACAGAAGAATGATAATACACCTGAGTTGGTGTGCAAAATGCAAAAAGAACACACCACATTATCAAAAGAAGTGTACAAAATGCAATTGGAGGAACAAACATGAGTCATTTTTATTTAATAGGATGGAAAGAATACCAAAGAAAGAAGATTATTAATCGCGGCGAAATCATAAAGGAAACAAGTGGTAAAGCTGCTATTGCAAAGATGATGGAATTTAATAAAAAGCGAACAACAACTACAATAGACTATGTGTCTTATCCTATAATGGATATATTAGAGAAGGCAGGACTTGAACTAAAGGAGTTGATTAACAATGAGAAAACACGAAGCATTGAAAAAGTTCATGAAGACGGAAGCTAAAGACTGGGCTATAGATCACAGAGTGGCTCTAATTGAGAAAGCATTTAATGCAGGCTATTTGTTTGCGTTTAATGGTAAGATATAGGTGATAAAAATGCCCTTTTGGCAGTTAAAACACAGGAGGTGTTTTCAATGAAAAAAGTATCAAAAGAGAATTGTGGCACATGTCAAATATTTATAGATGAATCTGTAAATAATCGGCAAAACATGTTGGACAATGATATATGTCCTAAAAGAGACATGGGGTATTGTGAAAATGGAAATAACTAAAGAACAATTTTTAGCATATAAAAATGTGCAAGAGTCTGGAATAACAAATATGATGGATATAAAAACAGTTGTAGAATTAGCTGATTTAACTAGAGAACAATCCATTGATATAATGGGTAATTATGGAGAATATAGTGATAAATATGTCTCTTAAATGTGTTAAATGTGGTGTAACCATGAATAGAACATTACATGGTGAAGAAGATAAAGCTGGTATTTGTGTTACTTGTTCTCGTAAAACCTTAAATTCTGAACAAGAACGAGAACTAGAGAAACATGGTACTATAGGTTATATTGCCAAACAACATCGGTAAGGAGGTGATAACATGCCAAGAAGAGATGGAACAGGGCCTGATGGAGAAGGACCTAAAACAGGAGGAGGAAGAGGGAGTTGCTAAACTCCTTTTTTCTCTGTAATCGTAGATATATTTATATATGGTGTAAGATATACACTATTATATATAAATAGGTGAAAACACAACAGGAGATGATATAAATGGTAACAGTAAAAGAAATCTACATTGAAGCAAAGAAATCGAGGAACTTTCAAACATATACAGCAGGTATGATGGTAACTCTTGATGAAAAAGAAAATAACGATGAAGAGCTGCAAGAAGCAATAAGGAAAAAGTACCAAGCGCTATGCAGAAAAGCATGCAGTGAGCAAATAGCTTTGGATAACATAAGATGAAACCACAGATGGATAAGTCACGGTCTTTTACCGTTACTTCTGCCAAAAGGGCAGAACTTGCAGGTGTGAAGATACCCAGAAAGGAATGGCTTTATAATCCCATTAAATTTATGTTTGATTATTATAATAAAAGCGGTATTGTTACAATGCATATGAATCCGGGTGAGGTCTGTAAATTCTTAAATAAGAAACTAAAAGTGCATGGCAAAATAAAATAGGTGAGCAAAAATGTGTATTGATGATAAGGTTTTAAATCTAACACAAGCTAGAAATCTAAAGTCAGACATAAAGGATATGAAAGCAACAACTGATCCATTAGTTGTAATTGAGAGATATTTTGCTATTAAAGATATAATAGACAACTATAAAGAACAAGGATATGAAATGTTTCATTATAAAATACAATATACTAAAGCATATCATTATGCCTGGGATTATAACGTGAGGTGATTAAAATAATTTTATCAAATACTTGGTTAAGTGTAGTCTTTATCATACTTAGTGTATTTATATATATAGGGAGGAATAACCAAAAATGAAAGAAGAAAGACCGGTGTTAGAAATAGAACCAATGTGTGAAGAATGTGTTTGCAAAGAGGAATGTGCTAAGTATCTAAGGAAAAATATTCCTATTGTTTACGATGAAAGAAAGAATTGTATAATAGACTTAAAGGTAGGTGGCTGAAATGGGATGTGAAGAATGTGATAAAGCACATGAAGATAAAGATAGAGGCTATTACTTTAGAATAGGTAAAGGCATTATACTTGTTTATGCCTGTGAAAAACATGTGAAAATGCTACAAGATAAAATAAGAGGTGAATAAAATCCATTGGTTACAAATAGTAGGAATTATAGTACTTAGTTTTATCTTATGTATTTTCGCGCTAATAATACTAATAAAGATAGCGAATTTTATCTTTTATCTTAGAGTATTCGGTTTTGATTATATAGCATCGTTGTTTTAATACTTAGAGGTGAATGAAATGAGAAAAACAATAATAGATGATATACCATTGGCTAGTAAAGTATTGGCTGTGGCAGTAGTTAATTATGAAGATGATGTCTTATTTGATTGGGCAGTTTATATCGATGCTGTGCCTGGTATTAATCATGCGGCAGAAAAACATGGTGTTGCAAGAAACGGTTCTAAACAAAGTGTAGCACTTGCGCATATATTATTTTCGGGTTATGATACAGATAAATATCGGAGTTAACTTTGTAGGAACTCGCTAAAGCGAATTCTACCAAATCGTAGGAATATTTATATACCTGTGTAATATTATAATATTATATCCCAAAAAGATAATATCAATAGGGATAAAACAAAAACAAACCGAGGTGGCTTACATGCCAAGATATACAAAAGAAGTAAAAGAAAAGGCAGTTAAAATGGCTCTTGAAGGAACCCATTTAAAAACTGTTCAAACAGAAGTTGGGCCTAACCCAAAAGCAACAGAGAGATATATAGTTAAGGCCAATAAAGCAGGAACTTGTAAATTTAAAACTTACAAGGAAGTTCTTGCAGATCTAAAGACAAGAAACATTGTGCCTCAAACACTTAGGCAGGAATCAATACAAAAGAAGGAAACTAAGAAAGGGGCCAAAGTGGCTCCTGTTTCCCCTATTACTGAGAGGCTTGAGTAAAATGTATGATTCTCCATTAGGCTGGGATACTTGGGAACAATTTAATGATGAATACGGACATGAAGTCGATGAATATGGTAATTAAAATGGATACAAAAAAGGCTAAGTTGGAAATAATAGATTTAATGGAGACAGTTTTATTTAGTGATCATGGTGCAGATATATTATTTGAAGATAGTGAAGATGAAGCAGATGAAATAATTGATTTTATAATGAGTATATTAAATAAAGCTAAAGGTGAATTAAATGGAAATGAAAATTAGTGAGGAAGATATGGTATTAGTAGATGAAGCATTTAATCATGTAACTAATGTTTTAGGTGATCTACAAACTATTAAATTATGCGCAATGCTATTAGACGAGGTGGTTTAAAAATGATATCTAAAAAGACTAAGTTAATAATAAAAGAAATTGATAAAAATAGACGTATAAAAGAAGTCTGTAAAGAATTGAGAGAAGAAGAATATAAAAAAGAAGCCAAGATAATGGATAAATATAGAATTTGTCCACAATGTGGAGCTAAAGTGAAGAAGAAATTCTTTTTAGAAGGATTATTTATCATTAATAAAACTCTTTATCAATGTGAAAAGTGTAAACTAAAAAGAATACATGTAAGGTATTCTGCAGGAATGGATTACTAAAATGGCAATTCCAAAAGGAGCTAAAGTAGAGAAAACAACAATGCTATTAGACGAGGTGGTTTAAATGGAAGAAATTGATTATAATGATATGGCTGAAAATGTGCTCATGTCTGATGGTGTGCATATTGTTATGACAACTAAAAATGAAATAGTAATACATGACGATGATGAAGCTTTATTCGTTAATATTGGTGAATATTTTGCAAATAATGAATTAGAGCATAAATTAGAGGATGTTAATTTAATGTTTTTTAAAGAAGCTATAATAGATGTTATAGACTTAAGAGGTATTAGAGCAATCTCTTGTAGATAAACAACATCTTTCGTAGATATAAGGAGGATATAAAAATGGCAATTCCAAAAGGAGCTAAGATACAAAAGGAAACAACACTTAACGGATGTAAGTATATTTATTACACAATGAATAAAGGCACAATGCAGTGTTACAGTGAAGAGATAACTGGTAAACAAATGTCTATATATTCACGGTCTTAAACCGTTACTTCTGCCAAAAGGCAGAACTTGGAGGCAAATAAAATGGAAACAAAAGAAGTAGAATTACAAACAAAACCGACAGGTATATTAGTATTAAGTATCGCAGATCTAAAGAGAGCCATTGATTATATTAGAAGAGATAGGGTAAACGAAATTGATCCAGACTTAACTACTGGTTGCTTTATCTATAATGGTAGATTATTGACTAGAGATGGTAATACACTTAGGAGAGATTAAGAGGTAGGCAAATAAATGGTCAATAAGAGTCCTATTGACATCCCAAATCCTATTGTACTCTTATTGACATTCACTTATATTGCCTAATATATATACTGGAGTATATAGAGAATGTCAATGGGATGTCAATTTGGGAACTTTGATTACAATGGTTTTTCTTTTTTTATTTACTTACGACAATATATGTTCGTAATATGGTAGTCCTGCCTCGTT
>Ga0075125_10001242_pt1 | contig 12228 bp, 11 predicted proteins | sample AntAceMetag02UKN_FD_69810 | JGI IMG/M metagenome (GOLD analysis project Ga0075125, IMG submission 69810) | Saline lake microbial communities from Ace Lake, Antarctica - Antarctic Ace Lake Metagenome 02UKN | ecosystem: Environmental > Aquatic > Non-marine Saline and Alkaline > Saline | place... | reverse complement strand
CGCCATACACTGTTGGAACGGAAATTCCTACTGTAGTATCTGTGGTAGCCCCCATTACCTTATAATTAAAAGAGGTTTCGGTATCATAAGTGTCATTCCCTTTTATATATCCCCATTCAGTATATCCAGAGGTAGATACGCCAGGAGTTGCTCTACTGGCTGAAACATTAACTAAGACTATGTCTCCAGTTTCGGCAGTTGAGCCAGAGCCTCCAGTTAAAGAAGTCAAATCTAGCGAAAAAGCATCTCCTCTTACTATTGTATACCCTGTGATTGCTCCTACGAATGATAATGCCATAATTAAGCTACGACCGTTTGTTGGTCTGGTGATGGATTAAAGTATATAACGTCAGCTGATAAAGCGACTCCTGCCACTTTAATAACTGCATCAGCTCCAGTTGGTATTGCTTCTTGCATTGCTCCTAAAGTCTCTCCTGCATATAATGTTGCTCCTACAGTCCAGTTCCAAGCGTCTATTCTTACCATTGAACCAGGTAAGGCTACTTTCATTGCGTTTCCGTCTGTCTTAGCTTCCATTGCTATTCCTAATAGTCCTTGACAAGTAGCTACTGCGTCAGCATCTACCTCTAACCACTTACCTCCACTTCCAAAGAATACTAAATCTCCAACTGCTGAAGAATATCCAGCATTAAATGAATCAGTTACATTTCCAGTACAATGAGTATTGGTTGTTGGTAATGTTAAATCTATCTTTGCGTTAGTAGGTAATACAATTCCATCTCCTCCAAAATAAGAAGTTCCACTAGCTACATATAAAGGATAATTATTTGTTCCTATCGTTGGACCAGCTATATATAAACCATAAGCATTATCTATTGTCCCTGTTCCAGTCTTTGTAACCGTCTGCCCAGAAAGCCTCATCATCATAAAACTTAGACCAGTATATGTATCAGTATTTATATTATAATAAGAATTCCAATATGACGAATAGTTGTCCCCATTCGCAGTAGCTGTAAAGCTGTGCTGATGAAGAACCCCTTGTGCACTATTAGATACAGCGGAAAGATTGCCGAATAGCCTTAATCCCCTTTGGGAGTCTGGAGCTATTCCCATTCCTACATTTCCAGCTACAGTTAGTGTTCCGCCTATTGAAGCATTACCTGCATTATATAAATCTCCAGCAGCTCCATAGAAAGAATAATCTCCACCATCAGCCCAGATAGCATAATCAACTGCTCCTCCAGCTGCTTTGGCATAAACACCTATGTTATTTCCCCCTGCATGCGTAGTCGCAGTATCAAACCATCCACTATACACCGTTCCTGCATAAGCTGTATCATGAACATAAGCTCTAGCTCCAATAGCTGAATTCACTCCACTTGAACCAGCTGAAGTCTCAAGAACACTCCATAACCCGTATGAACCAGCTCCTGAGCCTACTGTTTCACAAACAAGTCCAATAGGATTAGAGTTTGTTAAACCAGTATCTCCGCTACTAAAGACTGCCTGCGCTCCAGACCAGTCTGTAAAGTTAGCAGTAGCCCCCACTAACCCAGTCGTAGCAGTAAATGCCCCTAGAGTAGGCGTTACTAAAGTAGGACTTGTGTCAAATACTAATAATCCACTTCCAGTCTCATCGCTAATCACTCCAGCTAATTGAGCCGAAGAAGTCGCTGCCATTACTGAAAGATTATTCGTAGTATAAACCCCATTTGTTACTGTACCTGCGTTTCCACTCACGTCTCCTGTTACATTCCCTGTTAAAGGTCCGCTAAATCCTGTAGCAGATAATATTGAAGTACTTGAATTAAATGTTAATCCAGCATTTGTCTTAGGTCCTAAATCTCCAGTTGCTGCTGTAAAAAATGAAGGGAAACAAGTAGTATCAGCAGCCTCATCAGCTACTGTAATATCTGTTGGTGTTCCTCCAGCTCCAGCATCAGCCCATTCTATTGCTCCAGCTGTATCGTTCCATTTTAAATATTTATCAGCATCTGGGTCGGCAGGAAAGACTGTATCAGCTCCTCCTACTGCATGAGTTGAAGCATGAGTTATTGGTGCATAAGTAGAAGCAGCAGTTCCTGGTGTTAGATAAACCGTATCAGCACCTGTTGTATAAACTCCATTTGTGACCGTATCAGCATTACCTGCGGTGTCTGCTTTACCTGTAGTGTCTTGATTTAAAGGAAAGTCTGAAGTATAAACTCCGTTCGTTACTGTACCTGCGTTCCCTGTTATATCTCCTGCTATTGCATTTGTTACTGTTATATCTGTAACCCATAATTTAGCTAATCTATCTCCAGTGACTCCTATTGTTTGAGGAGTTGATTGGTCAATTAATACAGCTCCTGTAAGAGAAGTATCAACCGCCACCCAATCTCCATCTACAAGTGGGTCGCCAAAGCCAGATTGTAATTGCCAAGTAATCCCATCATTTTCTGTGTACACTTGCATACCTACTTCACATCTATCCTGAAGTATTGCATTCCTAGTCGCATGGTCGGCAACTGTACGCAAACCTCCTTTACCTGTAGTTGCGTAATGACTCTCGTATGCTCCCGCTATCAATGGTGAACCTATATTCGGCATAGTTTATAATTAAGAAATAGCCATTATATCAGTTGTACTAGTGTACTGATACACTGACCTTACGATATAATAATCTGTTGTACCTCCACTTGCATTTGTTAAGCTTACACTGGTTGGACTAGCTCCAAAAGAAGATGTCCCATCTGAATATTCTAAGTTTGCTACATCCTGTGTAAATCCATTAAATGTCCACCCTGATACTGCTCCGAAAGAAGCTGGATACATATAGTAATAATATGTTGGTGTCGCTCCAGAAGTAAATGATTCGCTATCAGCTATTGATGTAGCGTATTCACTACCGTTGAAGTTAGCCATAACCTCGGCCCCAGTGAATAAATCACTCGTAGAGTAAGCCCAATATCGTTTCCAATAGAAAGGAATCGTCGTCGTCTTACTTGTTGGATTCGTATCATCACCAACTGCATCTATCTGATAAGTAGTTGAAGTTGTTAATGTTAATCCTGAAAGAGCTGTAGTTCTAAGTGAAGTAGTGATAGCCCCAACTCCATTATTAATGGTCTGGCTAAATGGGTCATCTGTGTTCCTGTTATATGTCCATGCAAGATTTACAGCAGTTACTGTTTCACCTTGTTCATGACTCCCTGAATCGTTTGTAAAGGTAGCTAAAGCGTGTGCCTCAACTATCCATAATTCTGAAATCTGAGTAGTTGTCTCAAGTGTACCGTCAGAGTTGTTAGCCGTAACTAAACCATTATCTGATAAGTTAGTAATCTTAACGTCTCCATCAGCACCCCCATTCTGCCCGTCTCCAGCACTAATTAACATATCTCCACCTTCTTGTGGTTCAGTAGATGCCGCTACTCCATCTGCGGCTGATATACTCATGTCTGTACCAGAACCAGGGCTATTGATAAACGATGATACTTGTCCATCCGTATCTGGGAACAAGAAAGGCCCAGTTAAATAAGCTGCACCAGTTGATTCACTTACTGAAAATATATTATTTCCAAGATGTATAGTCCCATCATTCATAGGATTACCATATAGATATATATTTTCTCCATTAATAACCCCTCCATAAATGCTCTGTCCTAAGCTTCTACCATTTATCATTACGTATTGCGTATGAGCATCTCCAGTTAAGAGATTAGTCATAGCATTATGGTCATTCTGGTCGCCTGTATTTGTTCCACTTAAATTATCAGCAAGTAAATCTCCATCAAAAGTAAGTTCATCAGCATCATTACCTAAATGTCCATCCCCATAAAGTTCTAAGAATGTCTTTTGATTTACACCATCATCTGTCTCAAATAGGAAAATAGTATCATCTGAAGTTAAATCATTATAATCATTTTCATTTGTAAATTTCCATATCTCTGTAGGTATTCCACCAGAGGCATCTAAACTTAAAGAAGCGTCATCAATATTTATTATTCCATCATTATCCGTAGCCCACATCAACGGATAAATAGTCTCACTGCTAGGAGCTTCTACATTAAGGTCTATTTCTGCCCATGAAGTAGTTAATGACTCTACGCTCTGCTGGTCACTACTTAACGCATCCAGTGAAGTATACGCATCCCATGATTCAGTAGTAAAATTCCAAACATTATCAGCTGCTCCTGGTTCATATATCCATGAAGTTCCAATCGGAGTAGATTCATCTCTTAAGAATATTATCTCATCTCCACCTTGGCTAAGCGCTATATCCCACTCATCCCCATCCCAAAACATATGATATGTCTCAGCTGCTGAAGTGTATGTGTATGCAGTCTTACCATTGTAAGTCCCATTTACGGAATACGTTCCTTCTAAATCTTCAACATCAGGAGCATCAGTAATTGTTAAGTCAATAGATGCAGCATCTACATTTAATTCAGAAACCCCAACCACCTCTTCAGTATCTTCATCTTCAGGGCCATCTAAAAGCACAACTGTTAAATCTGAAGAATCTACAGCTCCAGTAATCCCCCAAGCACTGAATACATAATCAGAACCAGAAGATAAATCTGTAACCTCTTGAGTGGCATATACCTTTGACCATCCATTGTTAGTCATCTTTAATGAATAACTACCGCTATGTTTTATAGAAGAATCCTTTTCAGTTTCTCCGCCATCTCCATTAAATTCTTCAAGTGTCCAATCGTCTAAATCTTCACCTGCTGGAGACCAATCTTCAAATCCTCCATTTAAAATAATATCCGTTCCACTGCCATCCTTTTTCAAGGAAACATCGTCTAAATATTCAGTATCAGTTGTAGAAGCTAACAGCATAGCAAATTCTCCACCAGTAGGAACTGTTACCTGCGTAGCTGGAGATTGATAAGCTGCATAATTTGCAGTTAAAGTAAACTCGTGTAAGTAATCATCCGTTGGCTGGTCATCATCAATCCAAACTGATATGTCATCAAAATACATTGAGTCTGTTGGATATTCTATTCCAATATATACAACTATTGATTGAGAAGTTGGATTATCTATATATAAATTACTTTCACCCCATGAATCAGTTCCAGTACTTTCGTTAATATAATCACTGGTAGGCTCTGCACCAGCATAAGCATCCCAATTTTCTGTATCCCAATTCCATATTTCGTTTCCTGCCCCATTAGTAACATAGCAATACGCACTATATGAACCACTTCTATTTTTAAATCTAAATCCAATAGCAACCTCTTCACCCGCATCTATAGAGGATGTGTCTACTGTTTGATATAGATAAGCACTTGCATCAGTTGCATCCTCAATCCACATCTTAACAGAAGAATATCCTTCATATACGTCATCTGGGTCTTCAGCGTCTGTGTATTGTTCTATATGAGCTGTGCCATCTCCATATTCTTTTATTCCCCAATTAGTTAATTCTGGGTCGTCTTCATCCGATTGAGTATACCAATCTTCAAATCCACTATTAGTTAAGATGTTCTCCCCAGTACCATCTTTTTTAAGCGTAACTTCATCAATCTTTATCTCTGACATTGCCGCTAAGATAATAACTAATTCCTCACTATCTGGCACTGTTACGTGTTCAGCAGTTGAGGTGTATGTAGCATAAGATGCTGTAACCGTCTGTGATTGCATATAATCTGCTCCTGGGGGGCCACCTGCTTCAAATCTAAGAGATATAGCATCTACATAACAATTAACAGTAGAATCTCCTAAGAACATCACTGTTAAACCTACGTCTGTTGGTAAATTTAAGTCATAACTCTGTTCATTATAACTTCCAGTTCCAGCGTATAAATCCTGAGACTGATTAGCTCCTGGCGCTCCTCCAGCCCAGGCATCCCAGCTTTCTGTATCCCAGTTAAATATTTCATCTCCAGCAGCATTCGCTACTAATAATGTAATAGTTGTATCTGAATCAGCAGCTGTATAGGCTCTTAATTCAATATCATCTCCTGCAGTTCCAAGGGCTGTAGCTGTTTGACTTATTCCAATAGCAGTTCCTGCGTCTGGTAACATCTTACAAGCATAAGTTCCATGTTCTACGAATGAAGATTCTTGAGATATAGAAGGTGAACCACCTCCTGTTGTAAATGTACTCCAGTTAGTAAGCGTACTTGAATCACTCCAAACTTCTAAATCTCCGTCTGTCAATTGGTCTGGATTAACTTCTGTCCATGCCCCAGTTGTGAAGTTCCAGAAGTATTCTCCATCTAAATCATCTTCTGAAAGATACATTAAAATTATATCCCCAGTTCCTTTAGCTCTAAATGTAGATATATATTCATCTCCTGTAGTTAATTCTTCAACAAAGGTTGCTACTACGCTTATGTCTCCCCCATCACTATTTAATTGTACGGCGTAAGTACCTACATCTGAATCAGTTGATTTAGTAGGCAAATAAGCGGCTTCATCATTAATTGTTTCCCAATATTCAGGAAAATCATATCCAGCATCCCATATCTCCATTCCTCCATCAGTAGCCAGCTCAGGACTTAATTCATCCCATTGCCCTAACGTGAAGTTCCACCAAGTATTACTATCAAAGCCTTCCATGTATCCTAAAATAACTGAATCACCTTTAGCGTAAAAATCAGTTGTATATGAATCACTTGGGGTTAAACCTGTAAAGGATTGGACGTATAGACTTACGTTATCAAGAGTTCCCCCACCTTCAAACTTAATTGCATAAGTCCCAGCATGAGAATCAGTTGACTTCGTAGGAGCATGGCCACTGTCGTCTCCTGGTTCAAATAAAAACCAATTATCTGCTAACTCAAGAGCTGTCCAGTTCTCAAATCCAGGATTAGATAATAATTCTGGAGGTGGATTCATATCCTTTATATTAGAAGAAAGAATTTCAGCTACACCATCAGTGGCTCCTCCTCCTCCTATTTCTAAAGCACTTAATACATGAACATATCCACCATCAACAGCATTACCTACTAACGTAAGATTATCCCCAGCTACAGTTCCCCCAGCAGCTGTTTGCCCGCCAACTCTACCAGCTAATAATAAATAACCAGTAATAGGAGAAACACTTGAATCTATAAATTCAGTTACCTCAGTACCAATTAAACTACCAGCGACCATGTCACCAGTGAAATCAATGGACTTAACTGAATCTATTAAAGTTACTCCTTCATCCTTAATTGAAACATTTCCACCAGCCTCCCGAACAATTCCAAATCCTGTCATTAAATTATGATGTTATTGAGTTTCTTACCGAAATGTTCTTCCAATTCGGATTTGATTGCTCTCAATTTATCAGCCTTTTTAGTTAAAGTCGTTTCCTTAAATGATAACTCACCATCTCTATCCGCAAACTTCTTTACATATTCATCCTCTAACTCCGCTCTTCTAACTTCTAATTGTGTATCTAGTTCAGCCTTTAATGATTTCTTCTCATTAATATCTTTATCTAACTGAGACAGCTCATATTTAACAGCAGGAATGCTATTAACTAATTCTGATAGCTTTTCAGCCTCTCTAACGTATTTTGTCTCCAAAGTGGACGTATCAGTCGTCTTGAGTCCGAATACTACCTCTAAGCTCTTTACATCGCCTTGTAAAACTTCAAGTGTATGTTTTTTTACTTCAACCTCGTTATTAAGGGTTGAAAGTAATGAAGTTTTCATTTCAATCTCTTTTGACAACTCATCAACACTCTTTTCTAATTGTTTTACTAGAACAGCTTTTTGTTCAGCTTCTGAATTCAATTTCTCAAGAATAGTTGCTTCCATCTTATTTCCATCTTTGACAGTTGAAAGATTCTCTTGTTCAGTCTCTAATTGTTCTTTGAGTTTTTCAAGCTCAGTTCTTCTTTTTCTTAAATCTAACTCGTATTCGTTATTCTCAAGTTTAACAGATTCAAGCTTTTCCTTAAGTTCAGCAACTTCTTTAGTTACGTCTTTAACCTGAGTTAATGCTTTTTCTCTTGCTTTAACTTCAGAATTTAATTCTTCAATACGTTTTAGAATTAAAGCCTTCTCTTCTTTTATTTCAACATTAGTAGCAACCTTAAGTTCTACTTGTTTTTTTCCTCCAAATCCCATGATGTTTTATGTTAAGAAACTCCTATTACGGCATCTAACGTACAAGAAGAATTAGTAACTGTACCAGTTCCCTTAACGCTTACTCTGATATACCTGTCTTTTACTTCAATAGGTAATCTGTATTTACCAGTACTCACAAGCTTGTGTTCTCCTAGTGAGATGGTTTCTACGGTTGCAGAGATAGCTCCGAAAGTCTCTTGATACCAGTTTGTGTTATCAGAAGAAAATTCTACCTTAACCCTGATGTCATCAAGACTACCCTTGGTGTAATCAACTAAAACTACTAATTGATTACTTAGCTCTACATTACTCAATACTGTTCCAGCTACATATCCAGTAGTTAGAATAGCTGCACTCCTGATGCTCTGCGTTTTCCATTCTTGAAATTGTCCCATATTTTTAAATTAAATAACTATTCAGGTTTTACTTCTTTCACTGTTCCTAGTTCTACAGGAACATCCATTGCTGCTTTTTCCTCCTGCGCTTTTTTAGCAATCTCTTCATTTACTTGCTTAAATTTAGCTTGTAACATTTCAATGTTAGCAAGTGTATCATAAGCCATTGCTTTTAATTCTTTAAGTTCCATATTAGTCTTGTTCGTTAAATGATATTGCTTTTGCTTCTGCTATTCTGTTTACTAGAGTTTCAGCTTTCATTGTTGCAGCTCCTCTAATCTTAAGTCCTTTAGCCTCCTCTTTAAGAAGTGCTAATGGTGTTTCTGAAGCAGCTTCTACAATCTTTGGATTAGTAGTCGCTCTTTCATTAATAGCTCCACGTCTAGATATTCCAACAGGTGACATCTCTTCACACATTGGGAATGCTTTTTTCTCTGGAACATACTCAGCTGTAGTATAACTCCATCCTACTCGTGTGCTTACGAACTTGTCTGCTAGTCTTTTAGGCATACAAGATTTGACTCCATGTGGATTCTTAATCCACGTTGGTTCATTTTCGTTGCTCTTCATGATTACATTTGGTTAAATAATCTTTATAAAGCCCCCGAAGGGACTCTAAAAAACTACTAAACAGTAGCAGTTAGAACAGTGTAATATACAACTGTATTAGCTCCTGGGTCAGCAGAAAATGTGAAAGTAACTGTGTTCGTTGTTGGTACAGCTAAATCAAGATAACCTGCGTTAGTCTTAGATTTAATTGTAGCAACTACAATATCAGTAGCAGCTACACCAGTAATGGTGGCAGCATCTGAAGTTCCTCCTCCTGCGTAAGCATGCGCTCCTGCAAATTTAACTACGTGAGATGGTGCTATAATTGTAGCTAAATCAGCTAATTCAATAGTAGCATCTAGGATTTTAGCCCCAGTCACTGCATCTGCATCAATATCAGCAGTCTCAATAGTATCTACAGTTCCAGGCGTAACTCCGTCTCCAGAGGTAGCCATTAAGTTTAATTCAATATCAGCCATAAAATTATCTTTTAAAAAATGTTGGGGGAGGTGTATTCAAATGCCTCCCCCAGTTTGTTTAGCTCTTTACCAAGATTCCAAAAGAATCTCTCATTTCTTTAACTCCATAAACTGCATCGCATACAGCTAGTGTAGATAAATCTCTCAATTCATACTCTGTTTGCATTCTAGGTGATTGTGCCATTGCCAAAGCCAAAGCTTCTTTATGGAACATCATGTTGTTAGTGTTGTTTCCACTCTTAACAAGATTAGTTGACATGTAAGTAGAAACTCCATACAAATTTCCGATAGAACCTGTTTGTACTGGTCGTCCTTCTATATAGTCAGAAGAAGTGTAAGCAGCCAAATCAAGTAAGTCTCTTTTTACGTCAGGTCTGAAAACGAAAACTCTGTCCATTTCTGGAACGTCGTTCAAATCTAATTGTTCAATAGAATCAAGAACTACATCAGTTGTAATAGCTGTGTTGTAAGTTCCGTAAGTCTGTGAAAGAGCAGCAGCTAATGCGCCAATTGAAGAATCAATAGCTTTAGCCATTGCAGTTGAAGCTCTTTCTGTATACATGTTTCTCAAGTCTCTGTTAGACTGAAGTTCAGCAATGTCTTCTACTTCATAAGATACTTCCTTATGTGTATCAATAAGAATGTCTGTGTTTGTCTCTGTTGGTGCTTGTGGTGATACGCTTGTATTAGCAAGCTTATCGTTAGCAACCAAGTTAGATAAAGATGGAACGTGGATTGTATCTCCAAGTTTAGCTTCTTTATCAAATCTCCATACTAGAGGAGCTAAGACGAATTTTGGGTTTGTAGCCTTTATGATTTCTTTACTCCAAATCTCTGGGATAAATACATCTGCTACAGTTGTTGTTATGTTACTCATTGTAATCTTTCGTTAATAATATTCTCTCCTGCTCTTTCCCGCTCTCTTTAACTCTAGAATCCGAAGTCAATGCCTAGAAATACGTCTCCATCTCCTGTAGCAACTCCAGTAGCTTGTGTACCGATTTCAACTAGAATGTCGTCAGCAGCAGCAAACTCTACGTAAGGGTTAGCATCTGTAGCGTAAGTTCCATCTACAGCAAATCTAAATGATGCTCCAACAGCAGCGTCATCAGTTAGTGTAATAGTTCCTACGGTGTTTCCAGCTACCTTTAGTAAAACTGTACCATCAGCTGTCATTGTTCCAGTAGCTTCAGTAAGTACACCGAAACATTCTTTTACATTGATTGTACCAGCGACTGGTGCATCAATGAGGTACATGTCAGTACCAGCAGCTTCTGATACGTTCATAGCGCCTTCTTTTTGATAAACTTTAATCATTGTTCTTGTCCGTTAATTGTTATAATTCTCCTTTATCATACATATCAACTACTTCAGCAAATTCTTTTGAATTTGGGTCAAGAGTCTTAATGTATTCAGGAGTAATCTGTTGTCCTACCTTACCACTAGCAGATGTTGTAACATCACTTGAAGGACTTAATCCTTTGCGTTTTACAACTTTCTTTCCAGAGTTTTGAAGTATCTCAGCAGCTTTAGTTAATGGAATCTTCTTCTTGAATGCCATGAATTGTGCAATCTCCATTGTATCATCATCTAATCCAGTTTCAGCTTGCACTTTACCTTTCTCACTTAGCATAGATTGTTGTGCTAGAATTCTTTGTACCGTAGATTCTACGTCTTGTTTTCTAGCAACTCCTAATTTATCAAGAGTTTCCATTGCCGCTTTCTCTTCTTTAGATAAACTATCATCAGGTGTACCAGGTTTCACATCAGCTAGAATCTCTTCTTGCTTACGTTTCAACTCTTGCGTTTTGCGAGTATAATCGCTGGTTCGCATGTAACCCTTCTTTAATTCATCTAATGGAACTTTACTTCCATCAGAGAGTTCTACCTCTTCAACTGCTTCTTCTGCCTCGCCCTCTTGGGACTCAAGGTCTGGTTGGTCTTGTGACTCCTCTTGAGATTGTTCTACTACTTCTTCTGTAGTTGATTCCTCTTTCGGTTGGTCTGTAGACTCCATTACTTCATCCTTATTAGTCATCGTGATAAGTTGGTTAATAGACTATTACGTGGATACAGGTGAGAGCAGGAAACCTATACCCACAGAGCAATCTACTAATCACTTCGTGTTTCTACAAATGAAAGAACATTCTTTATCGCTCTGACTTCAGCCTGCACCTCAGCAGCTTCATCAGAGTGTAAACTTATAAAATCTAATTGCTCTCTTTTTATTCTAATTGCATTCTTAAAATAATTCTTTAACGCTTTCCATCCTGGTGAGACAAGCATTACCTTAATTGCCTGAGATTCCTTTTCCAAATCTTCTGACAATAACCTCTGTTCACCAGTAAGAAGGTCAATTTCTTTCTTCTTATTCACTGTCGCTTTATACTGTTCTAATCCCATCATATCTATATCTGATTATTCGGCTGAGAAGGCTGCAATGGTGCCGCTCCGCCAGGCTGTGCAGGATTTGACGGCATCGCATTCCCACCTTCTTGTCCTGGAGGAAGTTGTTCCATTCCAGGCTGAGGTTGTGGTTGCTCCATTATATACTCTTCTGGATTCGCTTTATTATAATTGTCTCGTAATAAGTCTTTAAATATCATCGGTAGATTCACTGGCACTCCCATAGACGCGAACTGTACAGCTGTATTAGCCATATTAACTGCATCCTGAGCTTTACCTTGTGCTGTACCATAAGAGGTGGAACCAGCTTCAACTTGTACTCCGTACTTAATTAAAGCATCTTCAAACACAGATTTGTCAACGATTGTAAACTTATCTGGTACGTCC
>Ga0075125_10001241_pt1 | contig 12229 bp, 18 predicted proteins | sample AntAceMetag02UKN_FD_69810 | JGI IMG/M metagenome (GOLD analysis project Ga0075125, IMG submission 69810) | Saline lake microbial communities from Ace Lake, Antarctica - Antarctic Ace Lake Metagenome 02UKN | ecosystem: Environmental > Aquatic > Non-marine Saline and Alkaline > Saline | place... | reverse complement strand
TAATTGGTATTGTAACACTTAAATATCCATCAATATATCCATTAAGTGTTGCTAATTCTCCAGCACTTTTAATAACAGATTCTATAGATTCTATACCACTCATATTATATTTTAATTTGTTTGTAGCAAGTAAAGCCTGTAAATTATCCATTATTAACTGATTGAATAAATCTCTACATCTAACATAATTAAAATCTCTTTCATCACCAGCTCCAAAGGTATCACTATTACCCCAGCAATATATTGCATTAGTTCCAATATTTACTTCAATTAATGGGTTTAATTTAGCTGATCTCCAAGCAGATACTTCATTTTTAGTAGGCCATGTTGTCTGTGAAAATGTAGTTGGCCTTCTATACATCATTGATATTCTAGGCGGTTCTGTAAAGGCATTACCCATAGCCATTACTGCGGCGTCTACGCCATCAGTAGATTGTCTATTAACAAATCCCATCGCTCTATATTGACTACCAATTACACTATCTAAATCTCCAAATGCCACTGTTAAAGGACTATCTTCAAATAACGATGTTCCACTTGTCCACCCAGTTCCAATTATTGTGGATTCTCTTACCGAGTCTGGTAATGAATAAAAGAAAACTACTTTTCTATTAGAATCTGTTAATGCAGACGCCAAAGCAACTCCTTTTCTAACATCATCTAACCAACTTTTTCCACCAATACAATATCCACTTGCATATTTATAATTTGCTTGACGATCGGGTGTAATTGTACCATTATTACTTTGATCATATGCAAATGCAATTATACCAAATTCTTTAGATATTAGTTCACCGTAGGCGTCTGATAAAACATTTGTTGTTATATCTGCTCTTAATTTAACACCACTTGTAATCCAAAATCCACTTTCTGCTCCACTTATAGTACCACTATATACAAATCCAGTACCGGCGTATAATTTAATACTTCCATCCAAAGTTCCACCAACACTTCCAGTATACCAATTTCCTGTTGGAAAAGTATACCATCCTGTTGAATCCTTATTAATTTCAAGGGCTGTAATATCTTCAACTGGGGCAAATTCACTCTTAAATGAAACATTACTACCATCTATAGGACCACTTAATGTAGCGTTACTATTAATAGTTCCCGCTCCAGATACGGCACGACAATATAATCCAGCATTGCTACTTCCTTTATTACTTAGAAAATAGTTGATGTTTTTGTATAAAGCATCCGATGTAAGTAATCCTGTTGGTATATCAGTCGATGTTCTTACTAAGAACGGATTTGTACCTGGAATAGTGGCAACCTTACCTATTAAACACGCATTGTTTATTGTTCTCGGTCCCGGTGATACACTTACCGTACCGTAACTTGTTTCTACAAAGATAACCATTTTTTGTTCCTCCTATTCGACCCACACTTTAGGGCCATCATTAACATAAATTCCAGAGACATTAACGTCAGATATAGCTCCTTCAACAGGTTCATTAGTCCAAGCATTTACAGTTGCTATCGTAAACCGCATTTCATATCCAAAGTAATCCTTGCCAAAGTAATGCATAAACTCCCTTGGTGGGACAAATGATGATACATCTATGTAAGCTCCAGTTATATTAAGTAAATTATTCCTATTAACCTTTATATATTCTTCTACTCTTTCTAAAAAATGCTCTGCTAATACCGCTCCTTTAGTATTACCATCATCAGATGAGAAAGATCTAATAATAATGTCGGTATCTTCCACGTATCCCCATGTATCGTAACTAGTTTTATCGTTTTGTTTTATCCAATTACGCCCAAGAGATTCTCCATATTTTTTATTAGTAGGGATAAAGGATGTAACTAACCATCCAGTTGTCTTTTCATTGTGTCTTCCACTACGTGACGAATAAGGAGTATGACCGGTTGTACCGTAATTATAATTAACCTCCGTATTTAATATAGTCATAAATTTACCTTTATCTAGTTCCCTCATTGTATTTCTTCTCCTTTTAAGTAAACATAATATGTCCAAAAATGCGGCATATCACTATAATCATCAAAGGCTATAACTTTATATAATCCTTTACTTGGGTGCCTTAAATACATATTATGTGAATTCACTGTATACCCACTAACCTCGTATTTAGAAATTACCGCTTCTCCATCATAAGTTTTATGTGAACCATCTGCTGAGCGCTTTACTGATTTTCTTTTAGGTACATAAAAGATTTTAATGCCAGTAGTAACATCTACATATGTATTATAAGGATTACCATCTGGAGATAATATTTGTTCTTTTTTTACTAAAGTCCATCCACTATTACGTAAATCTTGTCTGGTACCTAAAGTCCACATTATTCCCATCCGCCCTTATATACTAAATTAGATTCATCATTAGTACTAGAATCCCAATTATATCCTCTATCTGAATTATCTACGCCAACATATCCATAGGTTCTAAATCTTTTTTTACCCATAAATAATTTTCTGTGAGCATTTCCCCAAGCGTCTACAAAATGTGTCATACACATTTGCCATGTTTTATGCGATAATAGTCTTTCAAATGATCTACTTTGTCCAGTAGCAAAGAAAAACATAGGCATTCCCGTATCATATTTTCTAGTAACTCCTCCTTGTGTTTCTTCTTTTAAATTACCAAAGGTAGCTTCTATTTGTTTGTTGTTTGACGCAGATTCTAAATAAGCACATATCTCCGCGTTTTTAAGTAAATTAAAATGATCTTCAACATCAGTTGGATCTAATTGATGGCCTAAAATTTCTCCAACAACTGTCGCTGTTGCAAATGCATGCCATTGAGCATTAACATCTGCTTCAGTAAAATCCAATCTTAGTGGTTTTAAAAGTAAATAAATCTCTGATGCGGTAGCATAAGACATTATATTACCCCCCTATTGTAGCGGCCTTTAAATACCAAGTTCCAGTTTGAGATCCACTAACACGTATTTTTCCATGTAAATCTTTGTGTTTGTAAACTAATGTACTGGGACTATAAAAATAAGTATTACCTGTTGCTAAATATGAATTAACTGTAGCAGTTTGAAGTGATACAGTATCATAAACACTATGAATTATATGTCCAGTAAATCCCAGCGTAGATGAAAACATAAATGAACTTAAAATTTGAGGAAATCCAAAACTCATAGTATAATCTAAATCCTCTCCATCTACAGACGCTTCAATAGAACCGGTCATTAAGTCAAATCTTTTTTGTTTAATTGTCATAATTTCACCTCATATTAAAAAAAATAAAAAAGTATTAAACAGTTTTCGTAGCTAATCTTTCAATCACACTGTATTCCCCGAAATCATTAATCATAGGGCAGAATGCAAAGTCTAAAGATGTTGACCATTCTTCAAATTCATCATCTTTCCATGAATGAACGTATGGGACACTTGTGTCTTTGTGGTTCTTTTTACATGCGGCAGTAAATGTAGTACCAATTTCACCATTAGTAAATAGACCCCATTCATATGCAGTTGCAGATACAGTATGTTGCATAAAGTCAATTTTATTTCTTGTAGTCCATGAGTCAGGTCTGATATCACCGAGTCCAGGATATCCCATTCTATGACTGTTAGTACTAACATCTTTGCTATTTTGACCCAACACTTTCTTCATGGTCACTTTACCAATTGTTTCACCAATTAAAGAATTTGTAGCATCAAAATGATATTTTAACCAATCTTTTAAATCTGAGTTATTATTTAATCCGAAAGCTGTATTTGGTCCAATAAACCCAAACTTAATATCTTCTGCTCCCATTTCATTAATATACAAATTCATTTTTGCGATATCATGTCTTGGATCAGATCCATAATCGCTCCAATTTGCACCAGATAAATATTTAGAATCTCCAGATGAGGCTACAGCGTCAAATTTTTTCAATCTTGCTGTTGACTGATTTGAAAACCCAGCAATAGCATTAGCGTCTCCAAATGAATAGTTACACAATTCATATTCTAATTTTCTTGAAATTTTCTTTAAAGCATTTTCTGTTAATATCGCCTTTCTTACATCTAAAAACCCAGCTTTAATTTCATGGCTCCAATTATCATCTGATTCATTAGGTCCCCAAACTCTAACCATTCTAGCTTGGTACTTTTCTTCACCAAATGCCATTGTTGATGGACTTACTCTTTCACGAGTATCCATAAATTTAGCCATTTCTCCAGGATCTGCGGCAGTATCTACAAAGAATGGATCATGAATGCTTGCTACTTGTCCATTTGAACTTACTGCAGGTCTTCTAGGAAATACTTGATCTAACACCGGTTTCCATTTTTGATCAAAGATCTTAAATAATGTACTTGCGGCTTCTTGTCTCATACGTACAGAAGCGTTAGAATATTCCGAATTTGTCCAATCTGATAGTATACCAGCGAACGTTTCTTTACTTGTCATTTTTCATATCCTCCTTATTATTAGAAATACTCATACCTCACGTTGAGTGTAGTTATTCCTAATCCACTAGCTAAGATCACTCCACTTGTAGTTGTATTATAATCTACGCTTGCTTTATATTCTGTAGCCGCTAATGTTGCTCCAGTCCCAAGGATATCAAATGCAAATTCCCCATCATTAATCCATTGAATACTATTTGGTTTATTAGTAAATTCAGCAACACGTACGGTATCTCCGCCACCAATCCATGTAGTCAAAGTTTCTTCAACTACAATAGGTTTTGAATTAGATTGTGATATATTAATAAGAGCATATCCAACCATTCCAGTATAAGTATCTTCCTGTCTCATAGTACCAATAAACTTTTTACCTGGTGTCCATTCTTGAACTCCAGAAGGATGTGGTGCCAATGGTGTGTTATTTGGTGCAGGATTTGTACCAGAAACATAAACTACGTTCATTTCACCGAACGTCATAAATCTTTTATCACGTCTGCGACCTCCCATTCCAAGTCTTCTAGTGTCTGCGTGATCTATATTTGGTAAATTTCTAAGACAATAACCAACACATTTTTCAATTCCATCATCATCGTCATATCTTTCTACGATGTATTTAGAATATTCGCTTGCGCCGCTAGTACCTTGTTCTTTTAATTTTCCAGGTTGCCCCATGAAGAAATATTGAGACCCTGTTGCCATATAATCTCCACGAGTCATTCTATATGGAGCTTGTGGTTGCCATCCTTGGCCATCTGATGTATAGGACATTTTATAAGTCTACCCCATTTTTTTTAGCAAATTCTTTCATACCACTTGTGAATTTTGCGTCTATTTCCATTTCTTCTTTATTAACAGTTGAAATTGCTTTACGTCTAGATTCAGACATTGATTCTGTTGCAGCAATTGTAGGTAAACTCTTTTCTGCTTTTAAAGCGTTATCTGTTAACCAATCTTCTTTCATTTCATAAAGGAATTTACTAAACTCTTCACTTTCCTTTAAGAATACTGGAGAACCATCTAATATAGTTTCAACGTTTACCTTTTTTACTGCTTTTTCCATTTCTAATTTAACTGATGTTAAACTGTCTTGTAATCCAGTAATAAGAGTATTTTTTGCCTTTTTAGCGTTCTCGAATTCGTTTTTTAATGCATCCATCTCTTTTTGAATTTGAGATTTTGTAGAGTCTTGTTCCAACTCCAACTTCACAAGCTTAGCATCTGATTCTTCTTTTACCTTTTTTAGGGCTTCAAATTCATTTTTTACCCCAAGTGAATCATTTACTTCCGTTTGAAGTTTTGCAATTAATTTTTCCATTTCTTCTTTTTCTTTATCTTCCATCATATACATCCTCCGAGTATCGGTACCCTCGTCAAAGGGAATATCGGTTAAAGCGAAACCATATGGTTGTGCGTCAACTGGGTTTTCATGATCACCATATTCCTCAAATTCAGGAGAAATACCGAATTGTAATCCAGCATCAAGACGTTTCTTAAATAGCGCTACTACTTTCTTTTGTTCTTTCGTATAGTCAAATAATTGAGCCTTAAAATCCATTGCTTTCTTCCCATGATCTTCCACTATTTCGGCTGTTATAAATCTACCTAAACCTTGGCCTTTTTTAGTTCTCATAGGATGAGAGTGTTTCATGTCAATTACTTGATTAGGCGCATACTTACAGATAAGTTCAAGAGTTCTATCGCTAACTTTAGTATTTGTCAACGCTCTACCCTCTATAAATACTTTCTTATCACGTTCAAAAATATGCCCCGTAGCTTTAATTTCCATAGTTTAAATATTCCATTTTTGCTTTATAAATCTTTTCTCAAGCAACATGATTAACTATAAATGGTGCCATCTGTCTATTTGTATTACCTTTATTATTCATAAAATCGCCCGTTAAATCCATCTTCATTTTAAAATCTAAATTATTGGGACAAAATTTAGTACTACATGTCCAATAATCGGCCATGCCGTTTAGAGCATCTCCGTATTTTAATAATTGTTGTCCACAATGTTGACACCAAAAAACCATGTCGGATTCTTTTTCAAGTTCAGCGGCATTATAATTTCTGCTTGGGTCAAACCCAACTTGCTTCTTTATTACGTTTGGGTCCATTCTTTCATATATTTTCATTTGATCACCTATATAATTCTTGTTCCATTAACTCTTTAAATTTATTCATTATATCTTCTATAGACATTAATACAGCACTACGTACTATATCTCTACCTTGTATATAATCATCACCGGTTGGTACATATCCTTTATTATACATAGTAAATCCACCAAGCCAACATTCTACAAAATTTACATCATGTTCATCGTCTTCTAATTCTGCTACACCACTAATACTATTAAGAACAAATCTCTTTTTTCTATGAATCCAATCTATTGGGTTTATTTTAACAGTATTATTCTGTACATCTGGGTCTTGTATTAAATCAGATAACCTTTCTGGGTCTGTACTAAAATGACGTTTACCTCCATTTCTTAAAGAAGTAATTTCCCCTATACCCATGTTCCCGCCACTTTTGACCATATTTGGAATAGCACCTCCACCTATAACTGCGTCTGTTTCAGCAGCAGAAGGAAGACTGGTATTACTACCATGAGATTCTATATTAGTAGCAATAATTTCACATGCTTCATCCCTTACGTCTCCAACTACGCCGCCGCTAAGTGGATTATTTAGTAGGTGATTTAGTAGCTTTTTTATCTGTTTTGTTGTTACCTTTAATGACATTTATTGAACTACCCTCCTCTGATGGTGGACTTGGTGATTTCATTAATTCAAAGAACGTATCCTTTTCTGTTATTTCTTTTTCAGTAGGTATTCTATCTAAAAGGAATGGGAATAATTTTGTAGCTGCTTTTCTTCTTTCATCAAGGTCAATGAAGGTAGCATTATTACAACATATATCATAAGCTTTAGCTATATTTTCATACTCTACTGTTCTTAATTCTGGCCAATGCCATTTAATTTCATTTACCTCTGCTTCTGGAACTACATTAGAAACCAACATTAAATTGTAAGATCTTTCTATTTGTTTTCTAACTCCTTCCATAAATCTTACATGATCATTTACACCATCTTCTCCTGCTTTATAAACGCCAACGGCTTCACGTAACGACATAGAAGCATATAATCCTAACATTATTTTAGAGTCTATATGATCTATATATTTTAAAAATATTTCACCACTACTATTGGGTTCAAAGGTTTTAACTTCTACATTTCCTGGTACAGATGCTGCTCCGTGATTTTTTAATCTTAATAATGTTTTAGTTACTGCTTTTTGAGCAGCTTCCATTTCTTCTTCTTCTGGGTAATAATTAGTTTTAGGATCTCCTATTTTTGCTAAGAAAATTCTACTCCATGTCTTTTCTGCAAATTTACGAATAAACCAATATATCCATCTTTTCATTACAACTAAATGATTTAAAGCAGCCATAGGTGCTCTATCAAATAAAGAAACATATAAAGAATACTGTGGCTCGTCTGCTATATTTATTGGGCCAGTCATATTTATAGTACCGGTATAAGTATTACTTGTTGACTTTAAAAATGAACTATAGTCTCTGAAGGTAGTATAACTACTTATATTTTGTTGGAACTTTCTCCATCCTTTCATAGAATCTCTACCTATATTAATTGTACCAGGAGGTATTCTTAAAATTTCTATATTAGTATCCGGTTTATTTCTACCCTTTGCAAATCTTGGTCCTACTCTCCATAAAGACTTAGAACTTGTTAAGTTATCTTGCCATACTTGTCTTATGTAATCTTCCACTGTTTCATTCATATTATTAATACTAGAATTAAACTTTTTTATCTTTTCTGTAATCTGTGGCGTTTTACCTTCTATATGTACTTCTTTCCCCATGATATTGTATACTGTCATAATACTGGTTGATTGTACTAATGAATCTGCCCAAAAAGATACTTCACAGTTAGCGTCTGTTGGTGTTATAGATTTATCTATAACCATCTGTAAATCTGGATCTAAATCAGAACTATTTTCTGGTTTAGTTGAATTATATACAGATGGCATATCTGTCTTTTTACCCTTATAGACTTTACCGTAAAACAAAATTATCCTCTCCTTCTACATGCATTGTTATTTTACCTCTAGATTTTCTACGCAATCCCCATAACAATAAAGCATACGCAATTACTGTATCATCATGACCAGATTGAGTTCCGTATATAATACGGTTATTACTTGAATATTCATAATCAAAGTTTAATAATTCTTTGTAAAATGCCTCCATATCTGGACCATCATATTTTGGAGGTATTTTTATTCTTTCTCTTGCTGTCTGTTCTACGGCATATTCTATCAATTGGAACTTAGAATCATAGTCAAATTTAAATCCAAGTCTTACCTTTTTACCCAATTTCTTATCACGGGTTTCTTTATTATTAAATATTTTAGTTCTTAAATTTGGAACCCTTTCAATTCTTCTAGTCATAATAACACCATTAAGTTTAAATTTAATATCTAGTCCCTCGCGTTTAATACATTTTAAATCATATTCCATGTCTTCCACAACTGGGTCTCCTAAAGCAGTAGAATCTGGAACTAGCCATACTGGGTTAAATCTGACCAAATTGGTAAGTAATTCATATCTAATATCGTGATATTCTAATCCACCTTTAGAAGGGATAATCTTCATATAATCCATTATATCCTTCCCTCTTAGATTATCATGGTGACCAAAGGCGAATACAGTATTATCATGCATTTTACCAAAATCTACAGACATTACGTATTTTAAATGTGAACTTGGATTTATAACATTTCTTAATTTCAAATCTGTACAAGCATTAACCCATGTTTCACGAAATACTTTAGTACCGGCAGACATGAATTCACCTAATATTTCCTGTCTAGCTCCAGGAGTATCTCCAAGATTTCTTACTTCTCTGTCTATTTCTTCTGCTGTTTTGGTGGGATGATCGTATGGATCTATATGGTAAACGGCAAATTCTCCACTAACATATTCCCAATTCTCTTTACCACATTTTGGACATACGCCTATATCTAAAGGTAACGTTCTATGTGGCCACCTTGTAACATGTCTAAATTCATTTTGTTTAAAAATAGTAAAACATTCTCTACAGCCTAACATACGCATATCCATGCCCTTTTTATAATATTCATGAAATATACCATGCGCTCCAGCAGGAGTAGACAACATTATAGTATCTGGTGTTTTTCTATGTTCCCATGCACCTTTAACACGTGTGACTGGGAATGCGCCTTCTCTAAGTAATTCATCTGGAAATTGAGCTGCTTCGTCAATTATAAGGTATGTAAATGAACGTCCACGAATATTATCAGATTGTCCATAAGCCCAGCATCCAGACCCATTAGCTAATTCTATAACATCTAGTTTTTTACTTATAATTTTATGTCTAGCAGAATCTTTATATTTAGCATTTCTGATATATTTAGTAATACGTTTTACCAAAATCTCAGCATTAGCTTGTTTGTTATTCATTACCCCAATAGTACAATCATCAAATCTCATCATAAGAGAACCACAAAGACTTGCTATACCTTCAGATTTTCCAAAGGATTGTCTTGGTCCAACTATAGTTAAATACTTAGGCGGTAATGGGGGTTTTATTAATTTACTAGCAATATCATAGCCAAAATCTACAATATTATAAATTCTTATTTGATTACTGTATGGTTTCCACGGAGATCCTCTATCTATAGGAGAAACAAAGGCATTAATTGTATGGTAATAAGTAGATATATCCATTTTAACTAATTCTTTATCTGTAAATTTCTTTGTTTTAGTCGCCATCTTCTTCCCCCATGTTACCATCTACTGGTTTCCATTCACTATGAAATACACATTCTTTACAGGGGTATACATTCATATCAGTATTACAATTCAAACAATTCGTACAGTCTTTTAGACCATAATGTAGATCATTATACCACACAATTTTTCCACTCCTTATGTTCTACAAAAATGTCTAAATCATTATCATTACTATAAACGTTTAAGGTAGTCCATACATCTATTAAATCTAAAATGATATATTTATCATCTTTAATAATTTTTATCTTTAAACCGCCATCAATCATTTCAATTTTATACTTTTTCATCGGCATCAACTTTAATTATAACTTTATCTATATTCATTTGACTTCTTATAAATTGCTCTTTCAATTCATCTGGTAATTTATCTAAATTAGTCATTACGATGTTTGCGGCGTCTAATTTGTTCTCTATTGATTTTTGCTCAACATCTTTACGCATTTCTGCTATTTTAAGTAGTACATCTACCTTAAGTTTAGTCCATTTAAATAGGTCTGGATTATCTATAATAGTGACGTGTTCTACATTATCTACTGTATCCCTTATTATTCTTGTTTGCTCTTTTAATAGGTCAGTGTGTTCGTGAATTTCGTAAAAAACGTTATCCAATCCTCTTGAAGCTAGTACAATGGCTGTCATATTTTCAGGTTCAGCTATAACAGCTATTGCTCTCTTCTTTTTTCTCGGCATAAATTTATTACGTTTTGTTCATTTATAAAGGTTGTGGTGGCTTTGAATTCTGTACTAGCACGATAAAGTCACTTCTCGGTTAAGTATTGTCTTACCCTTATTCTATATAATATATGACCATTAGACAATACTTCATCGAAAAAGAGGCTATTTAAGCCCTATTTATGTTGCAGTTTTTATATATTTTACGCCTATAATGACAAATAATGATGTTTTTTGAAGAGAAAATCACTTAAAGTGTTTAATATGGTGTTAAATCAACATAAATACGACATAATTCATTTTGGTACAATCACTTGTTTATGAGCATCATATTTATACTTTGTGTTTCTATATAAAGGAAGAATATTTTTTCCTTTATATACTTGTAAAGCATTCGCTTACCAATAATATTTATATTTGAGTATTAATTATATATTCTTATGGAAACACAACTTGATTATTGTAAAATCTGTTCTCAATTTGAAGAAGAGGATTTACAATTCTATAAAGAAGACAAACTTGTTAAATGTAATGAAGGTAATTACGAATGTAAGCTTATGAGTACATTATTTGGATTACATCCATTCTGCAAAGGAGAAGGAACCGATGAATTTTGAAGAATTTGTAAAAGATTTACTTAAGAAGTATTATATTATTCCTATAAGCAAAATAGAGAATAAAAGGAAAGAATTTGCTAACGATACACATATATGTAAAAAAGATGTATGCCCAGATTGTCTTGAAATTGTAGGAAAACTTACATTTATAAATTGGATTTATTTAAATGTAGCAAAATATGCAGAATTACATGATTGGTGATAATAATGGAATTTGAAGAATGGTTTAAAGAAAAACATATACGTGAAAATTGTATGGAAGAAGGAGAAGTATGTAATAATTATTGTGAAGATTGTGAGTATTTACGTGAATATTTTAATAGTATGATTAAGCCTTACGAGGATAAATAAAATGAGCACCGAAGGATGGAGTTATGAATTAGGCCGATATGTGTGTGGCTATTGCGGTAAAACATGGGATTATATTGGAGGTAATATAAAGGTACAGTCTGTTAGATTAACGTGTCCAGATTGTATGAATAAACAACTGTCTGAAAGAGATGAAAATGCTAGAGGAGAAGCAAGTGGTAGATTATGATTAAAACAAAACAAGATATAGCTGATAAATTTAGTATATATTGCGGAGTATATCAAATGAAACATGAATTAACATTATTGGAGTATTATTGATTATGATAGGATACGAACCACCAGAAAATGAACCACCTATAACCAAATTAAAAGATATATTAATGTGTTCTTATGGAATCTGTGATATGTCTATGGAAT
>Ga0075125_10001238_pt1 | contig 12249 bp, 13 predicted proteins | sample AntAceMetag02UKN_FD_69810 | JGI IMG/M metagenome (GOLD analysis project Ga0075125, IMG submission 69810) | Saline lake microbial communities from Ace Lake, Antarctica - Antarctic Ace Lake Metagenome 02UKN | ecosystem: Environmental > Aquatic > Non-marine Saline and Alkaline > Saline | place... | reverse complement strand
GTTTATATATGATATAGTTTATATATGATATAGTTTATATATGATATAGTTTATATATGATATAGTTTATATATGATATAGTTTATATATGATATAGGTTACCTGGATATAGTAAAAATTATTATATCTTTATTATATTGTTAGAGTGTTTGGTAACAGGTTTTACTCCTCTCCACCCCCCCATGATAGTCTCTCAGATAATTCGCAATAGGGTCGATCGGTTGTTTTCATGTTGAGGAGGATACCTTGGTAGTAGTAAAATATTCTAGAGTCTTTACATACTCGGTGTGCGAAACTACATGTTTTTTAGTTCCATTTATTGTAACTATCATCGGTTTCCAACTACTTATTTCAGCGAGAACGTATGTTGCCTTTTCATCGTTATTGGTGGTAGTATAATTTGACATATTTGATAATAGTATGTGTAATTCATTTGGAAGGGCTAATTGACAAGGAGTGTTATTGAACATATAGTACTTGTTAGAATCAACGTAGGTAAAAGATACTATATCTGAATAATTATCTAGTAATTCTGTTATCTTTACTAAAGCGTCTTCATTATTAAATAATTGGGCAGTAGTAATTATAATATTGGACGGCATGCTATTATAATATATCCAATATATACAACATCTACAAGTGGGAATTACGGGATATTTTCTGCGTATTTATCAGTAAGTTTTAACATATTAATATGTGTTTTACCAAGTAGTACAATCAAAATCCAAGCAGCCGCTGGTATTACTATTTCTGACCCTGTAAGTAGTAAAGCGTTAGATATAGATGTCGCTGTTGCTATTCCAATTGAACCGCCAGAAGAAGCTGCTGCGTCTACTGCGGAATCAAGTCTAATGAGATATTTAGGCAAATTTACAACAATTTAGTAAATGACACGGTAGTTGTCCGTATTTAACTTTATCGATTGTAAATAAAATAAATAGATTACCACATAGTTAATTATAATGAAAGAATTGACGTTATTATTCATTGCTGGAGGGAAATCATCTCGATTTGGCGGAGAACCAAAGATGTTAAGTAAAATAGGACCAAACGACGAAAGTTTATTTGAAATGTCTATCTGCCAAATGAAAACCAGTATTCATATAACTCATATTCATTTAGTTGTAAACGACGAAAACAAGGAAAAAATTATGGTAGAGGTAAACAAGGTAGTGAAACTACATGGACTCAATGCTAATATCAGTTATAACATACAGGAAATACCCAAGTATCGCACAAAACCGTGGGGGACAGCGGATGCTGTTTCTTCTGCCGCAGAATATATTCACACTCCATTTTTATTAGTCAATAGTGACGATTTATATGATACCAAGACATTCGAAATGATACAAAATCAAGCCGACTTATTAAAAAATTATATCATAGGGTTTACACTGGGTTCCACGTTACAAGATGATAAAAAGGCGAACCGTGCATTTATAACTATCGATAGTGAAGAACAAGTAATGAATTTACAAGAGAACCTGAATATAGAACAAAACGATTACGACGAAATTACATTAAATAACCAATATGTTAGTGTAAATTTATTGTTGCTACAACCACATGTATTATCAAGTCTGAAGAACGAGCTGGATGATTTCAAGCTAACCAATAAAGAAAATACATCACTGGAAGCATTATTGCCTAATTTTTTAAATTCACTCATAAAGCAAAAAAAGATGGAAATGGAAATATTAAAATCGCCCGGGAAATGGAACGGAGTTACCTACAAAGAAGACGTACAGTTTGTAAAAAACAATATCACCATAAAATAATTATGTAATATTCGGCAATTGCTAATAAATATACACTACACGTAGAAAAATGAACTAAGAAAAAGGCACTACACAGGGAACACGATATTGGCACGAGTATGTGTTTGTATAAAAAAAGTAATATCCCTTGAATATAATAAAACAATGGAAAAATATTTCGACGATTCATACCGAAAAAAACATAAAAAAAATATTGTAAATTATTTTTATCATAAAATAGATGAGAGTTCTTACCCTAACCATATATGCGCATTTGTCATCAAAATGGTTCATTTTATAACTCCATTCCTTTCATATGTCGTATATGCCTTTGCTCCATTATGGTTGGCTATGTTTATACTAGTAGGTTCTATATTAAGTTGGTTGTTATTTATCTATTTCAAAGGCTGTTTTGTATCCAATATAGAATATAAATTAGATAGTAATAATTTTGTCAATATTATCGATCCATATTTAGTGATACTCGGGTATCCTGTCAACCCTGAAACCAGATACGATGGAACTGTATATTTGGTAATGTTGTATTTTATGACATCATTTATATTATTATATATTCGATTAAAAATGAGAAATTTCACGAAAAATTGAAAACCAAAATAGGTATGATATATATTGTATCATCATTTATTTATTAGTATATAATATTAAGCATCAACTAAGTATCAACTAAGCATCAACTAAGCATCAACTAAGCATCAACTAAGCATCGAATTAACATAGCATATGGCAAACAAGTATATAGCAACCACACGATTTAACGAAAAAACGTATGAAGAAAATACAAATTACAAGTCAAAAATAGGTACGACTGGATGTTTATATGGCACTCCTATGAAAATCAAAGAGACCATTCCACTAGATAGTAATGTTTATGTAATTGAAATGAATAATTCCATAAACAAGATAGAAGGCATCGGTCTAATTATAAATCAAAATGTGCTGGATAAAAATTATCGAATATATGATGATATGGATTACAATCGGTATATTTATAAGGGAGCCAAACATATACATATATCCAATCTTACAGATGAATACGAAAAACAGGTTATTTATGTATTAGAACAATTGTTATTTAAAGGTGAACGTCATTGTAAACGAGCACAAGGGATAACTGCTTTACCTGATTGGATAACACATAATAAATACGGGTTTGATTTTGTCCAATGTATTCATAAAATATTTAAGAAATATACAACAATTTCTACGGCTTAAACAGTAAAATTAATTATTCATTATATATAAATTATTTAAATGTCTACAATAGATATGGATATGAATATGGACATGGATATGGATTTAAATATAGATAATTACAGTCAAGAAGATTTATTGTCCTTATTGGATATAACCGGTAATGAAGACATTACATATGACGATATTATAAATGCGACAACGCCGCTAATCAATCGATATACAAGTGATAATAATTACGATTTAGCCAATTTTTTTCAACAAGTTCAAAATCAGTTATTAGAAGACATTGATTACGACGACCCTGAAAATATTCAAAACAAGGATAATTCACAACTGGGTAAATTATGGCAAAATGAAGCATTGACACAGAAAGATACAAATCCGGTTCAAGCCAATAAAGTAACAGATAGAAAACAACAAGTTAATATTTTTAATCAAGACGGTCATTTTATTATGAACCGCAATCAGCTGGGAGTGAATAACACATATCAAGTTCCAGTAGCCCAGGGGCAATTAAATCCCAACCTCAAAAATACGACATCTCGTCTTGTTAATATAGATAGTCAATACAGAGAAAATATTTATCCTTTTAATCCTGACCCGGATAGTTCTACATCGCCTACTAATTATACACTTGATTTAAGTGATCCGATACATCACGCAATTAGTCTGAATGTAACTGCTTATCAAATTCCATACACATGGTATCTTATCGACGCAGAATGGCGAAGTAACAGCTGTTTTTTCATCACGGATACGTCTAATAATAATACATATGTTATTGATATATCATCTGGAAATTATTCACAAGAACAGTTGGTGAATGCCATAAAGACGAGCATCAATACATATACGGACATTTCAAATATCGATATATCTTACAATACAATTTCTGGGAAAACCGAAATAACAAATAATAATAGTATGTCTATTACCATCACGTTTTATGACCCAACTGACCGATTAGTATGTGATTCAACTTGTAAAACAAGCGCAAATTTTAACAATAATTTAGGCTGGATATTGGGATATCGTGGTAATACAACAAACCCAACCTCTAATCCAATACAACCAAACAATTCGTTATATGGCCAAATGATTTACACTGTTACCTCATCAGGAGGTAAAATTACTTCAGAAGCATTTATGGATGTATTCGGACCAAAATACTTCTTATTAATACTGGATGATTACCAACAAAATCATCTCAATAAAGGTCTCGTCGGTATAACTCCTACACAGAAATTTGCTGATATTCCTTCCTATTGGAACAGTGACTTGGCCACGTCTATAAACGGATGTACGATACCTAGCGGGTCTAGTAAAAAAATACCAACCTATGTTCAAAACGCACCAAGACGATTAACACAAGCACAATTATTTACACTCAATTCCACGACACAATCACGGGCACAAACACAACGCAATCGATTGACCGCGCCTACAAATACAAATGTTTTGGCACTTATTCCGTTGCGTGACGTGAATAGAGTGGCACCTGGTAGAATATTAATTGATAATTTTAATTTAGACGATGCCGAACGAGTATATTTTGGCCCAGTCGATCTGGAACGTATGCGTGTTCGTTTGGTTGACGACCAAGGATACACGGTCAATTTAAACGGTAATAATTGGTCTTTTACCATGACGGTCACATCTTTGTATCAGTATTAACCCTTTTATCAATAAATATTATAATCAATAAATATTATAATATTTCGTCAGTTATCAGTTAGTTTATCTAGAATGTAATATTTTGTGCTATATTAGTGTAGGATGCCGTGTCCCTTGTAGATATATAACATTTTTATATGTGTCATGTGGAATAGTTATCATGGAAGTCGTGTAGTAACAGTTACTCCAAAGAAATCAACATTTGATGATGGAGAAGGTTTATCTAGTCCATTACTAGCTGGTATATAAACAGTGGTCAAACCAGATTCATAGAACGCGCCGGTTCCAATGCTGGTAACACTTGCTGGAATAGATATCGAGGTCAAATTGGATGACCATGCGACCGCATATGAACTAATAATAGTAACACCAGCTGGAATGTCATAACTGATTCTAGTATTTTTAGATGGATACTGGATTAATGTATTCATACTAAAATCAAACAAAATATTATCCTGGCTAATATAGTGTGTATTAGATGGTTCTACCGTAATAGATGTTAATTTATACGTATTAAAGAACGCATATGATCCAATGTTGGTAACACTCGCCGGAATAATTATAGAAGTCAATGATTCTGCCGTATGAAACGCGGTGTCGCCAATGGTGGTAAGCAAAGAATTTTCTTCAAATATGATTGAGTTCATAGATATTGTGTTAGCAAATGCATTAGTTCCAATGCTGGTAACACTTGCTGGAATGGTAATAGATGTCAAACTTGTTGCGGCAAGGAACGCATAATCTCCAATGCTGGTAACGCTATTAGGAATTGTTATTGATGTTACTTCGGTGGCATTCATAAACGCTTGTGTGCCAATGCTACTGTAACCTTGTATAATAGCGATAGTAGCACCACTTAAATCAGCCGTAGCACCACTTAAATCAGCCGTAGCACCGCTTAATTCTCCACTGCCTGAAAACGTGGCTGTTTTTATACCGTTAGCATCCGTGCTATATGTAACTGTCGACGGTTCGGGTTCAGGCTCTGGCTCTGGCTCTGGTTCTGATTCTGGCTCAGGCTCTGGTTCTGGTTCTGGTTCTGGCTCAGGTTCAGGTTCTGGCTGAGGCTCAGGCTCTGGTTCCGGTTCAGGTTCTGGTTCAGGTTCAGGCACTACGATAACTATAGATGTTGGTATGTAAAAGTATTGATATCCAGAACTATTTGTTTTAATTTCTAATACAGTAGCATCTTCTATAGTTTCTGTAATACCAGAACCATTGTTTTGATCATTAAATTTCAAATATTGTTTTGTATCATTTGTATCCGTATAATATAACACATAGGCTGATGGTGAAATATTAATAACAACTTCTGTATGCCAATAAATATCCCAATCGTTGGACGAAGATGTTGGTGGATACTGTATAGAATCTCCATTTGTAAGAGGTAATGATTTACCTGTGTTAAGTTGTTCTTGAGACATATTATTAACTTGACTCTCAAAGTCTGCTATGACAGTACCATCAAACCGTACAATATTTCTATTTTGAAATACAACAGTATTTGTAAAAGTAGGCTCTGGCTCAGGTTCAGGTTCAGGTTCAGGTTCTGGCTCTGGCTGAGGCTCAGGCTCTGGTTCCGGTACCGAAGATAAAATTTGAATATCGACTATAAGCGAACCGGATTTCAACGTAACAATAATACGTCTTGAATCAAAACCCAACTCAGTAGCATATATAATAGACAAATTATTAATAATATCATTTTTAATTTCATCAGTAAGTTCATTAAAAACAACATCTTCAATCGTAATGGTTACTATATATCCAATATTACCGGATACGTTTTCATCAGTTGTAGGTCTACGCACATTAGATGTTATAACAGTGTCACGTGTTACACCAGGAATATTGTCTATAAATATATTCTCAACTGGTCGACTACTTGTTATCAGTTCAATATCTTCCTGTAGCTCAGGCACAGGTTCAAGCACAGGTCCAGGCTCCGTCTCTCTAGAATATCCGGCATAATTTAATTTTTCCAAAGTGATTGCTGGATATGTATTAATAATATATGTAGATGTAAAACTTTCACTATCTATTATGTCAAATTTACTATCACTACCACTATTATCATATGTTCCTTTATAGTAAAGATTATCGGTTTTATCATATACAAATAAACTATCACTACTATTAAAAAATAAATTGCTACCTACTGTATAGGTACCTGATGGCACGATGACGGGTTGTAGATTATCACCAGCAAATGCTACATTTCCAATATTATTAATATTAATTGGAACAATAATAAAAGTTATGTTCGAACTTTGAAAAGCACTTTCACCTATCGAAATAACACTATCTGGAATATCTATTTCCAATAAATTGGGTGTAGCATTAAAAGAACTATTCCCAATACTTGTTACGGACGTAGGAATATTAATCTTAGTCATATTAATTGCTCCATTAAACGCAAGATCACCAATGCTGGTAACATTTGTTCCAATACTAACAGATTTAATATCAGCTGTTGAAATAAAAGTAGTATATGATGCAGATGTAAGTTCTCCCGTTATACTAACTATTACATCTGTATCGTCCGTCTTTGTAAAAGTAGTGTCAGGCTCTGGTTCAGGCTCTGGTTCAGGCTCAGGTTCAGGCACTGGCACAAAATTACTACAACAATCAAAAGAAAACGATTTGGGATAATAATAATTACCTACATATCCATTCTTGGATTTAATATAGTTTTTGATGTATGATTGTGACTGTGTGATTGGAGTACGATATTGTTGATAAGCACGTTCATTTTGTAAATAACAACTACCAGAAGAGTTTAATAAATTAAATCCAGGAGTGTTTGGATAAAAAATATTATAACAAGGATCAACAATAAGTCCTTGGTCAGACGGTGGTGTTAATTTTGGATAAGTCTGATTAGCAAATAAGTTGGGCGGATATGAAAATGTATTCGCACTACCATCCGGATAGGCAATGATAGATACGGCTCCACTTAAATCCATTTTATAAATAGTTCCCGACCATAAATCTTGCGATTCGCGAATATCGAAAGAAACTGGTTGTTCTAAATATTTACCATTTGTTACTGACAACAAAGCATCGTAACTAGTTGCTCCAATAAGACATTTACTTCCATTACGACTAATGTTAATATCACCTACATAAGTTCCCTTGCTTTGACCAAGTGGAGTTTTTTTATGATACACTCCTCCATTATTGGCCAAGTCGACTGATGCTTTGTATATTGTCTTTGCCTTTTTTCTACTAATGTGCTGTCCACTATTTAAATCATCATTTGGACTTTTAAAACAGTTCCGAAATGCCATATAATATATTCGGTTATATTTTTATGGAAAAAAGTAACAAAGCACATCTTCTTCTTTAACCACATTAGTACAATTTCCATTGATTTGACAGCAAATAGGTTTTTTATAATACACGTCTCCAGTATTAGCTAAATCAGCTGATGCTTTATATGATAATGTTATTTCCTTTTTTTTACTAATATGTGGTTGACTATCTAAATCGTCCGCTAGTAGATGTTTAGACCATTTCCAAAATGTCATATAATATTATAGTCGGTTATATTTTTGTGGAAAAAAAGAACAGTTTTCTTTTGTTTTCTTTTGTTTTCTTTTCCTATATTTGTTGCCCTCCCATTTACCTTTCTATGCGTTCTTCCAGTTTTTCTATTTTCCTATTCATCCGATTGTTAATTTTTTTCTTCAACAATCGTAGATCATGTTGGTCTACAGATGATGTAGGCTTTAGTTTTTTTTCAATATCAATAATACATCTATTACATATAATATAGATGTTCTTGTTATAATGCGGAAATGTTTGGCAGCATGATGCCCGTAAGCAAACTCCTTCACCACACTTGTTACAACTATCCTGTATTTTTATTTCCGAGCATTCATTACATGTATCTTCTGTTTCTTCTATAAAATGACTATACTTGTATGTTGTATTGTAAGTATCCATTGTTGTATTCAAACTAGTAAACTCGAATTCGATTGGCTCTAATTTATATATTTGACAACGTCTTAGTTATCATATATTTATATGTTACTATAGGATATTCATAAAAAAACAAATCAATTTTATATTACCACGAGGGTTGGACGAGTAAAAAATAATAATATAATTGACCTATATAATGCGTTCATATAGAAATAACAAACAAAATAAAACACTAAAACAATTGCCTTGGTCAGTAGGAAAATAAAATATAATATGTATATATAGTAATATGGATCCTACCGCAAATAAAAGATTACGTGGCGTCAATCAAAAGTTGGCGCCTGGTTTGTCGAAAAATGTAGCATTTATAGTGAGACAATTTCGTGGTAGTAAAAATAGAGCAGTAAATACGCTTGTAATAAAATAGACGGTATACTTTCGTGAGAGAAAATGTATATGTAAACTGTAATAAATACTATACTATATTAATATTTATTACAATGTTATTTGAAATAAGCGACGGCAAAAAGTGTGATATATTTGTTCATATATTCAATCACTTGAAGCATTTCACAGATAGTATAGTTCTTACAGTTAGTCCAGAAATGTTATATATCCAAGGTATGGATTCAGGTCATATATGTGTGTATGAGTTAATGCTTCAATCTGACTGGTTTCAAAAATGGGAAGTAGATAATAAACAGACCTATGGAATTTCTGTGCCTATATTAAATAAAATTCTGCGTATTTGCTCGGTTAATCAAACGATTATTATTCATAGTGATAATGACGAAGACTTACAGATTGATTTCACAAGTGAAGAGAAAGGTGTTTTAAATAAATATTTAAAGATGCCTCTCATGGACATTGACACGGACCACTTACATATACCAGATACTGAGTATGATGTAGACATTGAAATGGATTCTAAAAAATTCAAGAATCTCATTGATGAATTGTCCAATTTTAATGAAACCTTAAATATTGACTGTGATGGAGAGCAGTTGACGTTTGAATCAAGTTCGGGAGAGGGCACTATGAATGTTATAATAACAACAGATGATGTAGAACTGTTGGCAGTAGTAGAGGACAAAGAAATAAAAGCGTCATATGGTATCAAGTATATATCTCAAATGTGTCAGTTTTATAAATTATCATCTACGTGTGCTATTCATATAACACAGGATATACCACTCCAACTCAAATATGTTATTGACGGAGATAGTATAATGCGTTTTTATTTGGCACCAAAGATAAGTAATGATTAAATGGAAAATACAATCACTGTAAAAAAGGAACTAAGAAAAAGGCACTAACACATACGCTATACATAGAGTAATAACATATTAAAACTCAAATATATTTAAATACAAATGAACGTATATAGGTATACATCATGACAAATAATACTATCATTCATAAATGCTCAACCTGTCCAAAAACATATAAAAACGTGGCTTCCTTAAAAAAGCATATGGATGCGTGTGGCACGAAGGCTGTAGGAGCTGTCAACGCAACTACTCAACCGACGAATACTTCGTCAAATGGTCTCAATGATATTATTTCGCAAATGAAAGCAGTAATAGCTTCAACACAATCATGCACGACAGACGCTACACTACCATCTTCACAAGCTTCACAAGCTTCGCACGCATCCAGCGCATCACCCGCTTCACAATCGTCACAATCCTCACAAAAAATAAATAATAAAAACTATGATATAAACATGACAATTGGTAAAGGGAATAAGATTCAGATTGATGTAAAGAAGCAACATGAAACGAAGAACGATGATGTTCGTGTTAGCGATGACTCTGGTGATGACTCTAGTGATGACAATGACGAAGATAGCAATACAAATGTAGATGGAAGTGAATTAAGGGAAATATTGAGACCTAAGGTATCCCCTACATATCAAGACGAGATTGATAAGTTAGAAAATCTCATTGATTTGTTCAAGCATATGCATGTATCAAATGACCCGGCAAAAAAAGATATTACCATTACTCAATTAAAGAATACACTTGCGGTATTAATGACGCAATCACAAAGTCTAATTAAAGAAATGAAAGTTATGGCTCATAGAAACTGTTATTACAAGAATAATATTATGCTCTCTGCTTATCTGTTAGACAGATGTAGGCACGAGGTTCCGGACGACGAGGAAGAATTTGAAATAATGTTTAATGATAGAATGCGTAGGTGAAATTCCTACTATTGATTTTACGCTTTTTAATTAGTTTGTCTCATTTTTCTTTTCGGTCGGTGTAACCAAATTCTATCCTTAATAACGTTAAATTCAGTTCAAACCATTCATAAATAATCAAACTATAACAATATATATGTGGTATTGTTATATTTTACGAAATAGGTTGGAACAATTTAAGCATAACACATATAATGGTTCAACAAATAACCCGTTAAGACGTTTAAGACAACATAATGAAGAAATCAAGGGTGGTGCCAAAGCAACTCACGGCAAGGGTGGTGGTTGGGAAATCTGTGCTATGCTCTCTGGATTTCCAGACCATATTAATGCTCTTTCTTGCGAGTGGCGTATGAAATGTCCATCTGGAAAACCGGGTAAGAGGGAGGCCAAATATCAGCGGGTTCAAGGACGCATTAGTTCGTTAAATGATATACTGCCATTAGCACGATGGACCGGAAAATGTATAGTTGACAACTGTGACTTTAAGTTCAAACTACATATAGTAAATGATGTAGTTAAATATTTGGACATGTCAGTTGTCCCTGAATATATAGAAATTATCCAGGTTGATGTAATAGATGATAATTGCTTTGAATTGGAGAGAGAAATTTACGAAAAAAATTGAAGTTTTCTTATTATGTTATAATATAATACATCATAATATATAATATAATATATAATACCATATTTGACAATGGAGCATAAGACGTTATTTGACCGTATTCGTGTCAAGATGGATGAGGTGGTGAATGAAGATTTCATCAAGTCTACCAAGACCGAAAAAGGAAATACTCAGGTTAGCGAGCGGGTAGTTATTGAAAAAATTAGAGAAGTTCTTACTGCCCTTGAACTTTCGTTTGAAGAAGCTGGAAGTCAACAGTCAAAGGATTTCAGGAATGTGGGCGGCATTGGACTTAATATTGAAATTAAAAAGACTGATAATCCTGTCATTTATTTCAATGATACATGTCCATCAAAAGACATTTATTATGTCATATTCTTCACTGGAAAGGAATATAAACGAACACCCGAAAAGAATATTCCACCAACACTGCTTTACATCAATGGAGAAGAGTTTATCAGAGATTCGCCATGGATAGCAACCTATATTGATGAATTAACCGCATTGAAGGATAAGTATGCTCGGGGTGAAAACAAGAAAAAGTTAGCAGGTATTATGGAAGTATATCCTCGTCCTACATTCAAGGCCAATATTGCTGGATTTTTAGGAATGAAAGTGTGTGAACTGTATATGGACAATAATAATGGTAGTCACGAACAGCAAGAAATTGATAATATCACTGCTGCCAAGACGTTACTTATGATGTTAAAAGATACAACATGCGATGAAGGATATATCGATTTTTAGAAACAAAAACAAAAACAAAAACAAAAACAAAAACAAAAACAAAAACAAAAACAAAAACAAAAACAAAAACAAAAATATAGTTATACACCTATTGT
>Ga0075125_10001234_pt1 | contig 12260 bp, 25 predicted proteins | sample AntAceMetag02UKN_FD_69810 | JGI IMG/M metagenome (GOLD analysis project Ga0075125, IMG submission 69810) | Saline lake microbial communities from Ace Lake, Antarctica - Antarctic Ace Lake Metagenome 02UKN | ecosystem: Environmental > Aquatic > Non-marine Saline and Alkaline > Saline | place... | reverse complement strand
GAAGCGCATACATGCTGAGAGAAGAGTGGTCGCAGTGTCCATTTATGTTCACTACGTACTGTGCAGCTCATGCTTGCAAGGAGAAGCTGCCCTGCGCTGGAAAAGAGAACCCTGTATGTGTAGCTGTAACTTCGAATGATACCTCATGTAGCGAACCGGAGTGTCCCTGCTGGTCGTATACAGACCCGCCTCTGTCTAGAATAGTGTCCTTCATTAAGTGGCACCTTACACAGCTAGCTGCAGGCAAAAAGTTCGACTATGCAACAGAGTTTGCCCTAGGTAAAAGCGCAGGTTGGCTGAGTCTAGAAAAGGGTGGCTCCGATATATTGACTGACGAGGAGGTAGTTACCTATGTTAGACAGCTTACCCAAGCTTTCGAGGCGGGACTATCACACAGCAACCCCAGATTCTTTGAAGAGGGGGGAAGCTTTCTCGGTTCAGCTAGTAGCCACCGTTTTACCTAAGAATCAGTGGACGTGTAAGGCTGGCGACTCAGCTTGGTCTGTAGAGAGCGTAGCGTTGCACGGTACAACAGTTACCTACGAGGAAGCGGCCTTCTATCATTATCTGATGCGAAAGCGCGAATATACAGATGGCTAGCATTATGTGGGCTGAGGCACAGGGAGTGGGCACTATTGGTCTACTACTGGTGGCTCATGTCTACATGTGTCGTGCAGAGACAGGCTGGTGGAAGGGACCCTACGATGGCTGGCAGGGCTGGTGTGCTAGTCCGCCTGGATATGTAGTCTCCTTAGCTACCTACGCCTGCGAAAACCCTAGCGGCCTTCCTTGGGAAGAGCCCTATTATTTTTTACTATCAAAAAGTGATGTAGCCTACCTTCGATTCCCTAACGGTGATCTAGTAGTGTGTAGCCCAGACGGTACACAGGAGCTACACGCTTATCATACATGGCCTGGAGACAAGTAATGCTTAAGCTGTTAGCTGACTTGGTCGTAGCTACTGCAGTACCACTACTAGTAATAGTTCTATTCGCACAGGCGATTAGAGAGAAAGGAGCAGACGAGTGACAAACGAGGAAAAGCAGTTGCTGAAGGACGCACTGGACGCGCTAGTAGATCTGAGTGGAAGTAGCTCCAGAGTACTGCTGTGCTACATACCTATTGAACCTAAGGAAAGAGAGCGCCATGCAGCTCGATGGGAGCTACGAGAGCTGGATCCCTACATGGCTACCTACAGCTGCGATAAGCATCTGAGCGAGATGGTAGGTCATGGCACTATTGAGATTGTTCCCTACACTGGACCTGAAGAGTGTTGCTATGTAGAGAAGCGCCAGGTACCAGTACCCGATGCTTTCTTCTCTACCGATATACCCTTTTAAAGGAGGTGATACAGTTGCGTTAGCTAAAAGGTCGAGGAAACCCTTATAAAACAGTACAGTAGAAAAGGAGAAAGCACGTGAAACTGAGTACTAGAGGTGTAGTTCGGATAGCCCTGATCGCTGCGTTGTATGTTGTTCTGACAGTTGGAATAGCTCCACTAGCGTATGGGCCTATCCAGTTCCGTGTAGCTGAGGCGTTGAAGGCCATAGTGGTCTTCAATCCGGTGCTAGCTATAGGAATAGGTATCGGAACGTTCTTCGCTAACATGATAAGTCCCTTTGTAGGTCCTTGGGAGCTCATCTGGATGCCCCTTACTGACCTAGCTGGGGGCCTTATTGCGTGGCAGCTGGGGAAGAGGTCACAGGTAGCAGCTATGTTAGTCTACGCACTAACAACTGCAGGAGCGGTGACTGCAATGCTAGTAGCCATGGGAGTAGGTAGTTTCTGGGCACTGTTCTTTGCTATAGCTGTCAGTGAAACTGTTCTACTTCTTGGTGGGCTTCCCTTGTTCAACTACGTAGAGAAGATACTTCAGGCACGCGGTATATCCCTACGAGATAGCTAAGATAGGCGGCGCGGACACAGCACAGAGTGAGACGCACTGTGTTAGTTTCACATTACTGGAACTAGCTGACGGGCCAGGCAGGTGAGAGACCTGTCGCCGCTTAAATAGAAAAGGAGGATTAGATGGCTAGCCCTAGACTTAAGCTAGCAGAAACTAGGGTAAAGATACTACTCGCAGCCAACCGAAAGGCATATAGTGAACTGACTAGTTCGTCTCGGCCAACGATCTCGTCTGTGGTTGGGATACTAAGTGGCGCTAACGAGGCCTGTATGCGAGCGCAGAGCTGGAAGACACTCAGGGACTTGCCGGATGGTGCTCTATTCGAGTCTCGTAGTGGCTCTAAGTATATTAAGTCTGAAGCTAGACACTGTATGGGAAGCTTCTGCATATCTCTTCAGACAGGAGAAAGAGTGTGTCTCATTGACGAGCTTGAAGTTAGACGACTTACTGTTAAGGAGGAGTAAGATGTGCGAGATGGGTGATGCTTTAGAGTGTATGGCTCATTCAGTATCTATACGAGATAAGCTTACTGCTGCAACGAACACTATTGCTGATCTGAGAGAGGCTCTTGGCTCACAGAGCCAGAACTTGAAAGCTGCATCGCAGAACATAGCCTACTGGAAAGAGCGCTGGCACAACGAGCACGATGCGCGTATCATAGCTGAGACTGAGTGCGATAATCTGAAGGAGAAACTGACGCCGTCTGAGCAGACACGGGCTAGTCTAGCTATACAATTGCAGGGCGCTAATGATGCTATAGCGCAGTTATCTGATCAGCTACTCATAGCTAATACAGCTGAAGCTGAGCTAGAAGCGGTCAGGCAGACGCGTGATAACCTGCAGGAGAAGCTATATGCAGAGCACGAAACGAGCTGCGTAAATGTAACTGCGCGTGAGAATATGCGGACAAAGCTACATGCAGAGCAGGACAAGACACAGGAGCTGCTCGCCGAGCTAGAGAAGCGTGAGAAGGCGACTAGGGAACTGCGAATTGTGGTAGCTGCTGCACATTCTACTATTGACCGAGCTCAGAATACTTATGACGAAGAGCACGAACGCAGTGAGGATTTGCTAGCCCAGGTGGAAGGCGTTGGAGAGCTGCTAACAGAAGCTAAGTTAGAGGCAGGGATCTGGCAGAGTAAGTGGGATGAAGAGCATGACGAGCGTGTACGTGCGGAAGAGCGCCTAAACATGACTCTGCAGGGTGTAGATGTTGGTCGTCAGCTGGCAGGTCCGTATACATTCAAGAACCGCAGGCACACGATGCCAGAAGACGTAGAACCTATGGACGCATTTGCAGTCACACTGGTAGCAGTGGCCGGCTATGACCGTGATTGGACCTGCTATGAGGGAAGAGCTGGAAAGCGGCCTGCAGTCATAGCTGTTCATGGAGACAAGGTAGCGGAAGTTTGTGCTGCAATCTTCAATGCAGTAATGTCTACTAGGTACTACAGATGAAGGTAAGAGATAGAACAAAGACGGGCTACAAGGGGCGACCTACTGAGGCGTCCTACAAAGATTGTCCTTGCAGAAGCTGCTTCTGTCCTCATGACTGTGGTTACTATAACCACCGGAACACTTGGGTAGTAGACATGCGTTGCATCACTCGTGACAAAGGAGGCTGTCCTTCATCTAAGCCAGCTCCGGTACACTTAATTAGCCGCCCTTACGGACACATCTGTATTCGGTGCGGCGAGAGACTGGCAGGTGAGGAAGCAGCTAAAGCGAGGGTAAATTGGCTGAAGACATGAGCATGAGTGACACTCTGGAGTTCTTTGCAGAGGAGTACATACGGAAGATCTGGGGCGTAGAGGTGGGTGAGTGTAGAATCGTGCGCGTTCCTCAGAGTACGCCTTCCTTTAGGTTTCCTGTTCGCACTTATGAACCGCCTAAGCTTTTACCTAGTAAGGGCTGGTGGGCCAAAGTACAGCGCTTCCTAGGGCGCCTGATTCGTAGGCGTGGCTGGGGCTTTTACTGTGCGATACCTACAGAGGAACTAGTAGTGACTCTTATGCAGCTACATCTCTGGATACCAGATGCCTTAGGGCTACTCCACTATGTTATAGATGCAGGCTATGCTAGGCCGATCAACACACTGATTTTGTCAGAGTTCAAACTTATGTGTCCAAGGAGGAAAGGGTAAGATGGGTATAGCAGCAGGAGTGAAGTGTAAGGCCTGCGGTGCAGGTGGAGTACGGGTTAAGTTCATGAAGGAAAGACCAGCAAGGAAGGAGCACCTCTGCTACATCTGTAGTGCGTGCGACTACAGGTGGTTCGAGAAACCTTTGTACTTGAGGGGCCCCAACAGTGAGGCTCTAGCTGAGGTATACGAGAAGTACGTTAGACTTGGCTGCCATATAGAGGAGCCAGAGACGTTGCCCAAGACACTAGACACTATTAACGACTGGCTAGCGGAGATAAGAAAGAAGCACGCGTCTCCACTGGAGAAGGAAGTAGAGCATCTAGAGAATCTGGTGTCGTCCTTCACCAAGAAGGACTATAGATCTCGCTTTAGCCATGTTCGTAGTTGCTTTACGCAAAGCACTCTACGTCTACGGGCTCTGGCCAACCAGATGAGGGCGCCGTTTCAGCCTAAAGTCTTCTTCATGAAGACACTGGACGATCTGGAAGCTTGGGTAGGAATGTCTGCACAGAAGGATGAGCTGATTCGCCTCACCAACTACAAAGATAAGGGCAAGGGTCACGGGATATATGAAACTGTTAACATCCCTGTAGATAGACTGGTAGGAATCTTGGTAGATTACCTACGTAAGATCTGGTCGTAAGACAGTGGTAGGAGGGTTAGTCTAATTGACGCCCAAGAAAGAGGTTACGGTCTCGGAACGTCGGGAAGCTTATAATAAGTAGTATCAGCACTCTGGTTGAAGCACTGACGTGGAGAGCTACTGCGCTGTATCCCTGAGGGGCAAGCCTGCGCAGAGCGCGTCTCAATGTGAGGCGTGGGGTTAGGTCCGAGAAACCACTGTTAGCACATAGAGTGAAAGGAGAATCTAAATGCTATTCAGATTAGCTAAGCTAGACTGTCGTAGCGTGGAACGTCCATGCGAAGACGAGCGAGTTGCTCGACGGAAAGTCTTACAGCATGACGAGCGAACTCAAAACGATCCGGCGCTTATCGCCTGGGAAGTTACGAATTGTGGGCAAGACTGGTGGACGGAGAGGGGGCTCAATCATCGCTTGGAGAACGGGCACATTGTTCGGGACTTCGAGAGGATAGTCTGGGCTATTGAGTTGGCTACTCTTGAAGAGCTGGCGCAGTTTATTCGGGCTACAGGTCACGAGTGCATGATCGGCTACACATCAGATTTTGATGAGCCTGCATTGACTATTGGCGGCGGCTACTGGGACTGAAAAGAGGGAAGTGATGATGCAGTCATTCATAGGAAGTGTACTAGTCATGCGTCCTACCAGAGCAACCATGCACTACGTGGTAGCCACAGAAGCCCCTACTCAGAAAGAAGCCTGGGATATGGCTGCCACAGATATACTGGAGCGCTGGAAGCCAGTAACAGAAGCAGACCACGGGCCTATCTTCGTGGAACTTATGTTAGAGTCTTTAGAGGAGGTTCTAGATGCGAGCAGAGCTAAAGAAGCAAGAGGAAGCTCTAGCTAAGGCGCAGGCTAAGGCAGACACCTACCGTATTGCCTCGCATAGTCCTGATACAATACTGGCCGTAGTTAAGGCTATCAACAGGCTGACTCAGGCAACGCTACTTGTAGTTAGAGCAACGGATCAGGCAGCACAGGAGCGCTGGAATAGGGATAGAGATATCGACGAAAGGAGAGCACGATGAATCCACAGGACGTGATAAAGCTATTGGGACAGATAGGCGAGTTGCTGGAACCTACAGCGAAGGAAGTCTGGGCGATCTACTACAGACTAGTCGTTACACGCGCGAGCAGACAGTCATGTAGGGCGCATGGAAAACATCTTTGGGCGTCTTCGCGCACTAGAGAATAAGGAGAGTGTCTAGCTATGGGAACACTAAAGGATCTTCTGCTGAAGGCTCCTCTAACGCCTGCCTCAGATAGCAACTTCGAGGCGTGGCATGCTAGATATAATGCCTGGCTATCTAAGATAGATGCTTCTCTAGCTAGGCCGCCTGCCTCTCTAGAGGAAAGAATAGAAAGGTTAGAGGTGGAGAGTGCAGGCCTGCTACAGCAGTACAGGGCAGATAAAGCAGATCTTGAGGCCCTGCGGCGGCGCGTACAGAAACTCACGGACCCTAAGGGCTATCTAAGTCAAAAGAGTAAGAAAAGACTCTTCGTAGCTAGTGTTATGGCTCGGCTGAAGAGCAAGTACGAACATAGGGTGCTGTACAAAAGAGTTTCTAGCAGAATGGCTGCGAAGGACTGGTTTGAATGTGAAGTAGAGAAACTCTATCCTTCCATAGGTGGAGAGAACTGGTGGACTTCCATTATTGCAGAGGAGGTACTAGAATGCAGCTAAATGAGCACCAGGTAGATACAGCTGTTACAGTTTCAGACTCCAAGATCACTGTAGTAACCATCAAGCTTGCTGACACTGCAGTGATAGGCCTCTTTCAGGAGACTATGAAAGGCTTCTGTCCTGTCTGTGCGTTCAATAGGCTATCAGAAGGACGTCATATCTGTGACGAGTGCCTTGAGAAGGAAAAAGTAGCTATCCTGCCCTTAGTCTATGCTACACCGTACAAGGAGGCATTCACTCGTATAGTACAGTATCTGCTGCCAGCTACCAGTATAGGCGCCGACCCTACAGTAGCTATGACACACCTAGGCGTGTATACTGGCATAAGAAGTAGTGGCGGAGATAACCGGAAGGCAGCTATCAACGTGCTAGTTAAGCTCGGTGCCTGGGTGATAGCACAGCTTACTAGACTGCTAGCGTCAGTGAGTCCAGAATGCCTTTAATCTTATGAGCAGAGAAATACAGCTGACTAAGGGTGCAGTCACTATTGTAGATGACGCAGACTATACCTGGCTCAATCAGTGGAAGTGGTTTCTGAGTGATCAGGGGTACGCTGTACGTAGTCCCAGCTACGCAAGAAGAGCTCGTATGCACAGGGAGATTCTAGCTGCACCGCCTGATATGGAAGTAGATCACATAAATCGTGATCGGCTAGATAATAGACGCTTCAACCTTCGTCTGTGTACTGACGCTCAAGGCTCCAGGAACCGTTCCAAGCAGGCTAGTCGCGCTGGCCGGAAGTGTTCTTCTAAGTACAAGGGTGTATGCTGGGACAAGAGGAGCAACTGCTGGAGAGCGTATACTAGTGGGTATCATCTAGGTTACTTTGAAGATGAAGAGGATGCAGCAAGAGCGTACAACAAAGTAGCTAGAGAGCTACACGGAGAGTTTGCTAGCTTGAATGAGGAGGTGGTAGAGTGAGAGTAATGCAATTTGTGGCCCCTCAGTGGGTAAAAGAGTTCTACAAAGAAGAGCCAAGCATGGTAATCGCTCCCTGGTGCTTACATGAGATCTACGGGGGTGCCTATATGGACTTCTGGCGTGAGCACAAAGTAACTATTCTGGACAATGAGGTATTCGAGAAACTTCAGGCTCCTCCTGTGCCGCTGGAACTAGACGACATCTGCCGGCAGCTTAATCCTACTACTGTCGTACTGCCAGATAAGCTTGGTGATCCTACGGTTACGCACTGGGAGTCGAAGGCAGCTCTAGGTATTGTAGGACGCCGTAGACGAGTTCGAGTAATGTTCGTACCTCATGCGTGGTCTTACACACAGTGGAAGGATGTGCTACAGACCTGGCTAGACATGTGGTATGAGGAAAACTGGAGAAGTCACTACGGATATCCTATTATAGGTATAAGTTCACTCCGTAGAGACTCAGAAAGTGTCTGGCCGAAGGTAGGTTCCAGGCTAGATCTCATGCGCCTCATGCATGAGGACTACCCATACCTACAGACACATCTCTTGGGGATCCCTACTATACATGAGTTCTTAAAGTATGAGCTCCCCTTGGCACACGAGCTAGGAATCGGAAGTGTAGATACGCCGGTGGCATTTGTACTAGGAGCACGTGGGCTGCTTCTAACTCCCGACTCTAAGAAAGCGTTCCTTGGAGACATTAGCCAGTACGATACGCTTACGGAAGACCAGATAGTCTACATAGCAGCTAACCAGGAGATACTAAGAGCCTGGGTAGCACAAGGAGGTGTCGATTGATTTTCTTCGAGATAGAGCACTTAAGAAATGTCTATCCTCGCCTGGATGAGCGTGAGGAGAAGCATTTCCACATAGGACTTGCCTGTGGTGCGACGGTACAGGCCGAAATGGTGGTTCTAGGAAAGGTCTATGGTAGCCTATATGGTATCAGGGAACACAGGCCACTTCTAGGCTGTAAGGCAGACTGCGAGACCTGCGTGCTGCAGGGCTCAGAGGCGGTGTCGGTTGAAGCTAGCTAAGAAGATAGCTCTTGTGGCTGTAAAAGCGGAAGGCAGCTACTACACGGTGGAGCTTGTCTGTGGAGCTGTAATCAACACTGACATAGTTACTCTAGACAAGAAGTACATCTATCTACCAGACGACATAGCTATTAGCTGCAAGCAAGGCTGCAAGCCGTGCATCCTGCTTGACTTTGTGAAGTCGGCTGACTAAAAGCTTGACATTATCGGAAAAGTGTGGTATAATAGGAGAGTAGGTAAGATGGGACAGACGGAAGTACTAACCTGCGAGTTTGTAGCAGACGTTGTAGCTACAATAGAGAGAGCCCCTGACGAAGTAGCTTTCCCCTATCAGTATGACAGGCACACTAGATGCCTCTGGATACAGCTATCTAGAGCGTATACGTGGTGGCTAACAGAACGTAGAGCCACTGGTCAGGCGTCTTTACGGCTAGGGCACCTGAAGAAAGGCTTAAAGGCGCGCTCCGTCTACAACGCAGGCTCTGATCTATTCCTAATAGGACCTACTCGTAGAGCCTTCTTAGGTACAACTAAGTGGATGCACGGTCTGGATCTACTGGCCTGCTTCCTAGCCGGTATAGACGTGCCTAACACTCTAGGCTACCTGGTACCAAAGGGCATGAAGATAGTCACGCACGACTCAGAAGGAGATGAACTGTATGAGACTGACACCGACGGAACGGGGGAGGAGCTTGCTGGATTCGTTACTCCCATGGACACAGGCTAGAACATCCTTTCCAGAAGTTCCAGTCGAGTGGAGCGGCCTTCTTAGTACTACCATTTTTCTGGATTTGTGCTCTGAAGAAGGTCCGGCTCTGGAAGTTAAAGAGGCTAGCTTTGCTGCTATGTATTCTGCAGTTCAGGCCTATACCAAGTACGAGGAAGATTGGTCGGCCGCTGAACTGTACCTAGCTTGCAGAGGGCTAGCACTTAGTAACTGTCTTATAGATATCTACATACCTCTCTATGGCCTTCCTGTAGTAGAAGAGATTCTAGGAAGGTTCTATTCGGCTATATCTAACCCAGTGAGACTACGGATTGTTCTACAGCTACGTAGTGCAGAAGGTCTACTCAGTGTGGCAGAGGTAGCTGAGTATCTAAACTACTCGGACAGATTACAGTCTGTCAGACGACATCTACGTATTCTGCATGAGGCACGCATAATAGAGCGTCACTGGGAGGAAGGAGTCGGTAGCTACCAGTATGATAGGCGTGCTATTTTAGCTTACCTAGAACTTACACAGGAGGCCCTACTATGATCAAGATCGACTTCCCCAGAGAGTATGCTGGGGTACAGAAGAAGGAGCAGGTACAGCCTAAGTTAGAGGGTCCGAAGGTCTATGAAGTACACATAAGCGATATGCGTACATTCAAGACCTGTAGACAGAGATGGGACTACAGTTCCCTTCTTCGGCGCGGCTGGTCGCACGAAGCGCCACAGAAGCATCTTTGGCTGGGTAGTACAATCCACGACGCTTTGGAGATGTTCTATACGCCAGGTGATGGCTATAGGGATCCAGAGGTGCTATTCGAAACCTACGAGAGCATCGTGGCAGAAGACTTCGACGCGTTCGAGAGACAGCCTCTTACTGCAGAACAGTGGAAAGAGCTAGACGACTTTGCAACGCTAGGCAGAGGTATGCTGGAGTTCTACGCACGGTGGTCTGCAAGGAATGACCTCTTCGAAGTGATAGTCCCTGAGGTTAGCTTGAAAGTTCCTATCCCCGATATAGCAGGCAAGACCGTTGTCTATGCGGGTAGAGCAGACGGGCTAGTGAAGATGGAAGGCGACTTCTATCTGTTAGAGCATAAGACAGCTTCTCGTCTGCCCGATATGTCTACTCTTTTCCTGGACGAACAGTGCGTGGCCTACCAGTGGGGCTGCCAGATAGATCCCCGATTTAAAGACACACGCCCGATAGGTACCATCTACAACTTCCTGGTCAAGAAGGTAGCAAAGCAGCCACGCGTTCTAAAGAGTGGTGCGCTGTCAAAGAGTAAGTCACAGGCAACCACCTATGAGCTCTACATGGATGCGATTGCAGAAGGTGGCTATGACGAAGATGACTACGCAGACATTCTAGCGCACTTTATGCAGCCGGAAAACGCTGCGGAGTATATCTATCGCACGATCATTAGACGAACTCCGCAGGCTGTAGCAACCTTCTCAGCTCGCTTTGTAGCTACCATAGCCGAGATGTTAGATCCTGAGGTAGTAATCTATCCAAATCCGTCTTGGTGGTCCTGCAAGTATTGCCCCTTTAGGACACCGTGCTCACTGGAAGCTAGCGGGATAGATCCAGATCCACTACTACGAAGTGAGTTCAAGAAGAGAGAGCCACATAGGTCGCGTCTACAGAGACGCAGAGAGGAACAGCGTGCGAAAGAAAATTGTTCTGTTGATACTGAGTGCAGCTCTACTGTGCAGTTGTAGCTGGGTAGAAGCATTTAGACTTCTACAGAAAGTAGGATAAGAGATGGTAGCGTTGGGGAAGCCAGTACAGCCGCAGGTTGAGCTAGAGTTTGTTGGGCCTGACTACCTGGACAACTGCCTCCGGATGATGATATACGGAGAGACAGGCACAGGAAAGACATGGCTAGCGGCACAGGCCGACGACGTAGAGGGAATGGCTCCTGCTATGTACCTAGACATGGATAGAGGTACTAAGGCCATTACTCACAGGGACGGAAGGCACCCTCCCTATAGTAAGCTGCACGTAGTGCCAGTATATTCCATGCGTAAGATGGAGAAGGTTCTGAAGTATCTGAAGGTGACAGAGCATCCCTTCAAGACAGTGATCATGGACGGAGTAAGCGCCTTTGTGCAGACACTCCTAGACGAGCGTCTAATGGTGCCTGATCGCAAGGGATTCGATGCATATGTGCCTACGCAGCAGGACTACCTCTTCGTGATGATGCGTATACGTAAGGTCATTCAGACGTTCAAGAGATGTGGTCTTCATTATCTCTGCGTGGCCAACGTGCGAGTAGAGACAGACATTTCTGGAATGGCTGAGTCCTTCCCCGAGCTAATCGGAAGGCAGGCCCGTGGAATAGGTAGAGAGTTCGACGTTGTTGGCTACACCTACGTGAACGTCAAGCCAGATAGATCTGTTGCACGATTCCTGCAGACAGCACCTTTTGCAGCTCGTGCAGCAAAGTGTCGTAGTCCACATCCGCTGCAGGCAGTTATGACGGATCCTACCATGCAGCAGATCTACGACCACCTTATCGGCAATCCCCCCGATCCTGGGGTGAGCGCGCCTGGAGCAGTGCAAGTACCTACCCTATCAGATTTAGAAAAGGAGAACTAGACTATGCCACCAATTAGCATCAATATGACAGGCGTACAGACTACCCCTACGCCTCTGCCTCCTGGCTACTACCAGGCCGAGGTAGTTCAGTGTGAGATCAAGAAGTCCCAGCAGGGCAACGACTACGTGTCCTGGGGCTTCAATGTCACAGAGGGTAGCTACTCTGGACGGAAAGCGTGGCACAATTCGTCACTGTTGCCTCAGTCCCTCTGGAGCTTCAAGAAAACCCTGATCGCCCTGGGCTTCCAGAAGGAAGATCTGGCTGGAGAAATTCAGTTCGAGCCTGCAGATGTACTGGAACTGCAGTGTACTCTGGTCGTAGAAGAGTACGAGTGGCAGGGGGAGACGCGCGGTCGGGTAAGTAAGGTACTTCCCGCAGGAGTAGTCGGCGCAACAATGTAGTTCGTAGGAAATAACCGCGCAGGAGACTGATATGGACATGGACAGAGGTCTACTGCGGGCGATCTTCTCAGACGCAAGCGAACTACACACTGACGAATGGATAGAGCTGCGGGTACTTACCAAGCGAGGGCCGGACGGAAAGCGTGCGCGAGTATCACAGAGTGTTAACTTCTTCAAAGATCCTGATGCACTGCTCCAGGCGGTACAAGG
>Ga0075125_10001232_pt1 | contig 12264 bp, 12 predicted proteins | sample AntAceMetag02UKN_FD_69810 | JGI IMG/M metagenome (GOLD analysis project Ga0075125, IMG submission 69810) | Saline lake microbial communities from Ace Lake, Antarctica - Antarctic Ace Lake Metagenome 02UKN | ecosystem: Environmental > Aquatic > Non-marine Saline and Alkaline > Saline | place... | reverse complement strand
TATTTGGTTACGGCAACAGGTTTCGGGCTGCGTTACATGACTCCTCTTGGTCCGTTGCGTTTTGATGTTGGATGGAAAGGTAAGTTGGTTCCGTTCGATTATTCTATTTTTTCTTGGTATCTAACGATAGGACATGCGTTTTAATTTTGCCAATGAGTTTTTATCCTGTCCAGACCGTCTTTGCTGCAAGCTTCGAAACGGACAGGCAGGATTAGTGGTTTTTCTACCAAAATTTTGGTTGGTACCAGTAATGTCAAAACCCGATCCAACAGGATGTTGGTGGAAGCTTGCTGAATTTAGAGAATGCGATATATTGGAAAATAAAGGGTTTTTTGCAAATTTTAGGGGATTATGTTCGATGAAAAAACACAACGTTTCTTGTTGTAATTCTGGGGGTTCTGTTCAGGATAATCCTGTTTGGTATGAGTTTGTGTGTCATTTTCCATACGCAGTTATGTCGGTTGCGCTTGGATTAATAGTTCTAAGTATGATGACGCCATCAACGCCCATGAATATTGCTATAGTCAAAGAATCGTTTCATCGTCTTTTCCATAGTTTTCACTATCTTCATATTTTATTTGCAACTTCAGGCGCTATTTTTACCTTTCTAAAATATTCACGTAATTGGATCAAGGGCATTTTTGTTGCGTCCTTTGTTTCATCCTCTTTTTGTATTATTTCAGATATTTTGGTGCCCTATGTTGGAGGTAGAATTTTAGGGGTCAAAATGAATCTACATATTTGTTTTTTTTCTGAATTTACAAATATTTGTTTGTTTATTTTGATTGGTATTTTAACAGGACTTGTTCTTAAGTTTAATTTTGATAAAAAACACAATGATTTACTTACTACGCGTTGGTTGCACTTTGGACATATTTTATTAAGTTCGATGGCTTCAATGTTTTACATGGTTTCACATGGATTTATAAATTGGGACAATCAAATGGGGCTTGTGTATATAGTATTAATTATAGCGGTGGTCGTTCCATGTACATTTTCAGATATTATTATACCGACCATTTTAGGTAAGAGTGATAAAAAATGATGGATGAGGCAATTCGTTTTGAACATGTCAGTAAATATTATGGATCAGAACTTGTTATTTCTGATTTGAATCTTTCGATTCCTTCTGGCAAATTTTTTGCCTTACTTGGACCAAGTGGTTGTGGTAAGACAACGATTTTGCGTTTGATCGGGGGTTTTGAGCATTTAACGTCAGGCAAAATTTTTTTAGAGGGCAAAGATGTTACCAATGTTCCTGTTAACAAGCGTCGCACCAATACGGTTTTTCAACAATATGCGCTTTTTCCTCATCTGAATGTTTTTGAAAATGTTGCTTATGGTTTAATGATTAAGGGATTGCCTAAGGCTCAAATTAAAGAACGAGTTCTAAAGGTGTTGCATAAAGTGCATCTTGAACGGCAAGTGTATAAATCGATCTCTCAACTTTCAGGAGGACAGCAACAACGTGTTGCAATTGCGCGTGCGATTGTGAATGAACCGAAGGTTTTATTGTTAGATGAGCCGCTTGCTGCGTTAGACCGAAAACTGAAAGAAGATCTTTTGTTTGAACTTATTGAATTGCAATATGAGCTTAAAACGACATTTGTATATGTAACGCATGATCAAGTAGAGGCGCTAGCTGTTTCTGATAGAATGGCAATAATGAGTCCTGATGGAGAGATTGAGCAGCTTGGTTCCCCAAAAGAGGTCTATGAGTTTCCGCGTACAGCGTTTGTTGCACAATTTGTCGGAAAAACAAATTTGTTTAAAGGAGTTTTGAGTTGTACTGAGACCGAATGTTCGTTGGTTGTTCCTGGCATAGATGCGCAGCATATTTTTGCTGATCGTTCCAAGTCATGGGTATATGATGGGAATGAAGTATTGTTAAGTGTTCGACCAGAAAAAATAGAGATAGAAAAAAGAGAATTAGAAGGATTTTCAAATCATTTAAAAGGGAAAGTGGATTCTATTATTTATCATGGCCGTGCAACTGAGTATTTAGTTGAGATTGGTAACAGGTCCACCATGAGCATCCCCCCCTTGAACAGGTCACACCTGAACAGGTCACACCTGAACAGGTCATCCATGAGTAGAATTGTAAATGTTTTTGAACAGAATGAAGAGCATTTTGAGCGTGATATTATTGCCGAGGGTGATACGGTGAATTTATATTGGCAAAAAGATAATGCTGTTTTATTGGAAAAGTGATGCGGACTATTAAAGAAGCGATTGTTGATCGTATTGATTATTTTTTGTCATTACCGGCATTCATTTGGCAAGTTTTATTTTTGTGGATACCGCTGACGATTATTATAGTAGCTAGTTTTTATTCTCGCTCTACAGGTTTAACTTTTTCATTTTATCGAGAATTATTTACTGGTGCACATGCGCGTATTCTTATGCGTTCGTTGGTTCTTGCATTTTGCAATGCGTTAGCATGTTTAATTGTTTCGTATCCGATTGTCTATTTTATTTCATTTCGTGCTTCACGATGGAAAGGTCTTTTAGTTTTTTTGTTGACGCTACCATTTTGGGTGAATTTTTTAGTTCATGCATATTCATGGTTTTTTATTTTAGAGCGTAATGGATTGTTAAACAAGGTATTGTTATCTTTGCATGTTATTAGTGATCCGATTCATATTATCAATTCGTTAAAAGCGGTAGCGATTGTTATGTTTCATGCCTATTTACCGTATATGATTTTGCCTCTATATATTATTTTTGAAAAATTTGATTTGCGTTTGATTGAAGCTTCCATGGATTTGGGGGCAAATCGACGAGAAACTTTTTGGCGTGTGACATTTCCGTTAACGTTATCTGGTGCAAAGTTAGGCTTTTTTCTTGTTATGGGAATGTCTTTTGGCGAATATGTTATACCACAATTAATGATTGGTGATAAAACATTTTTTGTTGGCACGCTAATCTCAGAGTATTTTATTTTAAGTCGTCAGTTTGCGGTTGGTTCAGCATTTACTTGTTTAAGTGCGCTGGTATTGTTTGTTCTTACTTTATTTGTGTTTATTGGTTTTAGAGCGCTCAAAAAGGGTGTTAGATGAGAAGATTGAGAAGGTTCGTATTACCCTCTTTCGTAGGTGCGGCATATCTTTTTTTATATTTACCAATTATTGTTTTGGTGATATTTTCATTTAACAATGCACAAGGAACTTATAATTGGCATGGTTTTACTACGAAGTGGTATGTAGCATTGTTCCATTCAGAAGAAATTTTGATGGTTCTAAAGAATTCGTTGATTGTTGCGTTTTGTTCAACATTTTTAAGTTTGGTCCTTGGTGTCATGGTTGTCTATGCATTTAAAGAACTTTTAGATAAGTTGGCGGGTTTGTTTTATATTCCGATTCTTGTTCCTGAAATTGTATTATCAGTAGGGTTTTTATATCTTTTTTCATTTTTTAATATTCCGCTTGGTTTGCCAACATTGATTGTTGCGCATACATTGCTAGGGTTAGCATTTTCTGTACCACTTATTCATGCACGTTTTTCCGAGATGGATAGTAATGTTATTGAGGCTTCCATGGATTTAGGTGCCTCTGGGTGGCAGACGTTTGTTCGCATCGTGTTACCATTTTTAACGCCCTCACTTCTTTCTGCAGGGTTGTTATCGTGGATTATTTCATTTGATGATTTTTTGATTTCATTTTTCTGTGCTGGAAGTTCTTCTCAAACGTTGCCGTTGTATATTTACGCAATGATACGAAGTGGAGTTTCTCCGGTAATCAATGCATTATCAACAATTATGTTGGTTTTGAGTTGTTTATTAGTGCTTATATATTCGTCGATTAAATTTCAATCGAAGGATATTGTATGAATAAGGTGTTTGTTGCTATTTCTTTGTACGTATTTTTTCCTCTTTTTTGGTTGGTGGCAATAGCAGGGTTTTTATATAGCCCATATTTGAGTAATTTTTTTAAACGTGACCAACGTTCGATTTCAATTTTTGCATGGTCAGATATGATTGACCCTGACATCATTATGAATTTTGAACGAGAAACAGGTGTCAAAGTTTTTTTAAATTATTATGAAAGTAATGAAGAATTATTAGCAAAATTACAGTTTTCTGGTGGTGCTGGATATGATTTGATTATTCCATCACATTATGTTGTCAAGCCGCTGATTAAGCGTGGCTTTTTAAAGAAGATAGATAAAAAAAGTTTGGGCTTTTGGTCTCAGATTGATCCACATTTGTTGGGCCATTATTATGATCCAGAAGATGAGTATTCGATTCCGTATATGTGGGACGTATATGGCTTAGGAATAAACAGACAGTTTTTTGCAGATAAAAAAATTAATAAAAGTTGGCAGATGGTTTTTGATCCAAGTTATAAGTATCGTGTTGGTATGACAAATGACATTAGAGAAGTAATGGATATAGCTTCGCTGTATTTGTATGGACGGATGGAAAAGTTGCAACCTGTTCAGCTACAAAAAGTGAAGGATTTGTTGTTAGGGCAGAAAAAGTTTGTAGAGGCTTATACTGATTTGATTTTTGATTTTCTTCTTACGTCAAAGATATGTCCGGTTGTATTTATGCCAAGCACGGCATTGTACAGAGCTAGAAGAAATGTTGATTGGGTAGATTTTATTTTACCAGATGAAGGTTCGATTTTTAATATTGATAGCTTTGTTATTTCTGCAAAGAGTTCAAAAGACGATATGATTTATACATTTTTGAATTATATATACAAAAAAGATGTAATAAGAAAAGCATATGATTTTTATGGTTATTTGCCGCCTCGGAAAGATCTTTTGCATGAGCTTAATCTTGATTATTTAGGTGGTATTGATTTTGTTTTTGGTCCATATTTTGAAAAACTTCAACTATCACGAGCACTCGTCTCGCGCAAGCAGATGACTAATCTCTGGCTTGCAATTAAGGCATATTAGACTTACGAATTAATTGTTGCGAATCTAGGAAATTGAGTTTGTGCTTCTTGGAGTAGTTGTGTGGGCTGGACAATTCGTCATCCGCATTGTAAGATTTGTCCAACAAGGGAGGATTTGAGATGTTTATTGAGAGATCTGTTACACCATTTGTTAAAGATTTGGCCAAGAAGATTCCGGTTATTGCTATAACTGGGCCGCGACAATCAGGAAAAACAACGCTTTCAAAGGCAATTTTTTCTGATTATGCCTATGTTACATTAGAAAATTTGAATGAACGGACCCTGGCTCAGAGTGACCCTCAAGGTTTTTTGTCACAGTTTGATGATTCGCCGGGAGTTATTTTGGATGAGGTTCAGCAGGTGCCTGAACTTTTTTCATATTTGCAAGGGATTGTCGATAAAAATCCACGACCAGGTTTTTATATTTTGACTGGTTCACAACATTTTTTGATGTCAGAAAAAATTTCGCAAACATTGGCCGGTCGTATTGCGATTTTTACTCTTTTGCCTTTTTCAATCGTTGAGTTGCAACAGGCGAATTTATTACCAGACAGTGCAAATCAGGCAGTTTTTACCGGATTTTATCCACGAATTTTTGCTCAAAAATTAAAAGCAACTGAATGGTATCCTGATTACATTCAAACCTATATTGAGCGTGATGTACGTACTATTATTAATGTAGTTAATTTGTCACAATTTCAGACTTTTATTAAGCTTTGTGCTGGTCGTATTGGACAATTGCTTAATATTTCTTCATTAGCAAATGATTGTGGTATTTCTGTTCATACTGCACGATCTTGGCTTTCGTTATTAGAAGCCAGTTATATTATATATTTGTTGCATCCACACTATAAAAATTTTAGTAAGCGGTTGATAAAAAGTCCTAAACTATATTTTTATGATACAGGTGTTGCATGTTCATTACTTGGTATTGAGAATGTTGCGCAATTGATGGGACATTATTTACGTGGTGGCCTTTTTGAATCGATGATTATTACCGAATTGATGAAGGAGCAGTACAATCATTATCGACGACCACAAACCTTTTTCTGGCGCGACAAGATGGGCCATGAAGTTGATTGTATTATTGAACGTGGGCAAGATCTTTTTCCTATAGAGATTAAGGCTGGCGAAACAATTACGCAGGATTATTTTGAAGCGTTACAGTACTGGAATGCGTTAGCAAAAGCAGATCCAGCAAAAAGTGCGGTAGTATATGCTGGAAAAGAAGAGCGTATATATAAAGGAATTCCAGTTTTTGGATGGAGTTCTATCAAAGAACTTTTTCAGAAAATTTTTAAGGATAAATAACGAATCCTTTGCTTACCATTCAGGCATATTGATTGAATCGTTATCTAATTATTATTCTTTGCTTTACTGACTTTGCGCCAAAGAATTCTTTTGTAAAGATGGTTGCTTGTTGGGTGTCAAATGTTTTGCATGAAAAGATATTAATATATGCGCGATTTAAGGATTCAGAGAAGTGGCCACTTATAAGGCTGGTTTCAATCATTTGTGCGAGTGAATATCCAGCGGCAATTTTCGAATGTTCAGCAAATCGCTGGAGAAAAGGTTTGCCAAAGCGCTTCATTTCAATAAGATCGCACAACTTGACTGAAAATTCCTTAATTTTTGAACCTGAGCATATGGTTTCGTGGTCGCAGTCGTAGAGATCCAAAATAAGTTCTTTTCCAAAGTCAGTGTTTTTGACTTCTTCTTTTGTTGTTTCTTGTTGTTGTTCTTTTAGTTTGGCTAATGATTTTTCAACAACTGTATCAACTGCGTTAGCTTTTATGCCGCGTGGAAGGGTTGTTATTTGAGTTTTTTGTGGAGCGAAGATTTCTTTTAAGTGTTCGATAGCTTTAATTGGAGTACAGCGATGTCCGCATGTGAAGACGTCAATTGCAACGTAATTAAGTTCTGGCCAGGTGTGGACGCTAATATGAGATTCGGCCAAGAGAACAATGCCGGTTAGACCATTGGGTTCAAATTTTTGAGTAAGAACTTTGAGCGGGAGTGCATCTGCTTTGTGTGCTGCAGTTATTAGAGATTTTTCTAGTGTTTTTTCATCAGAGAGATTTTTTGTTGTGTTCCAAAATTCTGCGATTAAATGTATGCCAACTGGTTTTTTTTCATCTTTAGCTATAGCTAGAGGTCTTATTTTGTTGGTGTACAAAGTAAGCGTTTTTGTTTGTGTTGAACTGGTTATTCCGAGTGCAAAAAGATAAAAAAATATAGTACTTTTCATTTGCCAAACAATCGCGTTTTAGGATGATTTATAGGATTACATTTCATATTAAATGATAGCTTTTTTTTTGTGTAAGGCAAGTGCGCGTTTGTCGTGTCCACTTGTCTTACACAAAAAAATGAACAAGCTCTAGTTGAGTATTAAAGCGTATTAACCTGCCATGAATTATAGTTTCACAGCAGGCTAATATGTAAAAAATACGCTACGGATTTTTCCGTTTTTATCAATGAAGGTGCTAAGTCATTGAATGATAGTATATTTTCGTCTTCGTGCAATTTGCCCATTTATGATTTGGGCTTGAGCATCTTAGACATTGAGGCTTGACATAATTATTACAATTTATACATGTTCCATTATTTCCGGCATACCATCCTCGAGGGTGTCTGGCGTTATCTGGAAAATTGCCCTTTGCATCTTTCTTTGCATTAAGAAGTGCTTCTGCTGCCGGTGTTAAAGTGCATATAAATCTCTCGTAATAAGCAGGCGGCTGCGGCCAGTCTTGCGACTGTTGCCCGCCTTGCGACTGTGGCCCGCCTTGCGACTGTTGCCCGCCTTGCGACTGTGGGTCCCCCTTGTTTGGTTTAATATTTGTAACTATACCCATAAGTAAAAATAAATAGATAATGCGTTTCATAATATAACTCCTTTTTTTTGAAACGTTTCACTTATACTTTAAGTTTACGCTACTACTACTACTACTACTTGCAACGGTTTTTGAGAGTTATTTTTTGGGATTTTTGATGGCGGTTTTGATTTCGTCTTGGTAGAAAATGACTAAGCCGATAAAGGTAATGAATGCGGCTAAAATAAAGCTTGGATAGAGTTGTTCTCCAAGAATAAGCCAGCCGAAGAAATAGACAAAGAGTGGCATTGAGAAACCAGCAAGTGAAACAAATGTTGCCGAATGTTTTTTTAGCAGGTGGCTGTAAAGTGTGAATCCGATTAAGTTTCCGCCGATGACTGTATAAATCAGATAAGCTGTTGTACTCAATGCCCATGGTGCACTAAACGCTCGGGGCATAATACAGGCGGTGCTTGCAAGTGAGTAAATGCCTGCAAATGTCATGCAGATACTGTTTATTTCTTTTACGCTAAAAATATTTGCTTTGAGAAGTTGTTGAATTTTGATCCAACCAAGTCTGCTGACACAAATGGAACAGAATGCAGCCAGTTCGGCTAGCGAAAGAGGTCCAAGGATTTCGTGCGCACTACTAACAGAGTGTGAAATAACAAGGAGGGTAGTTCCACTGAAGCCGAGAAGAATGCCAATCCATTTATTTCGTGTTAATTTTTCATGCCATAGTAAATAAGCATAAAGTGCTGTGATGAATGGATCAAGACTGCCAATCAAAGCGATTTTTGAGGCGTAGGTGTGCTTGAGGGCATACGCTTTTAAAATTGCGGGAATAAAAGCTGCAAATGCGGCGAGGATTGCCAGGTAAAGCCATTGCACCTTGAATCGGTCCCAGAAGTCTTTTCTTCCCTTATAAAGTGCAATTGACCCAAGAATGATGCCTGATAAGAGCATTCGAATGCCAACTAAAAATCCAGGAGACCACACCTGTAGGATTAGTTTGTTGGCAATTAGGCCAGTGGATAGAAAGAAAAACGGAGCAATATAATCAATCATTATTTTTTTCCACGAGATTTACTTTTGTTTATACCCTTCGATTTCCTCTTATAGTTTTCGCTAACCTGTACGGCGTAGCTTTAGCGAAGACGTAGGTAATGGTGGGCATGGCAGGAGAAAACAAGCCATTTGAGCATTATACCTAGAAGTTTGCTGCGGGGTTATAGATTCTACCTTTAACTTACCATTTTTTTGCGATAATCTAAAGGTGGTTTTTACAAAAATAGGAGATGTAAGGAAGTATGGATAACAAAAAGTTTTATGTAACGACGCCATTATATTATGGTACGGGGCGCCCACATTTAGGGTCATTATATACAACAGTTTTAGCTGATGTTGCTGCGCGTTGGCATAAACTGAATGGATATCAGACATATTTTTTGACAGGTACGGATGAGCATGGTCAAAAAATTGCTGAAGCGGCGAAAAAAGTTGGCAAAGAGCCGAAAGAGTTTGTTGATCACTATGTTGACGAATACAAAAAAACATGGCGTGATTATCACATCGATTATACAAAATTTATTCGTACTACCGATGGCGAGCATAAAAAGGCTGTACATAAACTTATAACGACATTGCTTGATAAGGGCGATATTTATAAGAGTTCATATGATGGTTGGTATTGTACGCCTTGCGAAACGTTTGTTACTGGAAATCAGAAGAAGGGCGAAGAAGGTCCAGTGTGTACCTCGTGTGGTCGCGCAACCGTGTATGTTTCCGAGTCATGCTACTTTTTTAAATTGTCAGCATATCAAGATAAATTATTAGAGTTTTTTAAAAACAATCCTGGATTTATTTATCCCAAGGAACGACTTAACGAAGTTCTTTCTTTTGTTGAATCAGGTTTAAAAGATTTATGTATATCTCGTTCTACGGTTAAATGGGGAATTCCATTTCCTGGTGATGAAGAACAGGTTGTGTACGTTTGGGTAGATGCCTTAACGAATTATATTGCAGCACTTGGCTATGGTGATCCGGAGCGTGCGCAAGAATTTGCAAAGTGGTGGCCGGCGGATTTACATATCATGGGCAAAGATATTGTACGTTTTCATGCAGTTTATTGGATAGCCTTTTTAATGGCGGCTGGTATCGCAGAACCAAAGCATTTGTTAGTGCATGGTTGGATTAAAATTGGCGACCAAAAGATGTCTAAATCGCTTGGAAATGCGGTAGATCCTCAAGAATTGCTTAAGCTTTACGGCGCAGATCCGGTGCGTTACTATTTGGTTTCCCGTTTTTCGATAACACAGGATGGTGCTTTTAGTATTAAAGATCTTGAAAATGTTATTACACAGGATTTGGCTAATGAGCTCGGTAATTTGCTTAATCGTGTTGTTGTTTTAGCAGGTAAGCATGGTATTAGTACAATTGCACGGTGCGATGCGTGGTCAATTGAAACGACAGATGTACAAAAATCATATGATGCGATGATGGAAAAAGTTCGCATGTACATGCAGCAGTATAGTTACCATCTCGCGTACGCAGAAGTTAAAAAATATATTGGCCAGGTTAATGCCTACGTTCATACACGTGAGCCGTGGTTGCAAGCTAGCAAAGACCCACGAGCTTTTGTTGAAACGTTGTCAGTAGTTGGGTGCAGTTTGTATGCCGTTGCTCATTTATTGTGGCCGGTAATGCCTGAGAAGATGGAAGAGTTGCTTGCAACGCTTGGTAAAAAAATAATTATTGGTAGCGGCACTCTAGAGAATCTTTCGCCATGGCGCCAAGAGTTTGCCTTTAATAGAGGGCCATCATTATTTGAAAAAGTTGAAGGGCGTTTTAATGATGAGCAACTTGTGGTTGGAGAAGATGCGCCGAAAGTTTCTGAAATAGAGATCGACGATGTTGCGCGTGTGCATATTGTTGTTGGTACTATCAAAGAAGCTGAAGCTTTAGAAAAGTCAGAGAAGCTTTTAAAGTTGCTTGTTGATTGCGGTGAATATGGAATGCGCCAAATTCTTGCTGGTGTCAAAAAGTTTTATAAGCCGGAAGAGTTAATTGGTGAACAGGGTGTATTTGTTGTGAATCTCAAGCCACGCAAACTCATGGGCCTTGAGTCACAAGGTATGATGCTTTTTGTTGAAGATGATGAAGGTGCCTATCGAAAGGTGCAACCAGCACAAAAAGTCAAAGAGGGCACGCGCGTTAAATAAAAGTATTGGTTTTATAAGCATGTAAAAAAGGCACATTTTCCAATGTGCCTTTTTTATTTATTTTTGTGCTTTAAAAAATATCGATACATAATGTTTCTATTGCAGATTCGCTTTTTTTATGTAGTCTTTCAACACGTCCAGGAGTTCTATCAATAGTTTCCGCAAGTTTACCATTTTTGTAAATATAAACCTTCTTTTCATCAAAAGAGATTTTAAAAGTACCTGGCAGATTACACTCTTCACGCGTACGACTTGGGCCATGGACGGCACACTGTCTATTTGTGACTATCATACTTTGAGCTGAAAATGACATACCTAAACAGAGCAATAGTAACTTTTTCATAAGAATCCCCTATAAGATTAAATTGTTTTTTAATTATATAGTGTTTTTGTGCAAAAGTTAAATTATAACATTTTGTTACATAACAAAAGGGTGCTTGCGTACAAATGCTTTAAGGTATGTTTCATCTAGTTCGCGTGCCATATTGGCGCGTTTGTGGTATTGGCAGAGAGTGCGCCTTTTTTTCTGATTTTTAATTAACGGTAGATACTCTTCTTTTGTTGCATATCCTTGTGCTTTGCATTTTTCTGACAAGGGCGAATGGTCTTTTTGTGATGGTGCCTTAAATGAAAACTGGAAGGTGCACATCCAGCAATTTCCCAATTCGGCGCCGTATATGTCTGCTTCCTTTTCGATTTGAGAGAATCGTTTTGGATGTAAAATATACATGCATTGATGCATTGCATCGAATTGTTTTTTGTGAATGGATTCATGCATGAGCGAGATTCTGCGAATGCCTACCGGTGCATTATTCATGAATTCTTCTTTAACAAAAATATAGCCATTGCACATGCATGCAGGGCTGTATTTATAATTTGGCGCTTCCGGCTTTAATTTTTTGACGGTTATATGCTGTTCCTTGGGAATGCCGACTTTTTCTTGTGCTTCTTTGCCCAGTTTTTGATATTGTGCGGAAGCTTCTTTGTTGCCATAGGTATTATAGGCTATTTCTTGTTGCATGTTTAAGAGCCACTTAGTGTAATTGTTGCGCAGTTGATGTTCAACAGAAACTTCAGGTGATCTTATCATAAAAAGTGAACTGGCATATAAAAACGCTAATGGATTCATAAAAAGGTTCCTTTTTTATCGTTCGTATGTGGAGCTTGTCCTGAGTAAGCGATAGCGCATCGAAGGGAGATGCTTCGCTCCTCACCACGAACGGAAGAGTGGTAATTCTCCCTACCGTTCGCCCTGCTGTGCCCGCCATAGCCTACGTCTTCGCTAAAGCTACGCCGTACAGGTTGGCGACGGCTGGAGGAGCCGATGTA
>Ga0075125_10001226_pt1 | contig 12275 bp, 16 predicted proteins | sample AntAceMetag02UKN_FD_69810 | JGI IMG/M metagenome (GOLD analysis project Ga0075125, IMG submission 69810) | Saline lake microbial communities from Ace Lake, Antarctica - Antarctic Ace Lake Metagenome 02UKN | ecosystem: Environmental > Aquatic > Non-marine Saline and Alkaline > Saline | place... | reverse complement strand
ACTATCACTATCTCCAACAACAAAAGCTGCCATATCGTGTAATGTTTGGGCAGCAAAAGATCGATTGGTCATTCGGACTTTGAATTCTTTTGAATACCCATCTAAAGTTAATTGAGTTATGAGATTGGAAGGTTTGGGATATCCGCCAAAGACATCATCACCATTTCGATCTGTAATAGTTAAAGCTCCGATTGCAGAATATAGATTTGAATTGTCTCTGCATTTGATCCGACATTCTGATTGACTACTATTGATTGAATAACTCACAATGGCATTGGTCATTCCTATTTCAGCCAATGTAGAATAAGATAACATATATTCTGATACCCCATCATTTAGTACAATTAAGATAGTTCCCGCATTATTACTATCAACATCGATTAATGTGAATCCAGATCCATAATTCAAGACCATTGTCCATGCGATTGTATCTGGAGATGCGTCTGTAATTTCCCCATAGTAAAGAATGTCATCTTTAATAGCATAGACATACTCAGTAGATATATCAATTGCAACGATTTGATAACCAGTTCCACCAGTCATCGTAGTCCAAACGATGGGATGAGCAGCCATATTTTCAGTATATTTTATATTTGAACCATCATAATATACGAAATAACTATACAACGCTCCTTCAATCCCTTTAGGTTGGTAGTAATAAAGATGTGTCGCTGTTGGAGGATCTTGAATTCCAGAACTGGTTACGATCATTGCGTTAGTTCTAGGATTGACATAGGCTACGAGATTTGTGAAATTAGGACTTGAATCATACACACTGAAATAATATCTGCGGGAGGTTGATAATACCCAATATTTCCATACCCAACCGAATTCCCATGCAGAAGAATCATTTCCATATCCGAGAGTTTCTTCATCTGTAATCGTCCCATCACCCGCAACACTGATTAAATGAATTGATAAGAATTGTCCAGCATTTCCACCTATCCAAAAGACTACATAAAGGTCATCTTGAACATGATCAATATATAAATCTCGGATGAATACATCACCCGCGACAACAATATAGGGATCTAAGGAAACCGTATCTGCGACCGCACTGGATACTATAGAGTCAACTTTAACGACTCCAGAATCAATGTAAGCATACACTGTACTTGATTCTCCTACTGAAACGAATTTCTTTCCGATGGCAAATGTATCGCCACTAGCAACTGCCCTTTGATAATCAATATCGATTGCGTCCGCTGATATAAAACTACACGCAAATGGTACTGAATTCTCACCAGATTTATCTATGGAAGCATTGTAATCTCGTTCAGTACCAGCAGCACTTTTCTTCCAGCCTTTGATTGTTGGAGCAGCCATTTTTATTCATCATCCACATCGGTTATTGTTTTAACTCGGATCGCTTCGAGGTATTTAATCATGTATTTACCACTAGGTAAAGGTTCGATTTCTACTGGTTTGATTATTTTTACACCAATGGTCGATAAGGTTGTAGATGCCGCGTAAGTTGGTATTTTCGACCATTCATTGCCATTTTTATCTTTGCATTGAAGTGTGAGTAATTTACCTCCAAATTCAGATGTCCCAGCCCAATTGTACATGGCTTTTTTGAAGTTTTCAAATTCTGCAAAGGTGTCGATAATGATATCTTTCATTTTAATAAGTACAATAATTTTTCCTAATTGTTTAATTATCTGATTATCTAAATCAAATAATTCTGCTATGCTAGCGGGAGTTTGTAAAATCATTTTTAATCCAACTGGTTTTACGTACACTCCGTATGTATCTACTGCTCCAGCAGCTCCATCTCCGAAATACACAGTGTAATCACTGCTATCTCCAATCTCTATTTCTGCGACCATTTTAATCACCCAAATACACTATCTAACCATACTAACCCTTCGCCGATATATTTTACAACGGTTTGAGTCCAACCTAAAATTACTTCAGCTTCATCTATAATTATTGCTTCAAACCCTTCTTCTGTTTGTGCATCGTAAGGACCATCTGTATCATTAATATTCACTTCTTCGACTTCAAACTCTAAATTAAAGAATGATTTTATGCCTTGAAACGCTGTCCACACTACATCTAATCTATCATCTAATTTAGCAATAACCGAAGCCCCTCCTTCTAACAACCATTCCAATAATTTAGAAAGTCCTTCTATTGATTCTTTTACTAATGGCTCTTCTGACAATTCTAAGAGCTCTTTCATAAGAGTAAGGTTTGACTCAGTAGTTCCTATTTGAAATAATGCAGACATAGTGTCTAATGCGGGTGTCAAAGGTTTGAGATGGCTTGACGCTTCGAATAGCTTGTCAAGAGTATTGTTAAAGTCTTTACTGCCTTCCTTTCCAAATTCCAATAAGTTCTTCATAGCATCATTGAAATATTTTTCAGTTTCATCTACCATTTTACTTACCTATATTTTTGAGTACGTTGAATAAATCTTTTATTGTATTTGCGGGATCATTCTTAAAAGAACGAATGATTTCTCCAGTAGTATGTATTGCGGAAATTCCATCATTAACATCGTTTAATCCATCAGATATTGTGTCAAAAATCTTACTAATGATAGTTGATAAAAGAGTAATACCTCCACTAACAATTGGATTATTAGCCAATTCAAATGCTTCTTTCATTAACAACATCGTTTCTTCTAATGTCGCTTCCTTGATTTGATTGAAGACATTAGTCATTGCGGGAGCTAAAGGATTGAACGCTAAAACAAAATCATCAATTGAAGTAAGATGACTATCGAGATTAGCAGATTCTTCTGTTACGAATCGGTTTAATTTATCAAAGGTTTCAGCCAAATTTTTAGCAATCTCTTTAGTAATGACTACTCCAGCTATCTCGGACATGATTAACCCTCGTAGTAAGTATTATCTGCACTATTGGTTTCAACCATAGTAAAAGTACTAGTTTGGGCGGGATTCAATGAGGCTTTATATTTATTTAATAAATAGAAATCCTTGTAGTTGTATTCACTTCCCAGATATTCCACCAACATTTTTGCCCACGACATCACCATTGTATCAGTACCATTAGATAACGTATGCGTTAAGTCTTGGTCAAGATCAGTTATAGGATTTTTTTGTGAATCGCTCCAGTCATCCATTTCTTCCGTAACCCAATCCCAATCAAGCTCGATGGTTCGATAGTTCTCAATGATTCGGTCGGGCAAGACTAAGTAATTAATCGTGCGAATGTGTTGCCCATTATTAAATCTAAATCGCCATCGACTACAGAATCCAGTATACGTGTGCGGACCAGTATATCCAGTCCAAGTGAATCCAGTTAATGGATTGAAGTAATAAGGGGTTGCGTCAAACCAATCTGGTAGTGTAGTAAGTGGAGTTGATGCGAATGAATTTGCACATTCAATTGTTAGTTTTCCGACAATGCGACCTTCTTTCTCCTTCCATGTCGCGACAAATTCTGTGATTTTACATCCAGTATAAAGAAGAAAACGAGATTCACTCATGTATAAGGTTTCGCTATTATCTCCAGCTCCGATAGCATGGTCTACGGTAAATGCGACTGCACTTGCTCCAGTTGTTGCGGTATTGCTAATGATTTTATAATCGACATCATTAATAGTACAAATATATCCAGCAAAGGCATTGATTGCGATTGTAGTGTTTGATGTCATGGTTACGGTCGTAGTGCCTTGTCCAGAAGCGATAGCTTCATTCGTAAAGCCCAATTTCGTTGCTAACCACGTACCGATGTTTTTAATTCGTTGAAGCATTTGGAAACTCGCTTGTACTTGAGTTGTCCCAGATGCATAAGTGTGAGTATAAGAACCCGCAGTTGTACAACCACAGAGTTGATACATGAAGGCAAAGTCTAAGACATCGCCCGTAAGAGTAAATTTAATTGGTTCATAACCATCTTGATAGACCGCAGAATAGTCTAATCCTTTGCCAGCCGATCGCGTTTTTGTAGTCCGATAACTTAAAGGTCGAGGTTTGACCATCCCTTTGAAATCAATAGGAAATCTTCTGAATGAATCGGTATTTAAATTTGAAGTATCTTTGCCATTAGCATTTGTTCTAAATGCGGTTTCTTTGACAGATAACCACAAATTTGCATATTCTAAGCTGTAATATTGTCCCATTATAATCACATCGTGTATGTATTGGCATAACCTTTAGCAGTGTATTTAGTTCTATTTCGTATGTCTTGAATGATAAACTTATCTTCCGCAGAGAACCATGTATCAATGAATGAAATCTCTGCTGGAACTCCCTCTTTACTTAATCGAGTGTTTTGGATAAGTTTAAGAAAAGCATTGTATTCAACACTTTCAAGACTATTGAGATCCATCACATTCGTTGTATTCGTGGCGATATAACATCGCCCGTTAATCCTATTATCAATCATGGTTAATACGTTTTCAATCCAATCATTTAATAGGGCGGTTTTAATTGGGATAGTCACTAAGGATTTAGCGACATCTTCATCCAGATAATGTTCTCCGAGTGTCATAATTAATCAATATCCTTTTAATTATTTAATTCATTGTCTCCAGATCGAAGCTTCAAAATTTTGATCAGTATAAATTCTTTTTATTCTATTCTTTCCATTTTCATCAACGTACTTAACCGTGTGTTGTAATTTAGCATGAATCTTACCATGGCATTGTCTACAGACAAATATAAGGTCATTCTTCTCTCTTATATCTGCTTTCCCTAATGCGGATGGCTCTTTAGTCTTTCTACTGGGATCGACATGATGCCGAATTGCATCGCTTCTAATAATATCTTTTCCACATACATCACAGAATACCAAAATTTGAGAAGATCTGCTCTTTGGTCTGGATCTATTGGAGACTCGCTTAGGTTTTTGACCTCGCTTCACTTTCGGAGGAGCTCTGACTTTTCTTACCATTTCTTTCTAAATTCCCTATATTTAATGTGGACTTTATCGGACTTGTCTAATTCATTCATGCGAAATTGGGGTTTGATATGGCTTACATCGTTTCCACTTTCTGATAAAGGTCCACCAACTTTAGTTGGAGGGACATCTGGAACGCTTCCAGACTCTACGGTGACTTGCACTGTATCTGAGACATTCCCATAAGTATCAGTAATTGTTAATTCAATAATATAAATATCAGCATCTAAGGATGAAAGATCAAAGGTAATAGGAGTTCCACTAGTCCAACTCCCAGTATTAACTTCAATTGAATCTTGTTCAATAGAATACGTTCCATTTGCTCCAGTAGGAGTCCATGAAATCTCTTCTGAATCGCCCTCAGTCATAGTAATATCTGCGGGAGATGATAAGGTTGGAGGTGAATTAACCACAACTTCCACGGTGTCTAAAACAATATCTACACCATCAGTAATAGTACATGTAAATTCATAAGTATTTGCGGCTAAGGATGACAAATCAAAGGTTAACGGATCGGTTGTATAAGACCCAGAAGCAACTACACCAACGCCTCCATCTTGGCTAATCGTATAAGTGCCCGTATCTCCAGAAGGAGTCCACGAGACTGATTCTGAATCTCCAGCACTCATGGATATATCTGCTGGACTGGTTAAAGTTGGTGTTACCCACGCAACTTCATTGGTAGTGATATTACCTACATAAGATGGATTTGTTGGATTTGCCCCTCGACTATAGACTCCAATTAATGTAGTAGATCGTATTGAGGGGAGACTAGAACCAGAGAATTCAGAACTCCAACTCCCTCCATTGATACGGATTTTGTATTTAGAAGTGGAGTCTATTACGTTAATTTCCAACGTGTACCATTCATTTTCTGGTACGACAAGGGAATCGATTTGTGTTGTAGAAGTACTTGCACGCACTTCTAATTCATAGATGTTGCATATATAATGGTATGTAGTACAATACCACCACAAGTCAATTGCTTGAGTTTGATTTGGATTGTACAAATTAAATTTAATAATTAATGTATCATCACTATTATTAAAAATGGAGTGAGTTGCAATTCGTAAATAATTGCTCGCATAAATCATTTGAATACCATTCATACCACCGATAGTTTTCACTAATACAGAAGTTCTGCTTGTTAGCATTTTGCCCTTAAATAAAGTCGCATCTTTTCGAATTGCGTAATCATCAGCGTATCCATCCAATTTCAAAATATGTGTTGTACCATCATTAGATGGTCGTGCAACGTTCCATGAAATATCTTTGATTTTACAAGTACCTTCGAATCTTCGGAAGATTATACCACTGCAATATGTTGTTGATGTTAATGATATTTCTTTTTCGCTTCCTCCATCGAGTGCATAATACATTTTATTTGTAGAATATATATAACGACATGTAATAGTTCCCCATGTATTAATTGCCAATGTACCAATTGAAGTTCCATCAGCTGCGATATCGGTACTACTTGCACTCCAAACTACGGTTTTTCCAGTATTTTGACCATCAGCGAAAAATATCATTTCGTTATTTGAATTTTGTGTCGCCCTTGCAATTTTAAAAGTTAATGTCCATGAAGCAAAATCGGTCGGATTAAGGTAAGGATTCGTTAAATGTAAATTATATTGAGCAACAGTATTTGAAAGAATATATCCATCAGCATGCCAATAGCAATTGGTTGACGTTCCAAAAGTCACAGCCCAACCAGCTTTATGTGCGTTGCTTACGTTTGAAGGTCTAATGTAATCCCATGATGCTATTTTAATCACCCATTTGAGGAAATCTCAAAAAGTTTGTGAAAGAAAAAAAGGAAGAAAACTATTATGGCTAATAGAGTTTAAGCTGTAGTAGTATCAATATCAGTAATTCGAGAGACACCTTTCTTGATATACTCATTATCGTCATCCATCTTACGAGGAATGAACAATGGACAGAAAGACATTTCAACATCCATATATGTGTTTTTGCTGACTGGATCGTAAATCACTTCGACATTTTCTGGAATGGTATAACCGACTATGATTTGAGACATATCGACTAAGTAAAGGTCAAATGCTTCGATTGTTGGGGTCGCTCCCGCGGCGGTATGGAGTAATTCATTTTTCAATGGGATTGCTCCTCGAATTCCTTGTCGTAGTGCATAGGATAAGGTTGAATCATCTCCATAAATGCTTGAACCAGTGATGAAAGGTTGTCTCATGACTGATGCACACACTTCTGGGTAAAACATGATGCTTGTCGCTGGGTTGTATCCGTATTCTTCTAATTGTCCAACTAAATTGCTGATTGTAATTTGTCTTCCACCAGCGACATCCCATTTGATTGCGTTAGCACTTGTGATGATATCTGGTCGATTGTACACTGTGGTGTTTGTTCCAGTACCAGTGTCGGTGACGTAGTTGTATTGAGTTATTGCAAATTGGTCGTCTGCACGTTTGCCTCGGAAGAGTTTGTAGTTAGCTTCTTGAGCCATTTGTGAGCCTACTTCATCCATTCCAATAGGGATAACTCCATGCTTCTCAAAGAGGGCATATTCAGAGCGAGTGAAGGTGATACGTTTTTGGAAATCGTAGATCGCTAAAGAGAAATCTTCAAAGTCCATTTTATCTTCGGAGGGAGCCCATTCTCCACCAGCTTGTAAGGTCACTGGTCGAGACATCTTTCGTAATACTTTAGATGCCCATGTTTTTAATTCTATTCCACCAATCATCTCAGAGTTGACGATTGACAATAAAGATTGTCTTTGATAAGGGGGAAGTACGGATGATCGAAGCCCACGAGTGAGTCGATATAATGCTGATTCTGACATTTTCTTGTTCCTTTATCCTACCACAATGGTAATACTTGAATGACTTGTGTAGCATCTGCCGTGGTTGCATGGCTCAAGCCGATTGCGATCGTTGGATCTAAGGGAATACCTAATGATGCAGCAGCCAAAATGTATGTGGTTGCGGCAGTTGTGACTGCGGTTGCTAAACTATCTGGATGCACTTTCAAAATACCAGCTCCAGCACATACATACCGTTGACCGGGTAAACAAGTGCCTTGTGCAGTTGTAAGGATAGCTTCAATGGCGGGAATTCGCATCCCAATCCAGCAATGATCCCCAGCAGCAAAAGTCGTGGTTTTTGTTACACGAGAGTTTGCAGCCCCGAGGGTTGCTTTGTTTGATTCGTTGAACAGTACCCAACCCGTAATTAGTTTGGATTCTGATCCGCCGTAGATAATCTCCAACAGATCATCTGCATCATTATCTCCAGATGATTGAACACACATCCGAGGGGTAATAGTTGCAGCGGTTTTGACATGAGCCAGAATTAAGACTGGTACGGTAGAACGAACCATAACGGTGTTTGCTGGCGTTGGTAGTGGATTTGTCATAATTAATCACAAAAATTGTTAATTTTGTTAAAAGCTTAACACTATGTTTATAATTAGTAAAAAAGGGTATTAAAGGTATTTGGTTGTTAGATTTGTTGCAATTGCAACAAGTGTTAATCTTGTGTTAAGATCTCGCCAGACTTGACGTATTTATCGAATTTCTTTTGATGAAGCATTTTTAACAAGCAAGACTTATGAAAGACTATATTATCTTTGATGGCAAGTTTGCAATTGTTCCACCCTTTAGACTTCTTTAAGAGGGCTTGAGTTTCATCTTTTAACATATCTGGATCTTCCATACACGCTTTCTTTAATGCTTTCTGTTGCTTTTTGGTATTGCAAATTGGACACATTAAGTTTAAGACTGGAATCTTTTTATTATCCCATTGGACAATTTTAAGATTGTCTGCATAGTTTCTTGGGTTGGTTACCCATGTGTTGAGGTCTTGGTTCATAAATTTTCACTTCTTTTAGTTTAAATATAGATATTAGTTTAGTATATATGCGGGTTAAAAAAAATATTAACTAGTTATAAATTAAAATGTTATAGATTAAAAAAGAATAGATTAAAATTTAAAATACAAGCTTTTTTTAACCCGTCTTCGAGAACTTACCTTTAAAATACAACTTATCGGTGTTCATGAAATTTTCAAACCATGCTTCTTTGTTTTTGAACTTCGATCCTAAAGGAATTATCCCATCGTCATCGTCCAGAAGTGGAGGAGCTGGAGGATCTGGAACAATGGCTGGTTTCACTTTAGTTGTTTTTTTCTTAGGTATTGGAGGCACTGTTGGTTTCGCTTTCGTTAGACCTTTCAATATCTTGATTTGTTGACCGACACTTAAGTTTTTGATTGTGTCTGATACGGTTGAATCAACTTTGGCTTTGTATTCTTCTAAAATCTCAGCAAAGATAGAATCATCTTCATTCTCTGGGGGATCTTCATTTTCTGGGGGATCTGGCACTACTGGATCTGTTGGAGGTATTGGGGGATCTGGCATTTTTATTCTTCCTTAGTTTCTTCTTTCTTATCTTTCGTATTTTGTGGTGTTTCTTTGTTATCGCTATCGAGTTTCTCGATTGGTTTATTCCAGACTAACTTATGATTGGGGTATCCCAATAGTTCAAGTAAATCTACGATATAAGGCGTGTAATGGCTTTGGATACTTTCAATTGTATCGCTGGTCATAATCGTGTTCATTTCTGCACTGCTTAACGTTCCCTCCGCAGCCCCATCCATGGCACTTCTTGATACTCGCATACCACAAGCCATATAATCTTTTAGCATGTCTGAATAGGTCTTTAAATCTTTAATAGAGCCTTTGACATCATTCATCATGGGAGTAATTGCGACTCCATTAGTATATAATTCACTAAGGGGTTTCTCTGATAATGCGGCATGTAAAGCTGCTGCATGGTCAACTCCAGTCACTCCATCAATCCAAAGGAATGAACCAGCGATGTCTAAAGCATGTTTACCCGTCAATTTCAATAACAACTCTTCTAATAGAGCTGCTTTCGCTATCAATTTGGAGCTAGGCGTACCATCCCATCTCTCGCGTTTTTTAGGATTCTTGAAGATAATAACTTCACTTGCTGGAACTAAGGTTGTTTTACTACGTCCTTTCTCAACTTTAATAGTCAATTGGAATGTTGCGGGCTGACCATCCTTACCTATATCACTGGACTTCAGAAACCAGCCATTACCTCCACCAATTCGATGATACACTTCAAAATTAATAGTTTTTGTTTCCTCAATAACATCTCCCTCTTCGTCCTTAACGGACGCTATAGGATTGTCAAACTTACGAGCCATTGAAGCTCCATGCAATCGACCGAACATAATCGCCCGATGAATCTTAGGCATGAAATGGATTTGCATTAAGTGATCCTCACTACCCGCGGGTAGATTAAAACCATTCTTTAATGCTATGGCAGTCATCCAATCGCATTGCATTGAAACCCTAGGGTTTCGTTCAAGTAATTCAAGTAATTCTGCATTAGATAAGTTCTTACTGAATTGAAATTCAGACCGATCTTTATCGCCCATAATGGAATAACCATTTGTAAATCTTCCGCTCATTTTTTACACTTCTTTTAGTTTATATATATTGTTTGATATTATTATATTTAAATTAAAAATAAATTAAAATAGTGGTTTTGCTGGTTTTTTAATGCTTTTCATTGTCTCGATCGTTTCGGGATGATCAGTATTAATATCGACAATTATCCTTCCGTTCTTATGTAAGAACGCTAAATCTACATCTGTTATGTGGACTCCTACGCTCATAGGTGGTTCAAATGGAAGCCCTCGTAAAATGATTTCAAACACTTTACGTTTGCTTTTAGGCATGGTGGTTTTCTTAATATTGATATTATGTTTTGGGTTTTTTCTCATTCTAAATCATCCATTTCTTTTACTAATCGGTCTAAATCTTGTGGATTACAGCACTTAGGCGTTAAGACATTCAGTCCAGCGAATTCTTCTCCAGTGCTGACAAGTCCACAATCTAAACATTGATAAAGTGATTCTTCTGCGACATTGGTTGGAACTGGATATTGATGAAGATGGCAACATTCATCTATACCATCATTTATACGACTTCCTTTCAAAGGGTGTATGATAATTGGTCCTTTACTTTGGGGAAGTGCTTTCTCATTGGTTTTCGGTGGTTCTCTCCATTCTCCTTTATAACTAATGTTTAAGTCATCGAAATATGAAGGGAACGCAACTAATTTTAGATGTTGACATTCAATAGAAGCATCAACAACCATTCTAATACCAGCCTTATGGCAAAGATTGGTAAAATAACAATCTTCTGTAGATGAGATATAACCATTCAAATCTCTCCGTAATAAGAACCATGGTTTTGGTAATCTAGTAAAGACTTTAGTATCAATTAAGAGACATCCAGTCGCTGCGGTTGCGACTTCATAACGTTTTGTATTATCGTACTTCCGAAGCCAATCGTCTGACCCAATAGGGAATATGAACGAATGAAAAGGCATCGCTTTACTTGTATAAGTACCACTAACCATCGGAATACCTTCATTATCCCATATCTTTACTAATTTGCTTAAAGCATTAGGAGGTAATATCATGTCATCGTCAAAGAAGACTAAGGCATCGAATTTGTGTTTAAGACTATATTGGGCAGCACTGGTTCGTACTAAATCAATAGACAACCCACCAAACACATGCACTTCTAAATCATAGTCATTGCTAAGGTTTCGAGTGTTATTGATTAGACTATGAGCAAAGGGAATGAGATAGGTTTCTCTTCCCGTATTGCTGGTAATTGCCAAAAGTATTTTCTTGCGTTCCATTATTTCGCCTTCTTACTAGTCTTTTTCTTAGGTTTCGGTGGATCGGTAAAGAGTCGTAAGACTTGTTTCGTAATGGCTTGATTCATTAATACAAAGAAGCCAGTCCTTAAATTCTTTCGATATTGAGTTGAAATTACCTTATTAGGAATACGGGTAAATAACTCATCACAAATCGCTTCAAATTGAGTATATACAATCTCTGGGACTTGTATGTGTTGGTAGTTTTTGCTATGTGTAATTTTCATAATGATTCATCTTCAAAAGGTTGATCTTGCAAAACTAAGGGAGGTATCTCGTCGGTAAGACTATCTAATGCGGTACTCAATTTAGATATATATTTTTTGATTGCTGTTCCACATAAGTCGCTAATACGGATAAAATGTGATTTGCAATACACGTAATCTGCTAAAGGGATTGAAATCATAACCCTATGCATTATTTCTTTTTCTTCAATCATTCAAGATCCTCTACTTTTGAGATTATTTCCTTCATTGAAAAACGTTCTTCTGGACTCATATTTTCATAATCACTATATGTAAATTCCATGAATAATAGTTAGATTAGGAACAATATAAACATTTGTTAAAAAATATGTATTTTTCTAAATCAATACTGAGCCAATAAATATATGTTTAATCGTATCAAATACATATTCTTTTAAAAAATATATATTCTTTATCTATTC
>Ga0075125_10001225_pt1 | contig 12275 bp, 11 predicted proteins | sample AntAceMetag02UKN_FD_69810 | JGI IMG/M metagenome (GOLD analysis project Ga0075125, IMG submission 69810) | Saline lake microbial communities from Ace Lake, Antarctica - Antarctic Ace Lake Metagenome 02UKN | ecosystem: Environmental > Aquatic > Non-marine Saline and Alkaline > Saline | place... | reverse complement strand
AGATAATATTACATATCTTTCATATTTAAACACAATACAAAACACAAGAAGTACCATAGTGTATGATTATAAGATGAATATTCATCCACATAATCCACCTTACAATTCTTATGTTTCATCAACTTTTGTTACATCAAGTAGTGTTGATAAATTTTCTACTGATGATGATTTATTTACACTTTATAATTATAATAAAGATTTTAATGGTTTGGGAGAATCAGAATCTAATTTATTAACAAGATATGGGGTTATAACTAAAGATTTATTATTGAATCCAAATCAAAGAAAAATAGTTGGTGATTTTAAATTAACGACTGAAGAATTTAATACAATTAAAATAAATGATATTATTCAAGTTGATGAAGAAGTTTATTTAATTGAGAATATTAATAATTTTAATAAAAACAAGTTAACTAAAATGAATTTGAGAAAATTTAACTATAATATAAATTATGCCTACAATATCGATGACATCGTTTTTAACACCCCCTGGATATGTACTGGACCAAATGTAGTTTCAATTAATGATAGTGTCTTAGATACAACATATACAAGTGATGAGTATGAAATCGATCTACAATGGAATGGTTTAGATAATACGACAGATATTTCTTTTGAAAATACTGGTGCAACAGCAATAACTGAATTTAGCTTTGATGATGGTGCTACTTGGTCAGCAATAACAGTATCTGAAACTTTTAATATTGGTACAGATACAGGTAATGATACGTTTTTGATACGAGCTGTTACTACAACTGATGTTGATGAAGTTTATACAATTAAACAAGGAGCATATCAAACAACATTACCAATAAAGTTTAATATATCATTTGTTACCCTTATTGTACCAATTGATATCGTTCCAATAAATATAGTAACACCATCACCTACAGTAATTACACAAGCAATAGGAAGTAAAATATTTAAATAAAACTATGAACTATAAAATATTAATAAAAGATAATGACAACTATGTAAATTTCAAGTTCAAAAATGAAGTTGGATTAAATAGTAGATGGTATAGTGATTTAAATTCATTAATTGTAAATGAAACTGGAACAACAATTGATTATGAATATAAAATAATTAACCAGAGTGGTGCAACAACAACGCAAACTGTGGGGTTTGACATTTATGATGAATTTGAAAATGTTTATTACAACACAATTGACTTAGTATTTTCAGCTCAATCAGAGACTGCCGTATTATCAAGTTTAGTTACTCAAAAGGATTTAGGCAGTACTTATACTGATGGAGAATTGTCAAGTTCAAGAATACCAGTTTCATATTCAGCATTAACATCTTCAATTAAAATAGAAGGTGACAATGATGGTTCATTTTGGCTTAGTGGAGATGATGGTATTAGCTATTATAATGGTATACTCCCCCTATCACAAATAGAAACTGGTACTACTAATTCATTTAGAATGAGAATTAAACGTAAGTTTGTTCATACTCTTGGATTAACAACTCAAACATTAACTTTTCGATCTGGAAATGTATCGTTTGATATCGATGTAACATCAGAATTTATAGAATATAATTCAAATGCTCAAAATTCATTACTGAAAGGTGAGGGACTATATTCAGTTGTCGGAAGAAACGACATAAACCCCAACCAAGCAAGTGCAGATTATTCTGTATCATTTGGGTCTGGTAATATTATTGAAAGTGGTGCGACAAATTCAGCTATAATAGGTGGAACAAATACAATACTCTCAGCAACAGCTATCAATACAGTAGTTATTGGTGGAGAAGGGGGGGTATATGTTGCTACTAATAAAGTAATTATACCAAGTGGTACAACACTTATTGTAGATGAGCCAATAACTGGCCCAGGTGCATTGTGGGAAAATTATAATGTTGAAGCAGTTCCTGGGGTAGCAGCAACTTATGTTGGAATACCAACAGGTTGTGCAACAAGTGTAACAATTACAGCAGATAATATAGGTGTTGGTGGTAATTCAATCTTGATAGATAATTATTCAGGAAGAATAACAATAGCATTTGGAATAACAATTTGGAATACTGCACATCCAACAAATACAGCAACATTAACAAGTGGAGATGGCACTCAAATACCAGAAAATACAGCAATAATTCAACTTAGCGGTGGTGTTGATGCAATTGCCGCAGCATCTTCAACTGGAGTTCAAGTTATTGAAGGTGGTTCAAAAGCAATTGGTGATTATTCTTTGGCAAGTGGTGAAAATAATTCAGCAAGTGGAACATCTTCAGCAATCGTTGGGGGTAAAGATAATTCAATTGAACCATTAAATTTTTATTCTGGTATATTCGTTGGAAAAGATAATACAATAACAAATGCTGGTGGAGCATATGAAAATGTTATTGTTGGTGGTAATAGTAATTTAATTGCTTCACCAGCTACAAATTCAGCTATTATTGGTGGTAATAATAATACTAATACTGGTTCTTATTCTACTATAGCAGCAGGTTACGATTGTAATATACAAGGGGGGGTTACTAATTTTGTTGCTGGAAAAGGTAGTACTATTAGAGGTGAGAATTCTGCTATTTTAGGTGGTGAAAGTAATGAAGTTAATGCAGAACTTGCAGTAATAATTGGTGGTTTTGCAAGTACATTAAATGGTTCAAGCTCTGTTATACTTGGTGGTTATAGAATTACTGTTGATGGAGAACAATCTGTTGCTGGTGGGGGTGGAAACCCAACATTAGATTTAAAATGTAGTGGTAATTACTCATTCAATTTTTCTCAACAGGATTCAACAACTGTTCAATATGATAATGCTGGAGATTATTCAGCTATCTTAGGTGGAGTTAATAATAATATAACATCAGCTGCAACAAAATCAGCAATCATTGGTGGTTCAGGACAAACATTAACAACAGCAAGTACTGTTATGATGCCTAAGATTGAATTATCTGAAGATGGTGCTGGAATTATTATGATATCATCTGGTGGAACAAAATATAACCTTACAGTTGATGATTCTGGCAACTTAGTAACAACAGCAGTATAATAAGTGAAAGTAAAAAAAGAAGATATAAGAAAAGCCGAGAGGAAAGGTAATAGAGAATCTCATCTGGAGAATAAAACTGGATGGGCATCTTCTTCATCCCCCCACATTAACAAAAAGTATAATAGCAAGCAGAAACATAAATAATAAATAGAATATATTAAAATAAAATATATTATGGCAGATAAAAGCAGAGATATTGTATATAACCTATCCGTTAAGAGTGATGGTAAGGATCTAGATAAGTTGAACAAACAAACTAAGAAAACTGGAAAGAACTTAGGGGATATTAAAACCAAAGGTAAAGGTGCCGAGGGTGGATTAAAGAATGTTGGTGGTATGGCTGGTAAAACTGGTGGTATGATGGGCAAACTTGGTGGAGTATTGGGTAACTTACCTAAAATCTTTACAACAGTTGCGACTGGAGCTAAGGCTTTATTTGCTGTTTTAACCGCTAACCCTATCGGTTTAATCTTAACTATCATTGGTGCTCTTATAGGGGTTATTATAGCCGTTGTAAGTAAGTTCCAACCGTTATTAGATTGGATAAGTGATAAGATTGCTTATGTAACTGGTATGGTAGACGCTTTCGTTGAATCAATGAGTTCAATTGGTGACATCTTAGCTGCTGTATTCAGTGGTGACTTCGCTAAAGCTGGTGAAATGATGACTGATATGGGTGATAGAATGTTAGCAACAGCCGAAGCAGCTGAAACATTGAACAAAGTTTTAAGAGAATATGAAGTTCAACAAAAATTAAATGATGCTACATCGGCTGAAGTTGCAGCTAAGATGAAGCAATTAGAGGGTGTGTATAAGGACCAAGGTAAATCTATCGAAGAACGTAACAAAGCATTCGAGCAATATTATGAAATGCGTAAGGTTCAAGCACAAGATGATTTAGATGCACAAACTAAAGTAACAGCTGCTGAGATAGCTTTATTCAACGCTAAGTACCGTGTACAAGTTAAAAACGCTACTGAGATTAACGCTTACATCAAAGAGAATGCTAATGCTAGAGAAGATGGTTTAGCTTTACAAGATACCATCATTAAACAAACTACATTAGAAGGTAAGGTAGCCGAGGAAGGTTCAAAGAAAGCTCAAGAGGGTAACCGTTTAAGAACACAGGGACTAACAGAACAGTTAAAGCTGTTAAAGGCTAGAACAAAGTATTATGAGGCAACACACCAATCTATATTGGAAGGTGAGAAAACATTCTCTGCTGAAATGTTAGCTGGTGAAGAAGAACGATTAACCAACATACAAACTAAGAGAATAACCCAAGCTAGAAAAGAATATGCTTTGGTTCAACTTAACTATGCTGATAATGCTAATAAATTAAAGGAAGCTGAATTAAAATATGCTACCGAAGTTATTAACATTAAGAAAGCTACCAATAAAACTATTGAGAAGAACCAAGAAACGTTTAATACTCAACAGTTAACAACACTTAAAGAAGCATTCAATTTATTGAATCAAGAAAACATTGTAGCTATCAAGGATACTACTATTGCTACCAAAAAAGAATTAAATGAGAGACTTGGTGTTCATAAAGTAATTTCTAATGAACAAATTAAAATTATTGAAGCAACAGCTAAGGCTGAGGGTTGGAGTAATGATAAATTAAAGACTGAATTATTAAAGATTGAACAAGGTTATACAGCTACCGTTCTAAAACTAAATAAATCTTTAGCTGATAACTTAGCTAAGGGGGAAGCGCAACGTGTTAAAGATAAAAAGGATGCTACAAAGCTTTTAGAAGATATAGAGAAAGGTTATTTAGATTCAAGACAGTTATCTATCAACGAAGCTTATGCGGAAGAGAGTGCAGCTAACAAAACTATGTTAGACCAAAAGAATGCTGACTTAAAACTTGCATATGATAATAATTTAATTAGTGATGAAAAATATACAACAGCAAAAAAAGAAGCTGATGCGACATATGTAGCTGAACAGGCTGAAACCGATGCTGTTTACGCTGAGGAAAAGATGAATGCTTTATCAGAAAATATTGCTGTTGCTCAAGCATTATCCCAAGCATTCCAAGACTTCAACAATGCTCAACGAGATTTAGAGTTGGCTAAGATTAAAGAAAAATATGATGCTGAAGATAAATTGGCTAATGATAAATATGGTAAGGAAGCTAATAAATTTAAGAAACAATTAACTGATGGATTGATTACTCAAAAGAAGTATGATAAAGAAATGGGTGAGTTGAAGAATACTTTCGATGCTGAACAAAAAACAAGAGAAGATGCAAGAGTTGCAGCTGAGAACAAAGCTAAGAAAGAAGCATTTGATAAGAATAAGAAGTTTCAAATTGCATCTACTATTATGGCTGGTGCTCAAGCTATCATCGGAACTTGGAGTGGTTATGCTACTATGGGTTTACCTGGTACAATCTTAGCAGCAGTTCAAACAGCTTTAATCGCTGGAACAACAGCTATGCAAGTGGCAACTATTAACCAACAACAATTCAGTGCCGCTGGTGGAGGAATTTTACAAGGTTCACTACACGCTGCTGGAGGAATTAATATGGGTGATGTTGAAGGGGAAGGTGGAGAGTTCATAATTAATAGAGCATCAACAAAAAAATATACCCCCCTACTTAACTCTATCAACCAAGCTGGAAATACAAACGGTGATACAAACAATGTTGATAAATTAATTGATTATGAGAAGCTTGCTGGAGCAATGCAGTCCAAAAAAACTTATGTAACATCAAAAGATATTACAGATGTTCAAGCTGAGGATACAAAAGTTAAAGATAGAACTGAATTTTAAAACAGTAACAAAAAATTATATATATTAAAATTATGGAAAACGAAGAAAACGAAGAAAAAGAATTATTACTATATTCTCTAGATATAGAAGATTTAGATTATGATAGTATAGATATTATGTCAGTAGTCAAATATCCAGCTATGGAGAGTGATTTTATGGCTTTCGGTAAAAATAGTGTAGCTATCAAGTTACAAAAGATGACTGAGGGGGTTATAACAGGTGTAGCACTTCGCCCAGATAAAAAAATTTATCGCAATAATGATGTTAATGAATTTAATGTTATTTTTTCTAAGGAATCTGTAAAGAAGATTGCTAAGTTCTTTTTTAAGAACCACAATCAGGATAATACAACAATAGAACATTCATTCAATGTAAACAATTTATATATCTATGAATCTTGGATTGTTAGAGATCCAGCAAACGATACAGCTACTGCTTTAGGCTTAGATGTACAAGAAGGTGATTGGGTAATTACAATGGATGTGAGCGGTAATAAAGAGGTTATGGCTATGATTGAAGATGGTGAAGTTAGGGGGTTTTCCCTTGAGGGTTATTTTTCTAGTATGCTAATTGAGAACTCAAATATAAAAAAAGATGAAATAATTAGCAAATATGATCAAATAGCCGAAATTGTTGGTAATACAGATACTACTGATGGTCATAAATATGATGAAATTGAGAAACTTTTAAAACAATAGCTAAAATATATATATATTAAATTAAACAATAAAATTCTATGGAAGAAAATATAAAAAAAACAGTGGTAGAAAAAGTTAAAGAATTTTTCACTCCTGAAACAAAGGATGAAACTCTTGTTGAAACAGAAGTAATTGAAGCTGCAGAAGAAGTTGTAACAGAAGAAATTACAATAGAAGCAATAGCAGAACAATTAACATCTATTGCAGAAACGGTAGCTAACATCGATACAAGACTTCAAAAGCTTGAAGGTGATGAAGCACCCGAGGAAGAAGTAGAGCCAACAGATGAAGAAATGTCATCTGATGAAGTTCAAAACTTCGGCACAATTGCACAAGTACATAAATGGAAAATAACAGTTGACCAAGACTCATTTGAGGTTGGAACAGAACTTACAGGTACTTATGAAGATGGTACCACTTGGAGAGTTGATAGCGGTGAATATGAACTAGATAATGGTGATAAAATTCAGGTAGATGTTGATGGTAAAATTGTTTTAATAACTGGCAAAGATGCCCCAGAAGCTCCAGAAGAAACAGAAGAAACAGAAGAAACAGAAGCTCCAGCTAAAGACGAAATGTCAGCAGTAGTTGAAGATGAGGCTATCACAGCTTTAAAATTAGAAGTTGAAGAATTAAAAAGCCAACTTACTGAGCTAGCTGAAAGTGATGCAACAGAGGCTATATTAAATGCGGAAACACAAGATTCAAAAAATCCTGGTAACGTAAAATTAAAAGCGCAAATCGAAAGACAGAGAAAAGCGCAAGGTAGAAAGTAAAATAAATAAACATTTAAAAATATAAAATTATGATCGTAACAAGTTTAACAGATTACACAGCAAAAGCAACAAATATTTTTTTAGAAAAAGTTCTGATGGGGCCTTCTATAACTCAATTTACAGTGCAAAGTGGAATTAAGTACAAAGAATATATCAACTATCTAGACATTGATATTACTTTACAATCAGGATGGTGTGAGCTATCAGGAAACACATCTGGAACTCTTACAGAAAGAGAAATCCAGGTATATTCGGTTGGTATCAAAGACAAAATTTGTGAAACTACATTAGATGCTAAGGCATTAACTAATGAAGATTTAGCAGCAGTTCTTACTGATAAATACACAACAAAAATTGCAAAGAAAGTAGATGACGACCTTTGGGGTGGTACTATCTCAGGTGGTGACTACTGGAACGGATTTAACTACTGGTTATCTAATTCAGCTACATCATTAAGTACTACAGCTACAACAACTAGTGCTAATGTTGATGACCAAATCTTAAGTTTAATTACAGCAGCAGCTGCGGTTGAGAACTTATGGGCACAAGAAGACAAGACTATTTATACTACTCTTGCTAACTTCCATCTTTATAAAGTTAACAGAATTGCTGCAACAGCAGGTCAATTCTTAAACGCTGATTTCCCAACTGACAACACTATGTGGGTTTACGGTTACGAAGGTCTGGTTAAATTGCAAGGTATTCCTGGTTTAGTTGGAACAGCTTCAACATCAGAGTTTTACTTAACTTTTCCTAAAAATTTAGTTGTTGGTATGGATGAAGTTTCTCAAATATCATCTTTCAAGTATGTATATGACGAGCCTAACAACGTAATTTATCCAATGGCTAAATTCAAATTAGGAACACAAATTATATATCCTACAGCGGCTATTTCTTTGAGATAATAACTAAGATAATAACTAAAATAAAAAAATTGGGGGATGAGATTTCCCCCTTAATTAAATTAACTTTAAAAAAATAAAAAATTATGGCTTGTAAAATAAATGATGGAATCGAAAGAGGATGTAGAGATAATGCTGGAGGAGTATACGAATTTTATATTGGTAACTATCCCAGTGGGACTACAGTTTCAACAGATTACTTAACACAAACAGACGAAGTGGTAACATCTTTTTCTGGTGCTTCAACTAATGTTGAGTTTTATAAATATGTACCAAACAAAAATAGTTCAGATTTTGTTGAAAATTACCAATCATCTCTTGAAAATGGAACCGTAGGTTACGAACAAATTGTAACAATGATTTTTTCTAAAATGGAGGCATCTAAAAGAGCTCAAATTAAATTATTAAGTACTGGTAATTTGATAATAGTGGTAAAGGACAAAAATTCTAGGCTCTGGATTATAGGTGAAAATGATGGCGCAAATCTATCAGGCGGAAACGCTGGTACAGGTAAAGCATTAACTGATCTTAATGGTTATAGTCTTACATTCACAGCTAGTGAAGGAAATCCAGCAAAAGAAGTTGAAGCAGCAGCTATCGCAGGTGCTTTAGCATAATAATAAATATAGTTCAACTAAATAAATAAGAGCAATCCTAAGGGATTGCTTTTTTTATAAAACACTTCGCTATTAAACTATATATTAAATATAAAAATGATATTAAAATCAGAAACATACTTTAATACAGATCGAGATTTTTACGACACATATCCAGATGTATTGGATTTGACAGCTAAATTGGTATTTGTAAATAAGATATCAAAAAAAATAATAACAATTGAAGAAACAATTGTTCTACCCAACTTACTTAACAGATATTTCATTTTTCCCATAAATAATATGAGTGATTTTGAAAATGGTTTTTACACCTTTACTTTATATTTAAAGACCGAAGGGGCATATGTAGAATATGAGAATGGATTAATATTAAATGAACTAACAACCCCATATATATATACTAACGTCGTTGGTGATGACGATACAGTGTTTGTTGTACCAGAATAAAAATAACTATATGAATAAAGAAAAAATTACAAAAAAAGATATAAATTTCATTAAATTAAATGAGTTTGTTAAAATACCTACATTTAACTTTGACCCAAGAGCAGAGTTTTTTGTAAAGTTTGGTGATGATAATCTTTTGCCAGAGAAAATATTAGAGTATTATAACTCTGTGGGCCTAAATCGTTCTATAATCCAAAAGAAGACCTCTTTACTATTAGGTGATGGAATAACTTTTGAAGCTGAAGATGATTTACAATCAAAAAAAACTCTACAATTTATTAAGGGTGTAAATGATTTTGAAACAATGGATGAACTATTTGCAAAAGTTGCGCTAGATTATTTCCTTTACGGCGGCTGTTACCTACAGATTATTTGGGCAAAAAATGGTAAGAAGATAAATAAAATATACCATATGCCTTACCATAAAATGCGTAGCGGTAAAGCTAATAAATATAACATAGTTGAAAAGTTTTACTACAACCCCTCAGATGAAAAATATAAAAAGTGGGGAAAATACTCAACAAAAAAAGATGTTATAGAATTTAACTCATTCTCAACAAAAAAATTAAAATCTAAACCACAAATTTTATATATCAAAAATTACGAGCCAAGTAATATATTTTATGCATTGCCTGATTACGTAGGAGCTTTTAAGGATTTAGATACTATGGCTGGGATTGCTGACTTCAATAATGCCAACATACACAACAATATGCAACCTGGGTTCACGGTTATATTTAAAGGTCCTGAACCTTCTGATGATGCTAAAGATGAGATTGTAGATCAGATTAAAAATAAATATCAAGATACTGAAAATGCTGGTAAGCCAATGGTTTTTTTCATTGAGGAAGAAAATGCCATTGAGATTAAACCAATGGAATCTGGTGATATTGCAGATATGTTTTTGAATTTATCCAATGAGGTAAAAGAGAATATTGTTGTATCACATCAAGTGCCTAGAGCTGTAAGTGGTTTAATGACCCCAGGGGCACTTGGTGGAACTAAAGAACTTGTAGAGGGTACAGAGATCGTTAAAACAGGTTATATATATCCAGCACAAACATTTTTATTAAACTATTTTAATAATATAATGGAAATAAATGGATTGAAAGATATTGCAATTATTAATCCTGCAACATCATTATTGAGATATTCTCTAGGTGACCTTCAACCATTTTTAACGATAGATGAAATTAGAAATTATATTGGATACGAAGATTTAACAACTGAAGAAGTGGTTCAAGAAATCGAAGAAGAAATTGAGCAAGAAGATAACCCAACTAAAATAGAAGAATAATGAGCGAATATTTCAATATATTATTTATAAGCGAGGACTACGTAAAGAATTATAGTCCCCTTATGCAAAATGTTGATCCACAGATGATAAGAATGCAAATGTTTGAAAGCCAAAATATAGATTTAAATTATATTATAGGTGACGATTTGTATGATGAAATATTGGATCAATATGAAGATTATAAAGATGCTATTGCTACTGGGTTTACTGGTAGTTCTACAACTTATGTAACTCAAGATAACCAAGACCTTATAAAGAAGGCTAAACCTTTTTTGTTATATTCAACATTGAAGAACTCTGCTTATTCTTTAGCTACAAAGCTTACAAATAAGGGGATAACAGAGCAAAGCTCTGATTACTCTAGCAACGTAGATTACCAGGTGATGAATACTTTGAAAAAGGATTGGAAAAATAAGGCTGATAATTATGGAAAATTACTCATCAAATATATAAATGATAATATTGATTCGTATCCATTATATTCAGATGATGATAGTTGTGATGGTGGTGCAAGTAAAATATTTACCAACTCACTTTATCTTGGAAAAAATATTTAATATTAATGGCAACACATAAAAAAAATACTAAACAATTAACGGCTTTTTTAAAAAAGCTTAAAAAAACTATATCTAAAAATGAAACTAATACTAACACTACTAACAATAGCAACTAACGGCTTTTCAAGTTGGTGTATGTGTATTCTAGCTATAATAATTGCTTTTTTTGCACCAATTCAAATGCTAATAATAGCTATTGTTGTTGCAACAATACTTGATATGATTACTGCTATAATTAGAGCTATACAAAAAAGTAAAGAGAAGGGAATATTCAAATTAAAAGTTATTAAGAGCAATAAAATAAGAAGAACTGTATTAAAATTGTTTGCATACATTTCTATAATTGTCATAATATTTTTGGCTGAGGTAGCATTATTCACAATTTCTATTTATGCCGCAAATGCAGCAGCAGCTCTCATACTGTTAACAGAGCTCAAATCCATATGCGAAAATTTTGATATACTGCTTAAAAAGGATATATTTACAAAAATATTTAAAAAGATTAATAGTATTTTTACTAACAAAATTGAAAAACAAATAAGCTTAAAAGAAGATGATAAAAATTAAAAATGATACAGTAAATTTAAATAATGTAAGCTCAAAAATATATATGGCCATAAGTATTGTGGCAAATATATATGAAGAAAATAGTTATGGTGACTTAGTAATTACAAGTTGCAGAGATAGTGTACATAGTAAAAATAGTTTGCATTATGTTGGCCAAGCATTTGACATTAGAATTTGGTCGGTACCAAAAAATGAAATTGTTTTTTTGTGCAAAGTTATTAAAAAACAATTAGGTAAAGATTTTGATGTTGTTTATGAAAAAGACCACATTCACACAGAATATGATCCAAAGTGAACTACCCACCCACGTAAAAACGATGGGTGGGTTTTACGCTCCGTTTTATAAAAACCCCCCAACTAAGGGGGTTTACTTTTAAATACCCTTTAAATGAGAGTAAGATGTCATTCTGAGTATAGTACCAGTACTGTGTTGTTTTCTAAATTTTTCAACACACACATTTGTTTAAAATTCTGCTTGTTGTTTAGTGACACCATTTTTTGAATATACATACTCTGTTAGGTTGGGGGTAACTATTCGAGTGCATATATCAGTATTGATTGCATCATCAAATAATCTTCTTGCCTCTTTTACATCAATATTTTTGTGGTAAAAAATCCTTGATTTTCT
>Ga0075125_10001218_pt1 | contig 12307 bp, 8 predicted proteins | sample AntAceMetag02UKN_FD_69810 | JGI IMG/M metagenome (GOLD analysis project Ga0075125, IMG submission 69810) | Saline lake microbial communities from Ace Lake, Antarctica - Antarctic Ace Lake Metagenome 02UKN | ecosystem: Environmental > Aquatic > Non-marine Saline and Alkaline > Saline | place... | reverse complement strand
TGAGATGATGCTAACAAAAGACAACAAGCAAATCCCTGTATTCTTACGCATACCAGAATACTTTGATAAAATAACTGACTACATGGAGAAGATAGATCGCCACTTCATCAAACAAAACACTTTGTTAAAAAACCTTTACAACCATCAGAGTGATCGTATCAATGACATTGAAAAGAAGGTAGACTAATCGTATGCCAAAAATGCAATACCAAGAACGGAACGATCTAACATTGATTACATGCCAAGTTGGTCTATTGCCATTGCTATACTGGGTTCAATATAAGTGCAGCCGTGATGGAAGAGACTTTTTAGTTACAAAAGGGTATAGAGGCAAAGATGAGCAAAACAAGGAACATGCAGAAGGAGACTCAAAAGTTCAATGGCCATACAGCTTTCATAACCATGGCGCGGCTATTGATATCGTTCCGGTTATGTTCGGAATGCCATGGAAATTAAGGTGGGGAGCAGGTCGTAGATTCCAACGAATAGCAGATATTTTTAAGGAATGTGGATTTGAATGGGGTGGTGACTGGCGATTCGTTGATAAGCCACACTTCCAATATACACAAGGGAAAACAATATATGATTTTGTAAACGGATATAATATAGTGAAAGAAAGGTATATAGATCGAATTGAGATATCTATTAAGATTGAAGAAGACAAGCTAAAAAAGGCATTAAGCAAAGCTAGAATGCCTAACCGAAGGTGTGACAAACTTAAAGCTGAACTTGACTATCTTTCAGAAGTAAAAGCCAAAGTGCTACAATAGAGGGAGTATTTATTACCCCCTTTCCGTATGGAATTACTTTCAGTAGAACTTGCGCAGATCGCAGGAGCACTTGGAATTGGAGCTATCGATGTACTTGTCATCCTAGGATTGACAGGACTCATCGGCAGACTCTTCAAGAATAGTGCCGTGCGAGATGTAGCTCTTCCAGTCGTTTGTATTCTTGTTGCTAATGCTGTCCTATGGGGCGCAGATTTAGTACCGGAAGCATACGAGAAATTTGCAACGGCCACTGCATTTGGCGGAGCGGTCACAGGACTGTATCCTTGGTTCGGTGGAAAGCTCACAAAGCTCTCAGCGGCCCTCAAAGAAACAGCCACAAACTCCAAAGTTTAGGCTCAGAACGAGCTTTACTATCAACGGCAATCCTTTAGGCAAACCACGCATGACTCAAAAAGATAAATGGGCGAAGAGAGATTGCGTGGTTCGCTATTATGAATGGGCGAATCAAGCCCGCACCGAGGCTACCGGTGATCCATACCATTATCTAAACCCTAAACAGTTCCTTGGATACTACGCATTTGTACACATACAGATGCCTAAATCTTGGTCCGCAAAGAAAAGAAAAGCGATGGAAGGAAGGCTCCACATGCAGAAACCAGATAAAGACAACGTGGAAAAAGGCATAAATGATGCATTATTTGCAGATGACAGCGCCTTGGCGATAGGAGGTGTGATGGCTCAATACTGGGGATATGATGACTTTTCTCCTTGTATAGATATTTTCCTAATTCCCATCCCCGGAGAAGAGGAAATACAGTTCCTCCACTTGATAGAAGAAGAGTAGTACTATATATCCATGGTGCGCCTCTCAACCATCGCGCGAAAATCAGGTGGAACTATCCGTACCGCAACGGGTCGTACTGTTAGTACACCTACAAGACGTAGCGATATAACAAGGGCCAATCCAGATAACCTATCTAGCAGGAAGCCAAGCCGCTCTGAATCAGCAATTAAAGATGATGCAATAGCTCAAATTAAAAGATCTAATCCTGATCTTTTTCGTACACCAGATCAAATAAGACAGGCTTTCCTGCCTGGAATCCTTAATCAATTTAATCTTACCAATAGGCAATATAGAACCAACGAGAACATTGCTAAGAGTAGAAGAGTAAATGTGGAACTCGGTAGAGCAGTTGATAATGCAGTGCGCGATCAGGGGAGAGAAGCAGAAAGACTAGTGACACCGGTATTCAAGAGATTGTTTATCAAATCTCAAGCTGAAACTGCCGAAGTGGAACGCAATCAGCAAACGGACACTGTAAGCAGACGCAATACTTTAGTCAGAGATGAAGCCAGAGCAGCAGAAAGAGACTCAAGGAATAAAAGCACGCGAGTTCGTAGTGATGAGGAGGCTGAATTTGCTATCAAGAATGATCCAGACTTAAATGACAAATTCACTTCGGTCCAGACTATTTTTTCTACTATAGAGGATCAGCCACCGGAAAAGAGAGAAGAGCTTCTTAAGCAGTTGGAAGATCAAGCGAATGCACTTGTAGATGCTCCGTTTGAACAAGAGAAGCAAACGGTAAATTCAGCTCTTAGGCTTAAGCTCGACAAACTTAATGCAGACATGGGCTTGTTTAGTGAACAGCAAAAATTTGAATTGGATCGTACCATCGACAGTTTAGATCGTGACTCCGCAGAATCCTTAAATGATACACTAGAATCACTTGCGAGCCGTGGAGTTCTAGACTCTGGACTTCTACGAAGGATTGCGAATGAAGTTGTAGAAAAGAGGGAGATCGGTGTGCAAGAGGTGAAAAAAATTGCAGACTTCCGTTTACGAGGAGAGAGAAGTGACACTGAATTTGGAAAAAGTTCAGCAAACTTACAGGCAAATCAAGCTATCCTTGGCATAGAACAGAATCAAGATTTCGCTCGAAGAAGCAGATTTATGGATCTACTTGAACTTAATAACGATCAGCTATCATTCCTTGAGGAAGTATCCGGAGCCGGAAGAGTAGATATAGATGGTGGAGGGGCGCTTCCAGGAGGAACCCGATCCACTGGAAGGCCAGGAGATTCATCCTTCACATCAACAAGCTCTATAGTAGAGCCGGCAATACACCCACGAAGCTCTCTAGAGCAAGCAAGAAAGTTTAAACAAGAAAATACTCCAATAGAAGTGCAACAGAGAGAGCGTGCAGCATTCCTAAGTGCAGCAGCAGCAAAGGCACCGACATCGAGTAGCAGTAAAAGAATTCCAGCGTCTTCACTAAACAGGAGTAGCATAACAGCAAGTAATACCCCTGGTAGCACTCCCGAAAGCCGAGTAGCGCTACGAAGACTATCACGTTCCTAATAATTCCATGCCAGCAACACTTAGCAGATCATCGGTACTAGGAATCTTGCCTGAAAGGGAACAGGGTCAAACGCCACATGCAGCTTTCCTAAGCTCAATAAATTCTCTTGGAAAGGATGCAAGCCCACAGGATATAGCAGCGCACATGCGAGGGCGTAGTGTGGCAGCTAACACAGAAGATAGGACAACTAATGTTGAAAACAGGCGATCTATAAGAGAAGAAGGAGTGCTCGAACAAGCAACACAGACTGTTCAGCAAGCGCCTCTTGATCCTAACGCTGATACAGGTGATCTTGCACTGTCAGCATTTACCAGCGCAGACGCATCAATGAGGCAGGAAGCAGATGCACGAAGGATTATCGGAGGAAGAACGATCCAAGCACAAGAGGAGCTTCAGGCTCTTGGAGAGATAAATCGTGAAGAATATAAAAGGAAACGTAGGGATGAGATAAAACCTACTGAAGCAATCGACGCGGATATTCTAGATATCAGGAACAAGGCACTCGTAGGACGTGCAGCACTCATGGAAAGTGTACGTAATCTTCCATTCGCAATGCAGAACCGACTGATTGCTCAACACGGAGCAATGTTTGCTAAAGCCCTCACGAAACTCGACCGTCTACGCGATATGAAACTAGACGATCTTGATGAAACGGCGGATAGAGAATTCGATTCATACGCAGAGCAAGTGAAAACGCATACGGATAAAATTGCAGGTTTCCAGACAATGCTCAAAACAATGGAAGCACAAGGGGCAAGTAATGAGGCAATGGCTCAAATACGCTTGGACTTTTCCAAAGAATTGGAACGTCAGAGGAAAACAAAAGCAAAAGGTAAGGGCCTTACAACCAATGAGGAATTAATCTTCAATAACCTCCTCGCCGAGCACAAAAGAGTACATGGCACCGCTCCGGACAGTAATGACCGTGCACTATATAAATCACAGGCAGCACAAATTGTTGGAGGTTCAGAGCAAATTGATGAAGCAGTAGAGAGTGGAACAATCAGACGTTCAGATCTCCTTGGAGGTCGTGAGCCTACGATCGAGGACGTTGAAAGCGCTAGGGATGAAAGTGCTGGTGATGTATTTGCTCGATCATCTATAACAGAAACGGTCGGAGAACCACAAACTGATGCTAATAAAACTCTTACCACTATAAAAAGCCTTCTAGCAATCATTAATGATAAAAACGCTCCAAAATCCTTAAGGAAGGCTATGGAGGCAAAACTTGCTACACTAAAATAATGGGACTATTTGATTTTCTAAAGCCAAAGGCCTCCGATGAGAGCCGTGCTCCCGGAGGCATAGGTGAAGGAGTCATAGCAGGAATCAAAGGAGGATTAGGATTTAATCTGAAGTCAAGGGTGGCAGAACCATTACTCCAGAGCCGAGAGCCTGAAGCGCCTACAGAGAGGCCATCTCTTATGACAAAGAGAAGAGAGGAACCAGAACAGGCTAAAGCTAAAGAACCAACCCAATCACTCGAACGACAGGATCCCAAAACAACAGTGGACATGTTTAATTTCCTTGCTCCAAAGGATCAGGTACTCACACAAGATGAGCAAAATTTCCAGAACCAAGAATTTGTTAATAACCTTCCAGTTACTAATAGAGTGAATGAGCGTGATGAGCTAGCAACAGAACTACTAGAGTCTTCTAACCAAGCGAATCAAGAAGCACTGGCCCTAGATTCAGCAATCACACCAGAGCAGAGAGATAACATTTTCTTAAAAGCATGGAACAGAGCTAGGCGTACACATGACCTTGCAAGCGAAGGTCTTATTGGAAGTTTTGGATCCATTATGAGTGGTGTTGAATGGGCAGCAGGTGAACTAGGCGCAGATACCTTGTCAGATTTCGCAGGAAAATCCGCAGAGGGGTTTAAGATATGGAGAAAGGCTATTGAATTAGAAGGAGACAGAAGTTTTATTGATGATCTTTCGGTTGGAGCTGGATCATCTCTCATGTTCTTTATACCTGGAATGGGAGCCATGAAAGGCGCAAGCATGTTCACCCGCATATCCCCTAGGATCGCAATGATTTTCGGGTCTACTGCATCAACAGCTATGGAATCAATGGCAGAAGCAGGTGACGTATTCCAGACAGGTAGGGACATGGGATTAAGCGAAGAAGAAGCAGGTGACGCAGCAACTAAGGACTTCTGGATTAACGCGATAGTTATACAAGCAACAAATCTTATTGGACCGTTTAATCCGGCGAAATCATCTCTTCTAAGGAGAGCTCTTTGGAGTGCACCATCAGAATCAGTACAGGAATTCGCACAAGCAGTCGCAAGTAATTTTGCCCTTGAATCTGATGAAGCAAAAAATGCACCAGCAGGTAGTAGAATACAGGAATTAACACGTGGAGCATGGAGAGCTGGAGGAATAGGAGGAATCCTTGGCCCAGTGATGGGTGGAGTAATTGGTGCCACAGCTCTTGTACCAGAAGGAAAATCACCAGAAACATTGACTGCATCCGACAAAATTGAAGATTACATCCTTAACTCGGAGCTCACTGGAGACAAGTTGAAATCTGAAACAAGGCTCGATGAAAAAGCTGAGCTTGGAACAGAAGGAGTGCCAGCTCCAGAACAACCAGATATTGATATCTCAAAGGAACTCACAGGACAGGAGACTCAGCCAGTCGCAAAAATCAGGAAAATAAGCAGGACACGTGCGAGAAAGGTCGCTCGGGATATCATAGTTGAACAGCAAGACGTATTTGAAGATCAAGGAAGCCTTGCTGAATTCGGACCAGAGTTTGAATCAGCAGAGCAAAATGCAGCGCTTGCCACAGAATTGATAGGGAATCCTGGAATACGTGGCCTATTGCAGAAGACTACAGGTAAGAAGGGATTTTCAATCCTAGAGGGATTAGATTCGGCGGGATTGCACAATCTAATTAAAAATGCCATAGATAATGTACAACAAGGATCTCCAATTTTTGAGTCATTACAAAACATTCAGAAAAGACTTAAGGATGATGTAGATGACACGCATTTTGCGAACAGCTTAAATCGTGCCGTCGGAGAAAAGACTGGTGATATCAAGGGAACACAGCAGCGTTTCACTACCGAAGAACTTGTTGATAAGGTAAATGAGATGGTTAAGGACGGCAGACTAGCTCTTACAGATGAGATTGATGTTGGAGTAACAGCGCAATCCCTACTAGCCAAACTCAAGGAGCCAGTACCACAGAAAGCTAAAGTTGCACAAAAAGCCAAAGTCACTCCAAAGAAAACAGGAACTCTCATGTCACGTCTATCTAATAAAAAAACTCAAGGAACACGTGATCTAGAGGCAGAACTAAATCTTACTCCGGACGTGGAAAGAGCTATCACACGATTTGAAGATTCATTTGAAAAAGAACTTGATGCGAGTCGAGAGATGACAAGGAGACATCTTAAGGAGGCAATAGCAGAAGCAGATACTCTTCCTTCAGGGGCCCTTAAAGACAAGCTTATAGCTGGTCTACGATCTCTGGAGGCAAAAGGCAAGATCTCAACGCCAATACAGGCAAGGCTCCAGAAGGCAAAAGTTCTAGAGAGACAGAATAGGCAGGTGAAGCAAAAGAACAGAGAGCTTATTACACAACTACGTAAATCCAGAAGAGCTGAAATGGTGAAAGATGTTAAACAGTTCCGAGCTCAGAAGAAAAACCTCCCGGCAGCGATACAGAGGCAAATGAATAGGCTCTTAGAAAACTACAGGACAACAATGCCATTTGCTGAAATGGAGCTAGTTGTAAATCAGCTTGAGAATCTTAAAGAGATTGGAACCAGTATGAATCAGATACGAGTAGCGAAGAGAGAGAAGCTCATCAAGAAAACCACAGAAGAGATGCTCAGTGGAGATCCTATTAAAAGAACTACATCCCAAACAAAAGGGGCAAAAGACATTCAAAAGGGAATGATGGAGATAGGATCAGTAGATGTAATTATTGAAAGCATGGATGAAAAAGGAAAGGTGTGGGATACAGCCAAAAAGCCCGTTGACCTTGGACATTCACTAGCAAGAGAGCAGGAGCATAACTGGGATCTAGAGATAGAAAACAAGATAAAAGAACTGGGTCTGGACTTTGATGCCGAGACACGGGTAATGATTCATGGACTGTACCATCGAGGAGGAGCAATAGGAGAAGCAAATAGGACCAACTTGGAGCGGCAGGGAATGCTTGAAAAAAGAGGAGATGAGTTTGTTCCGCCGGCACTCACATCAAAGGAACTAGAATTCTATAACTTCATGCGTGACTTTTTCGACAATAAGATATTCCCACAAGTCCAAGAAACTCATGATGACGTATCTCCTCTAGAGATATTAGATAAAGATGAAAATTACTGGCCAGTGAAATATACCGGAGGAAAGGACGTTGTTCCAAAAGGCTCAATAGGATTCGCAATAAAGGAAGTTCCAAGCGGATTTACAAAATCTGCAAAGGGTGCAGAGGGGCTTGATCTAGACGTAGGACCAACCGTTGTATTTGAACACATTAGAGACACCGCAAATTACATTCACATGGCAGAGCCAATGGACATTATCGGAGAAACGATTCTGCAAAAAGAAGTCATATCGGCACTTGGTAATGCGAACGTAGACTATCTACAAAATGAATACATAGAGCTTACTTCATTGCACGGAAGTTTTAAGGGAAAAACACCCGGATTAGCCAGCTTCTTAAACACAATGGGCCGCCCCCTATATCAAGGAGTTCTACTTGCAAACATAGGAACTTCGGTAAAACAACTATTATCTATTCCCCTGTCAGCAGCAAGAATCTTTGCTGATTATGGGCTGATTGAGTCTTCAAAATTCCTGTTACAGGTAGCCAAAAACTCTCCAGTAATTTTCCATAAAAAATTAGTAAAAAATCTGTACGACTATGTACAAAACGAGAACCCGGAACTACGAGCGCAAATTGGTATTATCGATCTTGTGCAGCTTGAAGGAAAAAGCCAAAGGAATAGAGGGATAAAAACTCCGATTGAAAGACTTCCAAAAGTTGAAAAATTCCTCAACTCTCTTATCGTAAATCCAGATATGCTAGGACGAGCAACAATGACACAACATTTACATGAAATGTTCAAAAACAAATTCAATATGTCGAATGAAGACGCGATGGCACATGCAAATAATATAGTCAGACAAACTCATGGATCTATTTTTGCTAAGGATCGTCCAACCATCTTAGGACGCACAGGTGCACGCCCATGGTTCCATTTCCAAACAACACTTCTTTACATGTCTAGTGTATATAGGAACGCCTGGACACAAGGATTCAGATCTGCAAATAAGTACAGGAAAGGAGAAATAACCACAGCTCAGTTCACCAAACAAGTCCGTAAATCAGGTATTGTAATTGGAGGATACTCGATTGCCTCACTCGCGGAAGACTTCATCTCTACTCTAAATATAGACGATGATGATCGCAGAGAAGAGGAACAAGCCAAGATCATATCCGTAGGGAATCTTCTATTGACAATACCAAAGAGTATATTCCCTCCATTTGGAGGAGCAATACGAGTTGTACAAACGGGGCAGATAGTAAACTTTGTTCCGATACTTGGCATATTTTTATCAGCTCTACAGTACATGAGGTATGCCGCGACCACAAAGTCAATAAGCAAAAGAAAGAAACATACCCTCAAGGCAACCGAACAAGTGCTTGCTTTAACCGGAGTTCCGCTCGGTGCAGCGAACCGATCTAGGAAATTCATACGCAGCATCATCCTTGATATATCCGAAGGCGTAGAGCCATTCATGCCTGGATCCAGAAGCGAGGTAAAAGATTTCGATAACACGCAAAAGGAATTGTTTAAGGATATAAATGATATAAAACTGGATCTCAACCTGATAGATCTAGACATAGATCTAGATTTTGAACTATAGGAGGAAGTTAAGTTCCTTTCATTTATTTCTACCCTTTCGTACAATAATCTCATGCAATCAGATTTCGATCTCGCAGTGCCTCAAGACTCAGTGCCAAGTATGGCTGGCCTGAACAAATTTGGGCGTAACCCCAGTGTACAAAGTGCAGCCGCAGAAGATGTATGGGACGCAGGAGGAACATGGGTAGCACCTACAGCAGCGCGCATTCATGCGTTGGTATCAGACGATGGTGATGATGATTATGGAGCAAAAGCAAATGGAACAATTACCTTTGGTGCACCAGTAGTCGATGACACTGTTACTGTTAATAGTAATACGTTCATATATGCGTCAGGAGCTTCAACCAGCGCATCGCCTAGCGATTCACCATCGCCAAGTCCATCTGCATCAGCTTCACCAAGTTCTTCAGCTAGTTTATCAGTAAGTCCATCTGCATCAGCAAGCTCATCAACTTCAGTAAGCTCATCTGCATCAGCTAGCCCATCAGCTTCAGCATCAGGTTCTTCATCATCATCTCCAAGCCCATCAGCTTCAGCATCAATTTCTCCGAGTGCTTCGGAATCTCCGAGTGCATCAGTAAGCCCATCAGCTTCAGCCAGCTTGTCACTAAGCCCATCAGCATCAGCTTCACCAAGTTCTTCAGCTAGTTTATCAGTAAGTCCATCATCTTCATCTAGCCTATCATTAAGCCCATCGGCTTCATCTAGTCCATCGGCTTCGATTAGCCCATCAGCTTCAGTATCTCCATCTGCAAGCACTTCACCGGCAGCAGAAGAGTTCACGAACATTGATAATCTCACAGCACTTATCGATGCACTTGCCGATATTTCAGCATCGAACGATGGAACAACTATCACAATAGTGGCAGATGACGTTGGAACAGCAGGGAATAGCAATACTCTTGGTCTTTCAGGAGACAACACAGGAACAATGGAAATCTCCGGAAACGCATTTACAGGAGGAGAAGCTGAAGGAACAGGGGCACAGACAATTGAAATACAAGGTCTTGATGCTCAATACAAAGAGATAATCGAGACTATAAACCTTAGGGGGGTAACATCTGTAAACACAGTAAACAGCTTCACAATGATAAATCGCATGATAATTCGTGCAGCAGGAAGTGGCGGAGTAAATGCAGGAGACATTACTGCTACAGCAGCAGACGATGCAACCGTGACAGCACAGATCACTGGTGGAAACAATCAGACACTCATGGCGATTTACATGGTTCCAGCAGAAAAAGTTCTCTTTCTCCGTGATTACTACGCTACAATTAACAATGCAGGAGGTGCAGCAGGAGATTGTGACATTTATATGTATATAAAACCATTTGGAGAAGTCTTCCAGGTTAAGAGTATTATGGGCCTTACAGACGGAAGCACCACACATGCTGACCAAAAATTCTCTCCAAACATGAGAGTGGAACCTAAGAGTATTATTAAAATGAATGCACTTGTTACCGCCAACGACGAAAACATCTCAGCAGGATTTGATGGAGTATTGGAATCTCTTACTTAGAAGAAGTGTGTGATAATAGCCACGACTAACAGTAAAAAAGCTACCGTTACTAATGGGGTGTGTTCATAGTGATCCACTTAAAATAGTGTGAACTATTTTACACAAAAAAACAAGCCTAGAAGTTCCCTAGGGTATAACTTATACACCGTGGCAAGTAGATATACTTGAAGGTCAATAACAAGAGGCGTAAGGTTTGCAGTCCTATGGTCCATCCTCAATTACATATTACCGCTTTGCGGCCATCCCAGTCCCCGGACACGGGATGGACCACGTTTCGTATGTCCGGGGGCTAGGGTGGCTGCTTTTTAGTAAGCCATGCCTCAAACTAAGCCACCAAAAAATAGGCGAGATCAGGAGAAATCCTATGAAGTAGGAAGCTCCAATTCACCTTCTGCAGAAAATGCGGCGATCTGTAATATCATCCAAGCAGGAACAGTGGGAGAAGATTCTAAACTTGTAAATATGCTTGAGGCGGAAGACTTCCATGATGAAACTCTAAGAGGTATCTTCTTGGCATGTCAGGAGATAAAGGAATCAGATAGAGAAATCAATATGCTCACAGTCATTGGAGAGCTTGATAGTAAAGAAGAGTTTAAAAAATACAAAGGAACTGCCCTTTTGATTATAGATATCTTAGACAGAGGAACATACCTCGGCCCGGATAAGAGCGTGTTTGATATACTCAAAAAACACAGGGCCAGCAGGGAGAGCGTAAAAGTATACCGACAAGCACTCGATACTCCTATTCAGGAAATCCCAGCGCTCCTAAGCGACCAGAGCAAGCAGATAGCAGACATGTTACCGATAGCAGAAAACGCTTCAATGGATGATCTTCTAGCAGAATTATCTAGCACAGAGGATAGAGTTCCTACACACATCGGATTTGCAGATGACAGCTATGAAGGAGGACTCGCCAGAGAAGCACTACATATATTCTCCGGAAGACCGGGCACAGGAAAATCATCGCTGATGACAATGTTTTGTGCGCAGTGGATTAGACACAAGATTCCGTTCCATTTCATATCCTTGGAGATGAGCAGAAAGGAAGTAATCACACGCATCCTATGCGCGTACCACGGGGTAACGGCCAAGGACGTACGCGAGAACACAGAAAAGCTAATGCAACCGCTAGCGAATGCAGACTTCAATATACAGGTGGGTACAGGCTCAATTGCAGCCGTTCAGAGCGCGATACTTGCCACAGAGGCACAGATTGTCATCATAGATCATCTAGGCCTCATAACTGATCCAGAGGCCGGGAACAAGGTGCAGGAGGTGAGCAACATAACAAGGATGCTAAAGCTATGTTCCATGGAGATCCAGAAGCCTGTCTTGGCATGCCACCAGATGAGCAGAGCGATTGAGCAGGGGCCGGGGAACAGAGAACCAAGGCTATCAGATCTACGCGATTCCGGTTCAGTGGAACAGGATGGAGACAATGTCACATTCCTATGGGATCCGAACGCGAAAGAAGATGTGCAAAAGACTGCGGCAGCCTTGGAGGGGAGAGTGCCGCATAAAGAGATACGCTTCATCTTGCGAAAGCAAAGGAACGGACCCCCGGATATCTACCACACACTCGATTTTGATATGCCAAAATTCACCTTTAAGGAATCTGATATAGTAGACCTCCCATCCATGAAAACAGTGAGCATGGTAGATGCATCCGGAGAAGTCTTCCCAGAGCCTAAAAAAGATTTACCCTTTTAATAACCTTACATTAAGTAGATTATGTTAACCACTCAAGATGAATTACAACGGCTTAGAACAAAAGGTTTTAAAAAACTAAAGGATGGGCATATTCATC
>Ga0075125_10001208_pt1 | contig 12333 bp, 5 predicted proteins | sample AntAceMetag02UKN_FD_69810 | JGI IMG/M metagenome (GOLD analysis project Ga0075125, IMG submission 69810) | Saline lake microbial communities from Ace Lake, Antarctica - Antarctic Ace Lake Metagenome 02UKN | ecosystem: Environmental > Aquatic > Non-marine Saline and Alkaline > Saline | place... | reverse complement strand
CCTACAGCGGCTGAGAACTGCGGTGCCATCCCAAGCTCAACTGTCGCGGCTTCCACCTGAAACTTACCGGCGGTAGGCTTCTTAACAAATGGTGATGCTGAAATAGTTACCCCTGTACCCCCTGCCATAGCCAAGCCTCCTTTTACAGAAGATAATGACACACTATCCATAGCCTTTAAACTCATATTCTTCCCGGCTACAGAAAAATCATTTCCTTTAAACGTCATATCAGCTGCCTGTACAATGAAACTTCCACATCCTTTAATAAGTAATTCCCCTATCTGTAATACAGCGCTTTCACTACTCAGCTTAATAGTACGGAATACATTAAGGGAGAACTCTGCGGCAGTAATTTCAGCAACTCCTATGCTTATATCGGCATCCCGCATAGTTACCTCAGCCTTACTGCTGAACACTATTATCATATCTTTACCGCTTTCAGCAGTGATCCTTATATCTCCAAGATCAATGTAAAGCTTATCGGGTTCCACTTCAACTCTAAACCCTTTTACAATTATCGCTCCGGAATATTTACCTGTTTCATCTTTCGATCCTCTTATCCGTACAGGCCCCAACTCTATCTGCCCTACATAAGAAAATAATTTAAATATTCTCTGAAATGAATTTATAATAATTTCTACGCCGCGAGTTTCATCCTCGCGAATGAACACGGTTTTCAAGCACTATTCCCCTCTTTCTCTGTTTTTATGTTTAGGATGTAATACCCAAATAAGCTTTCAGTGTATTAGTAAATTCACTAAGATCACTGGTAGTAGCTTCTCCTGTTTCCAGATTATAAACCACATCCTCCAGATCGGGTTTCATCGGAATAGCCTTTGTATAAGTAAAACCGAACTGCTCGAACTGAGGACCCATCTGCGTGGGCTGTATAGCTAAATTCAACGTACCCTCAAGCTTAACCCCTTCCAGATAAGTAGCTTCCAAATTAATACCGGCTTCGGATCTTTCAAGCTTGTACAACCCTATCGGAATAGAAAAAAACGGTGACGAAAAATTTCTCCACTTATCACTATCATCAAATGCAATAGGTTCGTAAAACGAGTTATCCTCCTGCGATTTAGATCCTTTGTAAAACGGAAGCACCAGTTTACCTGACGCGTACGCCCTTACCGGAGCATACAGAGATTTCATAAAATGAGTCCGTACCGTACTACTACCCGCCACGACACTGAGTGCATCCTCCATAAATAATACAAGCCCTGTGACAGCACCTATCTTACGGCCTTTCTGGTATCCGTAATCGATCTGTTCCTCCATTCCTATTACTTCCTGAGTAATGTTCGTACGACTATCCTGAGTAGTAATAGACGCCAACATTCCTATTGGATACAGCTTTCGCTCTTCCACATCAATAAGATCTGCTTTAGGAGGTCCTGCAAAAACTACGGAAGCTCTTGAGCTGGGCTTCCCAAAAATTGCAGAAGCCATGCTCAACTGTTCCGCTACTCCACTTAAATAACTTGACATGTCTTATCCCTCCACTTCTTGTATAACATTTATTCTGAGATCAAATATATTAGCCTGCTCCTGAGGCTGTATTTCCATAGTTACCTGATACCCTCCAGTAATAGCGGTCATACTTTTGAACCGCGCAATAACAAGTTTAGACCCAAAATCCGGAACAGGCGGAGTTTTAGTATATTTTGTCTCAACAGCCTCCAGCCCGAGCTTAACAAGTTGTCTGAGATACTGATTTTTATTGTACTTACCTTTCAACTGATCAAGTACTGCTCTGCAGCTTGCTGAAAATGTTATTATAGGAATAACAGCATTTCCATTACCTCTGCGATAATCATCTGATTTAAGCCCTGCCGTTACATCCCTTATCGAATAACATGTCGCTGCACCGGGATCACTTACAAATACATAATACCCATTAACTACCAGCGCATCAAGATCGTCCATATCAAAGAAATCAGTACCGCCATACGCTACCCCGAAGTTACCAATATCAACTGTAATGCCAGTAAGAGGCTGCTGTTCCGGATACACGAGCTTCATAGCCATAATAAGCGGAGCCATCCACTTATTACTGAGGTAATGCGTACCCCATTGAATACTCTGATTCAATGTATTAAACAGGTTAAACGTCGAAGATGCAAACTTTGAATTATAAAAAGTCTTTGCTTCTGCCGAAGTCATCTTTTTATATATAGTAAACGAAGGCGTATCCGTCTTAGTAACCTTCCTGGATAAACGAACCCGCGACGCCTCGACACCCGTAACAACCATTCTCTGAGTTGTGGCATCCGTGTAAAGAAGCTCCACTATATCTCCAGGAGCAACAGCGGGATCAGCTGTAAAATTTATATCATTCGCATGTTTATTAAGATAGTAGTCTCCTAACGTTACTAATCCCTTATAAGCATTAACCGCATCTTCAGTTCCTCTCTTATCTACCCTTGGATTCATATATGTCCACGTAAACACACCGGGATAATCTCCTCTCTGAGTAGCCAGCACATCAAGAAATGTACCCTCTGAAAGACCACCTTCCCCATATTCCTCCCATACATTGGAAATAAAAAGTACACGCGGTATCTCAGCAGCTGCAAGATCAAAGGCTTTCGCCTTATTATCTCCCAGAACAACGAAAAAATAATTATCTTCCAATCCCAGGATAGTTCTGACAATAGATGCTGCAAACCCCATAGGATTATCAGGATGAGGCAGCCCCCATTTATAAGCTCCGTCACTTACCGGCCATACAGATACGGCAGCATTTGACCGGTAAACTCTATTCATATAAGTATTATCCAAAACTGAACTGGCAAAATCAGCAACATATTCAACATGTGCGTCACAGCAGAACAGAAGATCTTCCAGAGAATTCTTCACCGTATCAAAAGTATTCAAAGCCTCAGCCTGTAGTAAAGTATCCCCCGGTACCGGAGTCGTTACAACCACGCCAGAACTTTCCGTATACAGATAGCTGTAAAATGCTGTGAAAACCTTATTATCATTATCAACATCAAATGCAGTAAATAAAGAATCAGAAGTTATATTCGATGTTACAAAATTAAACACATTATCATACCCTGAAGTATACGCCACATTAACAAATAGATGCGTATCATATTCATTAAGCACCGGAGTAACCGGAATACCTGCCGCAACATCTCCGTACCCCTGTATACCTCTTAGTACTTCGTAAAGCGGAGCTGTAACCGCGCCGGCAGCATTAACCATATAGAGCCACATCCCATCACCTATCGTAGGATCAGATGGAAAAGGATCAGCAGCTAATTCATCCACAGTAAAAAACTCTATCGTATATTCTGCACCCATAAACGCTGCAGTAACATTGTAATCCGCATCCCGCTGAATGTTAAATACTAACACTGCGGCAGGCATAGCAGTACTTTCTTTTATCCACCTTATAAGCGCCGCATTAGCAACATCTGTAAGGTCATACACCGCATCAACAGTCATATCTGCAAGAAAAACATGCCCTATAGAAACGACATCATCTTTAGTAATCTTAAAAAAGAAAGTCTGAGGTACGGTAACTTCCCAGGCAGTTAACGGAGTAGCTGAAGTTTTCTTCTTACCAATCACAAAATCTCTGGTAATACCTGAACCTGTGTAATATGGAAACACAACATCAGTATCACCTAACGCCGCGCCTTTCCACTTTACATTTGCACCTGCAAGCTTAACACTATCCTGATCCAATGTGAAAAAATCCTGCTGAGCTCCTGTAAATCCAGGATAATCAAAATCATCCGGAAGTTCCTCGAGACTCATAACATTTCCATACACAAGATAGTCATCGAGATCTCTATCCACTAGCGCCGACATATCCTTATCCGGTGTATAAAACTCATCCAGTCCGGAATTAAGATAAAAATGACGTACTCTTTTAAGTTCCCCGAGAACAGATCCTCTGAACGTAGGTAACAACGCCTGGAACGCAGCCCCTACAAAAGTGATCTGCATCGTGGTATGCGGTATTGCTTTTAACATCAAATCCTCCTCTAAATCGCAAATGTCTTAGTAATAATAATATCTTTATCGGTAACTATATCCATAGTAATTCTGAACGATCCTGAAGCAACCTTCTCAAACGCTTTGATCACCGCACGCTTAAGGCTGCTTCCTCTGCTAAACTCCGCAAGTTCAGTTATAACCATATCCGCCCGTCTCTGTAACTCGCTTAACAGATATTTAACAGTACGCCCTTCCGGAGACATTACAGGGGAACCTTTTCCGAGAATTGTCTTGTATATACAATCAGAAACTTCCTCCTGCAGAGATACATCCAGATCACTGAATTCATTCCATAACAATAGGGTAGTGCGCATACTATTCTCCTGCAGATATGATCTGCCTGCGTTTCGCTTTTATTATACAGATACGGACTGAACGGCCGCTATGACGCATCCGGTGTCAGAAAGACTCTATAATTGAACACTTTCATAGGATCAGTGGGATCAAGATTCGGATATAATAATTTTGCATACGCAAGTTTTTCCTGTTTGAGCTTAACTGTATCCTCAACCTTCTGTTCATACGCCTCAATATCCTTATCCAACTGTCTCTGCAACCTGTAAAGTTCACTGGAATTAACTCCCCGCGCTATGTTAAGTTTCTCAATAGCATTAACAGTATCAGGAGCAACCACACCGCTTGCCTCCAGAACATTAGTAAGTAACTGCACCCCCGCACCGTATTTATCCAAAGTTTTAAGAAAACTAGCAAGTAAAGAAACTGCCTGAGCTATTAATGTATTGTCAGACGAAGAAGCAGTCTGAATACTGATTGCCCACGCACTAATCTTAGTAAAACTCACACCTGGATCCACTAAATCAGGAGCATCAGCCTCTGCCTTTATCAACCCGGCATAATTAGTAATATTTTCGTTATTCGAACTTATATCCACCTGAAGAATACCCTTTATCTGCTCAACAAAATCAATGGGAATATCCTCTATAAACGTAGTCATACTAAGCAAAAGCCTGTTCAGCTGCGGCAATGTCTGTCTGAGAACATCTATCGCACCGCCGGAAGTATTATCAGGATCTTCAAGCATAGCTGCACTATATACAAGGTCCAGCACGATCTTTTTAGCTCTGGCTATCTCAAGCTTCGAAGCATAATCAGCATACTCGTCTACAATCAGAAGATAACTGCTTATACGTGAATAAAGATCATTAGCCATAGTATCCGGTACCCAGACCTCCTCTGTTGTATCCTCAAATACAGTAGTGTAATCTTTAACAGTTATAATCAGTGCATTAACAGTATCGTAAACTGACCGTGTCCATGCCAGTGCCTGAGCCACATCCGAAAATTCACGAACTACCTTATTATCTCTGTATTCTCCTCCTGGAGTATCGGGATGTATCGCTGGAACACCCAGATAATCCTCCAGTGTAGCTATCCTCTGAAAATCAGAGTTAATCTTTACAAATACATACCCCGGAGAATAATTCTGCACCGGCCCAACAAAGCCTGACGCTGAATCCGTTGTAAACTGAACGATAAATCTAATACTTCCGTCATCCAGTCTGGATATGCTATTACTTCTTGTAAGCCTGAACTTACCCCCTACGGTGTTCATTTCCGCCATAATACCCTCCTATTCGCCCCCACGGGCATCTAAAGTATGTTCCCCTTCCGTTAATTCCTCCAATCCTCTATACGCTTTTACTGTATCTCTAATATCCCTTATAAATTTATGAACATTGCGGGCTACAGTCATGACATCATTATCAGCCAATGATCTATTTTCGTACTTCAAAGGCTTTACCATACCTCCCTCATTTTCCTTTAAGGGATCATCAATAAATAGAGCATCATCATTTGAAAATATCTTACGAGGAATACATAGTGCTCCGTACACATCTATCGGTGCCTCGGAAAACCCCGTACATATGGGAACGATCCGGAACAGCCACTGATCAATATCCGTAAGCTGACCTGGTATTAACCCGAAATAACCTGCTATCTGACTGATTATGGCGTTTAATCTCAACTCATATTCCTCAGCCTTATCTTCGCTAACTTCCCCCGTAACAGAGTCCATCGCATCTGCAGCTAACTCATCCAACTCCTCTGTAAAACTATCGAGAATATAGTTAACAGCAGCAGTCGTTCTCCTTGTTAAAATCCTCTGCATATAAACCCGTAATATCTCAGTCTTAAAAAAACTATAGGGAAACTCCAAATAATCCCTCAATACAGATATTCTTGATAACGAATTGGTCTTGAACCATTTTATTACTGCATTCTTTACACTGATAAAATCTGCCCCATACACCTCGGAAGAACTAACAGTCTGACTTACTTTAAACCCTATTGCATCCCACCATATCTCTGAATCTATACCGGTCATATCCGGAGAATTAAAACTACTATCCTGCTTACCAGTTGTAAATTCTAATAAAGGAATATCATCACTAAATGTCATGCCTGACAAACCTTTTTTAAACCCTTCCTCATCCTTAAATACATTATAATTATCTCTTATAAAATTCCTTACATTGAATAGCGCGGCCTGCCGCCAGTCAAACCTCAGATATGATACCTGACTCTCCGTAAGTAGAGGATTAACAAAATCAAAACCCAGAGACTGCCCTGAATATGTCCAAAGCGCCTCGAGCTTTACAGATGTCAATGTTATAGCATCTTTAATAGACACCAGATTACTTACACTTATATTTGTACTGCCGACACCATCGGCCGAAGCTACATTATCTACAGCGCCTATTCCTCCCATAAACAGATCCTGCTGTTTAGAAAAAACTACCGGAAATCCGGGAGAAATATTAGTGTAATTAAGCGGGAGCTGCACCGTAAACGAAGCGTGTATTGCACTCATTGACCTTAGCACCTGTGTCCGTATGAGCCGCAGTAACAATGATTTGTAATCTCCCGGCGTATCTCTAGGATCCCAACCTTTACTAAGATCTACAACACCTATGTCATTATCTTTAAATACACCTTCCCATTCCGTGTTATTCTTAAGCAGAACACCATCCCCTGCTTCCATATCATCACACAGTAACTTAAATTGTTCAAACTCCAGATGCGCCACACGGGGATTACCGTTAATAACCCCTTCAGAATATCCCGGAATCGCTTTCTCAAGTTGTATAAGTTTATTTATAGTCTGATCTAAAACAAATTTTATCTTTTTATCGAAAGTTCCTACACTATCCGGAATAACAAGATCTTTAGTACTGACATACCAGAACTGTGTTATAGAAGATGCCAATGTATATACTGCAAGAACACTGTCTGCAAATGTCTGAGAAACTACTTTCCAATCTACTGCGGCATCTTTCAACCCGTCCGGCAACGTACCTTTCTTATCACTTACACTACTATCAAACTCCACAACCGTCCGGGTAACTACTACACCCTTCATATAATCGTAAGACGCCGCAGACCACACATTATATTGATTAGCACTGTTCTCATCCTTATCATCCACTTCCAAAAGAGTTATCTTCCAGTACGGTTTTTGTTCAACTGTCTTCTGAAACATATTTTTTAATACAAATTTATATGCCATTACACTCTCCAACTCTGTCTTATTATGGGAATAGGCATACGCACGATAATCTCTTTCGGAGCCTTAGAGTTCAATTTTTCAATTAACCCAGCATTACCATTCGTATCATAATAAACTAGAATATCCGGAAGCTCATCCGTAAGAGCACCCTTACCGTCCAATATCTCTATCAGCATAGGTTTCCCGATAGAATCGGAATTTGCAATAATATATTTTGATAGATCCTCATAAATAGTAACTTTATCACTGGCCATAGCATAATCAGCCTTCCGTAATATACTTCCCATACCAGAAATAAAAACCTCTATAAATTTAATATCATTAAAGTCATACCCCTCCAGCGCACGGGAATCAACCCCGGGATCAGGATCCGCTGTTAACTGAGCAATCCTGTTGTTAAGAGAATCTCTGTTATACCCCATATTATTACCGTAAACATTTTTCTTTACTGCTGCACTGTCACATAGATCAACTGTAATATCTTCAGCCATATCATTGAGTGAAATTCTAAACGTCCATACACTACTACCGTCTACTGCTTCATACACAACATATTTATCCATGCTCTTCTCTGTTATAAATCCAGCACTGCCATTAAACGGAGCAGCGGCATTCATAAACTTAAGTAAACTGACCCACATCTCCTTAACCGAATAATCATCAAATATATGAGCTCCGGCCTTGCTCTCTGTTTTCTTTACCATAGCTTCATAAGATGCCTGTGCATTTTTAATTTCATTCCATTCCTCTATACTCTCAGCATTAAGCAGCTGCTTCTCATAATGCTCAACATTAATTCTCTTAGCACTTTGTTTAACGTCTGTTAAATTACCTCCCAATACTTCAGCTCTAAACGCTACACTGGCAAAATAATAATAAAATAATACAGCCGATAAAGTGGATAGATCTTTGACCGTATCAAATGCTAACCGGCCCTTACTCCCTGAAGTCAATACTCCTACACGAGTCTGTATAGACCCCTTATACACTGTGGGTATATCTATATTAGTGCTGCCCATAGTTACTAACGAAGGTACATACCCCCATATATCCTTATTTCTTAATCTCTTTTTGTCACTCTTTACGGAAAAATTACGGATCATAACACCCTCTTCCAGCACCGGAGTAACCGGAATATATGCTTCTATACTCCTATAATCAAAAATACCCTTCAATAGAAAAGTATCATCATCCAAAATTTTTTTAATATTTTTTATCATATTGCGAAGTAAACTCAGCCCGGCATCAAACCCCGACTTACTATCTTGTCTTACTTCTATATTAGAAAAAGCCTGTTCAAGTACTAAAAGACCATGTAACTGCTCCCTTACATTAAATACCTGAGGATTTCCTACTCCTACGTCTTTATATTCTATCATAACATTTACAATTTTGTCACTCCATACTTGAACCTTACTCTTCGAAATAAGATTCTGTTCCGCCAACCATTCCAAAAGATTAAACGGGGTCTCCATCCCATATATGGTCCTATACACAAAAAAAGCTATAGCTACAAAAGGAAGCAGCCTCTTCGTACGTTCTAATTCCAATGTCTCCTCGGTACTTACTATATCGATACTTCCAAACTGAGTCCCTATCAACGCTGTACCCGGTACTTTTATCTGTATTTCAAAATCATTAGGATTATTATGTGTCTCCAGAACTTTTCTACCCCAATCAATAATAGTACCTGTACTCCCCTCTCTATAAAACGAAAGTGAAAACTGAGAACTAATATCATCCGAATCATCTGATACCTTAAAAAGAACATCCCCCAATACAGAGGAAGAAGCGGCTAAAGCCCTCTCCGCAAGCGCAGAAAAATTAGATAATAAACTAGAATCAAACGCTATAGAATTTTCACTCTTAACATAACTCAACGAATCTGCTACCGTTAATCCCAACTCAGTCCTTACAAAGGGTAACATGCGAGCCGCAGCTTTCTTAAATTCATTAGGTTTTACTGCTGCGGATAGCTTCGATAACAAATTACTAGTATTATATGTCCCACCGGAACCGCTACCAGTCTGATCTATCACGTCATACCACTCATTAAACCAATCTAATCTCTGCTTAAACCCACTTTTATTGCTTTCCTTTAAATCGGCATCTGCCAAACTGTATGACCGGGCAGCCCTTAACCCCGAATGAACATCCGGTACGCTCAGTACACTATCAGATATTGCGACAGATATAGCATCGTAAAGTGCGGTGTACCCTCTATGCGCTATTTCTCCTATATCTTTCCATACATTTTTTACTGTAAGAGTCCCCTTAATATCCCATGACGGCCAATTTTTTACTGTATCAGCTACATTTTTGCGCTTAGGAACTTTTTGTTGTGTCCAATCTTTAAATCTTTTAAATGACCTCTTTGACCCTATCTGAAACTCTATATCCAGTAACGGCCCATATATCAAAACATCCATATCCGCCAAATTACGACTTAAACCAAATGTATAATCACGCGCTATGAGTCTATACGTTATCTCTGAAGACTCATCTAAAGTCATCTTATCCATGCCGGCTTTAAACAATTTATACTCAGGCAGTGTATTTACACTCGCAATTTGATCCATCTTTTTTAATGTTTTCTTAAAATCTTTCAACAACTTATATTCTGCAACATAAACAGTTTGTACTGTCACATATCTACTCTCAACAAACCCGTTATTCTTTCCATACGTAAGTGCAAACGCTATTATCTTATCACTCAAAAGCCCATGCTTAGACGGCAAACCCGCATTTGAATCACGAGGATTTATACCTTTTCCTTCAGCTTTTCTAAGATATTTTAAATAAATAACGAACACGGTATCCCGTTTAAATGAAAACTCCTTTCCCAACTTCATAAGCTTCCACAAGTCACTGCTCTTATATGCGTTCTCATCATCTACTACCATAGAAATACCTTCAGAACCGCCTCCTGCTAAGAAAAAAGATCGAATGGAATCTTTTAAAGATTCATCCTCTACCTCCCCCACAGAATACCCTCCGTCTTGACTCGTACCCGTATCCTTAGTACTACCTGAAACAGGGTAAAATGTAGACATTTTTTCTATATCAGTCTTAAGTCCGTCAATACCTATTTTATAAAACTCATCACCAAACCTCTGCTTCCATTCATAAAATGATATAAGCATAGCAGAAGTAACCGCTACGGCGGTTTTACCTTTAAGCTCCGATTTCTTATAGTATCCCAAATAATAAGGCATAAACTCTCCGAGAAACTTAGCATCAGTAACACCGCCCACAGAAAGTTCCGCTGTCACTGACTTGCTCTCGTAAAGACTATCGTAAATACCATTGAACATATTGTTGAACATATTTTCAATAAGTATCTTAAGTTCAACAATACCCCCCTTTATATCCTTCCGATATATATAGGACGGATCCTCCCCTTCCTTACGCTGATCATATATAGCGGAAAGAAGTGTCCGGTCAATATTAATCTCAATTACCTGATAATCTTTATTGAAAGATTCTACATAATTATCAGCAAATATATTTTCCATATCCTTAAGTTCAACTATCCCTCCCAATTCTGAAACAGCGTCTTTTCTATAGTCATAGATAAAGGGCGGTAAATTCTTATCTATAAGTTCTCTAACCATTTTATCTCTAACTATAAAAATAAAATTCTCTTTATCAGGCCTGTAAGTAGGAATAAAATTATTTACCATCCACAGATCCAGAGGCACAAAGCTGTCCGGAGCTACTAGCATACTGGAATCGTAATTAATAAGAGCATTTCCCGCCTTTATTACATCAGATTTATCCCTATTAACTAAAGCTTTCATCGGATATACAGAGGAAAACTTCATAAAATAAGCCGTATAAAAAGACGATAAAACCTGATACAAACTGCCCGATGTTGTATACGAAAGCTGTCTCCTCATTAGATCGAGTCCCGCCTTTCTCGTTATAGCACTCCCAGCATTAATAGGATCACTTCCAGTATAACTATGCTCAAATATATCTATAACTTTTTCATCAACCCTACCATTCCAGTACTTAAGCGTACCCGCAGTGGTCCCGCTTCTATGAAAAGACATATTTTTTACCAGATCTTCAATCAATTCTAAAACGTTACTACGTGATACCTTACCGGTAAGTTTTTCACCTACAGATGCTATACCCTCCTTTAACGCCTTAACTAAATAAACCGGCACTCCGGAAGGCGGAACTGAAATATTACCTTTATCAGATGTGTACAGACATTTAGAATTAATAGTACTGATAGGAACTTTATCTGCATAACAGGGGATTAAGATAGCTCCTCCTTCAGAAGCATTTGCATCTAAAATTTCAACGTTAGAGATTAATAACCCGTTTTCCGTTAATGTCTCTTCTGTAGCAACCCCCATAATTCCCATAACAGTGAATAACCAGCCACTTTCAGCAATATCCTTTACACTGGTAATTTTTGAAACATCTGTGACGGTCCTGGTACCAGCTTTACCCAACCGATAAAAATCATCAGCAACTGCTTTGTAACTATCATCATTCACTAAAAAATAATAGAAAAAAGCTATAGCTACGCTATGCTTTCCAACAAGCACAGCCAACTCATTACTGGAACTACTGACAAAATCCGAAGCATACGCAGCCCCGAATAAAGGTAAAATAACATTCATATCCACTATAATGTGATTACCTTCGTGTAAGCTACTGTAAAAATATACGCCATCTTCCAGAACAATATGCTGCTTTGTTACCTGCATATTATATTTTATACCGATATAAACCGGAAAAAAATCTTCTGAACTAGAGCCCTCAGTACTATCAATTAC
>Ga0075125_10001206_pt1 | contig 12336 bp, 10 predicted proteins | sample AntAceMetag02UKN_FD_69810 | JGI IMG/M metagenome (GOLD analysis project Ga0075125, IMG submission 69810) | Saline lake microbial communities from Ace Lake, Antarctica - Antarctic Ace Lake Metagenome 02UKN | ecosystem: Environmental > Aquatic > Non-marine Saline and Alkaline > Saline | place... | reverse complement strand
TAGAGAATATAAAGGACGAGAAGGTAAAATTTCTCAGATTATAAATGAATCATTTGAAGAGATTGTTGAGATGTCAAATCCATTTAGATATGAAATGGTTAGCCCTGAAACATTCCTAGATGACCCATATTATTGTGGGATAAATCCAGAAAGTGGTGTCGGTGTTTGTGAATCGATATATCCACAACTAAGAAAGGATTTCATAAACATCCATAGCCCAGATTCAGTTATATCCGAAGTGGTATTAACTGGTTCAATTGGATGGGGAAAATCATTTTTCATGCAACTTGGAGTATTGTGGCAACTCTACTATCTGGCTTGTCTGAAATATCCCCAGAGATATTACCGATTGGCTCCCAGTACTCCCATAGGTATAATCATTATATCTGTTACAGAGAGACAAGGTAAAAAGAACATTTTTGCCACTGTTAAAGATATGATACGCATGATACCTTTTTTTCAAGAGAACTTCATGTTTGATGAAAAGAAATCAACTGACTCATTAATATTCCCCAATAAGATTGAATTATTTCCAGCATCTTCTTCTCATTCGTCAAATATCGGTCTTAACCTATTTTCTGGCGCAATGGATGAAGCAAACTTCTTCAAAAAGATTAAGAATTCTAAGCGTTCTGAAAATGGAACTGGTTTGTTTGATGAAGCGAAAACATTGTATAGAAGCTTGAGACGACGACTTGATTCTCGATTTTTGAAAAGGGGTAGACGTCCTGGAATTCTATACTTGGGTTCCTCAAGAGTATATCCAAACGATTTCACAACTGAGCATATTGACGAATTAGAATCAGCCATGAGAAAGACAGGAAATAAATCTGCACATATCATGGATTATAACCAGTGGAAAGTAAATCGTGATGCATATTCAAAACAAGAATTCCGAGTTGAAATTGGTGAACTGAATAGAAGAAGTAGAATTCTGAATGAATTTGAGAAGCCGAAAGGTAAAGTGGTTATCAATGTTCCAATGGATTTCTATGACGCATTTGAGAGAGATATTGAGAATGCTATAAGAGATATCGCTGGACTTGGTGTTCATGCTATTCAGCCATTCATCGGTAATAAAGATAAGATTATGGAAATGTTTGATGAAGGTCTCCAAAGCATTTTCAGCGTTGAACAAGCAACACTTTCACCGAAATCAGAATTCTTAGTTAGAGAATTCATTCGTAAGACCTGCACCAATCCAGATGTTCCAAGGTATAGTGGAATGGATATCGGGATAACGAAAGATAGGTTTGGTTTTGCTGTTGGTTATATTGAGGGATATGCCGATATGAAACGTGAATTATTCAATGACGAAACTCAGAAAATGGAAAGTTATACTGAGAGATTACCAAAAATAGTTGTTGAATTGTTATTGGAAATTGTTCCAGAGAAAGAATTTGGTGAGGTTGAGATAGCACGAGTCAGGTATCTAATCTTCCAATTGATAAAGAAGCTGTATAGAGTTCGTAGAGCAAGCTGTGATGGGTTCCAATCAAAGGATATGCAACAACAAATGAAACGAAATGGAATCAATATGGTATATGTTTCCATGGATAGAACGCCAGAGCCATACGAAACATTCAGAACAGCATTGTATGAAGGTAGAATTCGTTCCGTATATCATCCAAAACTCGAAATTGAACTCAATGAACTTGAGAGAGATTATAGTAGAAATAAAATTGACCATCCACCAACTGGATGTTTCTTGGGTGAAACTAAAATAAAATTACTTAATGGCAAGCATGTAAAAATTAAAGAATTGGTCGGGAAGTCAAATGTTGAGTTATATGGTTGTAAATCCGATGGTGAAATAATTCCAACAATTGCTAAAAAGATATGGAAAACTAAAGAAGTTGTAGATTATTTACAAATTACGTTAGATAATGGGGAAATTGTAAAATGCACACCAGAACATAAGTTTATGTTGCGTGATGGAACTTATAAAGAAGCTCAATATTTAAGCAATGTAGATTCATTGATGCCTCTATACTCAAATTATGAGGGGAGTTTTTTAAATGGATATGAAAGATTTCAAAATAATAAAACCAAGAAGCAGGTATTTACACATTCAATGGTTGATAGATATTATAATGGTAAGCGAGATTCAGACGATGTAGTGGTTCATCACTATGATATAAACCCAAAGAATAATAGTAGTATAAATCTCAAACGGATGACCAGAGAAGACCATGCTAGAGTTCACAGTCTATTAAACGAACTCGGAAATAAACCAGAAAATATTGCAAGGCGAGTAAAAACATTAAAACGAAATACTAGAATTCGTGCTGGTATCGACCCAGATTCAAAATTAGCACCATGGGAAATTCGTTTAAAAGATAGTAAAATGAATCCAGCGCAAGTAAGTAAACACTTAACCAAAATTTCTAGGACATCAAATAGAAGAAAATTGTCAAGGGCGCAAGCAAATAAAGTAAATTCTGGCTATTGGCAAAGCGAAGAGGGTAAACTGCGAAGACAGGAACTATCAAAAACGCAATTAAAGGAGGCTCTTGCCAAAAGAATACAGCGAGAAGATGACCGCTGGTTATCCAAATTTGATACATCTTTAGAATATAAAGGTATTACTGAAATTTACAAAATTTATGGTGGTGGTAATGTTGCTGTCAAACGTCGACTAAAATCAATTGGTTATATAATCAATATAGGATATAAGCACAATCACAAGATTGTAAAAATCGAAAAAATCCATTCAAAAACCCCAATCCCAGTTTATGATATAGAAGTTCCAGTGAGTAATAACTTTGCATTATCGGCTGGTATATTCGTTCACAACTCAAAAGATATGGCTGATGCCGTTGCTTCTATGGTATATAATATGCATGTTGATCCAGTTTATAGCACAAGTGACTTAATGCCGAGTATAATGGGAACTGAGGGCGAAGATGGAGCTACACAACATCATGAATTTAGTGACGACCCAGAAATTGAAGCATTTGAACGAGAAATTCGTGGGATGTAAGGAATTGCAAAGTAGTTAATATTGGTGTATAATATTACCTGAATACGATTAAAGGATGTAATCATATGAGCATATTAAATAAAATTGCAGGAGTTCTTGGCTACGAAGAAAAGAAATCCGTTTCAGTAGACGACCCAACGCCACGACCAAGTGACGTTGTATCGGATGAAGATAATTACCCCGAAAGTGCGAAACAGCATGATTATTGGGGAACTAAAGTTCAAAAGACATTATATATAGATTCTAGCGATAAACTTCGTTATGAAGAATTTGACAAGATGGATAACGAAATGCCTGAGATTTCTTCTGCTTTAGATATAAATGCAGATTTCATCATATATCCGAACTCATATGATAAAACAAAAGTATTCAAAGTTAAGAGTACGGATAAAAAAGCTCAAAATATTATAGATGAAGTAGATGCAAGAATATCCATGCAAGAACAGCTATATGCTCAAGTTAGAGCTATGTTGAAGTATGGTGATAATGTAGAAGAACTAGTTGTAGATGTATCAGGAAAACAATTCTTGGGATTTAGAAATATTCCAGTTAGAACTATAGTTCCTGTAATGAATGATGGTTTCCCATCATCAAGCCCATATATGCTACAACATATTGAAGGTAAAACAATTGCTTCGTTGGATAATGATGAAGTATTTCATTTATCTCTAAGCACTGACAGAAAGCGATATTCTGCTCATGGTAAAGGTGTTTCCATGATAGAGAAAAGTAGATTGTCTTATAGACAGATTCTACTTATGGAAGAAGGAATGATGATTTCCAGACTTTCAAGAGCTAATCAGAATTATGCCATGATTGTTGATGTTGGTGAACTACAAGGCGTTGAAGCATTAAACTTCTTGGATAAATATAAATCAAGAGTTATGCGCCGTAAATATATCGATAATAAGACAGGTAGATGGAAATGGAAATATAACCCACTTTCAGTTATCGAAGATATCATGGTTCCAACAAGAGCAGGTTCAGGTGGTAACGTAATTCCATTGAATAATAACTCTGCAGTTGGTAAAAACATTGAAGATGTAATGTATTATCAGGATAAATTCATTTATTCAACTGGAACACCTAAGCTATTAATCGGTAAAGAATTAGACATTAATGCTAAGAGTACGTCAGATGTTCAAATGAGTACTTTCCTCAGAAGAATTAGAAGATTTCAAACTATCATTTCCCCACCAATTAAATTGCTATATAAGCACATTTTAAAGATTGAGGGAATGAATGTTGACCTAGCATCACTCAATATTGAATGGGCTTCTAACTCAACAATAGACCAAGAGCGAATATACATCATTGAGAAACTTAAAGCCGAAGTTGCAAAAATATTAAAGGTTGATTTGAAAGTAGTTGATGATATTTATATTTATACAACTCTAATGGGTATGAGCGAAGATGAAGCCAAAGCAATGAAGCTTAGAATGGATGATGTAAGGGAAGATGAAGCTGATAAAGCCCTTGATATGGCAAACTCACTTAACACAATCAATCCAAATGATAAGGATGAAGAGAAGCCTCCAACAAAGGAAGAATCAATCGCAATCATTAAAGAGAAGTTAACTGAAAGTGAATTTGCTGAATGGGAAAAGATGAACGAAATCGTTGAGAATAACCCAGTCATCGGCAAAATGATGTTTGAATTGATAGAATTATCTCAGGCGAAAATCGGAGAATAATGTGGATATCTTAGATTACATAGAAGCAAAGTTTTCAAAAAATATGCTCAAGAAGAATAAAGGTATTGATATTCCAATCAATACTAATGTGAAAAGTAAAGCTTCTATAATCGGTGACTTCTTTCGAACGAAGAAGTCTTATAGAAAAGAACTTGAAAGAAACTTCTCCGCGTTTAAGACAAATACCATCGATAGGGATGAGTTCTTGTCTTTGCAACGAGAAGCAATTTCAAACAACTTTAAACAGGCATTCTTATTGGGAAAGCAATTTAGTGATGAAGATGCAACCAAATTATCCGAAGATGAAAACCGTTCGATTGGTTATCAAATCGGTAAAGAAATGCAATTCATGAATACGTTCTCAAAAGATATCATGAATGGAACTGGTAAGATGGATTATAGTAGAAGACTTAAAATGTATTCAGATAGTCTAAAGCCAATGTTCATCTTTGGAAAGATTGTATATCTCCCAGAAGATGTTCAAATCTACTGGAAGCTTGGTATAACCGATAAACACTGTATAGATTGCCTTACATTCGCAATGAATAGCCCATATGGTAAAAAGGATTTACCAACGGTACCACAGGCAGGGAATACAGCTTGTTTATCAAATTGTCTATGTCAGTTAGAATTCAAAATAGAAGATTATGACAATAAGTATGAAAACTTTCTATTAGATAAGTATATGCCTAGTAGAAAAGAGATACCCGATGAAATGGAAATTGATAGATTAATTGAGGTCAGTTCTCTATTCTATAGATATCGGGGATTGTATGCGATAACTAACAATGCTACATATCTTGTATATGCTAAGAAATTTAAGCTGGAATACTCAGATACAATTCATACAAATAATTATGCAGTTTCTTCACGACTTCCAATTGCTAAGTATGTAGCTGAAATCAAGCTATTCGCTTCCAATGAGCATTTCGAAGTCGCTGTTGATGGGTTTACCCCGAAGGATTTTCTTTCGGTTTTTGATAACGGTCGGCAATTTTACGGAGAGGTAATATCTTCAAATGGTATGTATGTGAAGGTTAAAGACATATCGGGTAAGGTTGTTGATATTGATATAATGAGTGCGATACTGTTTAAATTGAAGGACAATAAATGAAATGAAAGCAATTAAAATCACGTTAAAGCGTTCAGGGTTTACAAATAAGCAAATAAATGAATGGGAAGTGCATTATAACACTGCTCTTGAGCTTAAAATACCATACCCACACTATTACGCATTATTTAAAACAGTTCATTGACATTCAGTCACACATTCATTTATAGTAAATACAACAGGAGTTCGATTATGAATAAAAAGTTAGTACACGAAATCAATTGGCATGGAACCGACCACAAAGTCGAGACCAAGCAACTTGAAGACGGTACCAAAAAACTGAGTTATATCATTTCTGGTGCTTTCATGCAAGCAGATACTCCGAACAGAAATAATCGTGTATATCCCAAGGAAGTAGCAAATGAAGCTATTGCCAAATTAAGACCAATGGTGGAAGAAGGGCGTATAAGAATGCTCGTTGACCATCCTGGCTTTTTTGATGGTGGCCCTTCTTTGTTAAAGTCTGGTGCTATACTTAAAGAGATTACGGATGTTCAGGAAGATGGGTTTGCATATTATAAAGCTAAGATACTTAACAATGAATCTGCTAAGGTGTTGAAAGACATTTTAGATGAAGGTGGAAAAATTGGTGTTTCTACTAGAGGGTATGGTTATGGTATCGATAAAGAGGTAGAAGGTCACGAAGGTACTTTTGAAGTAATTAGTGATTTTGAACTTAATTCAGTTGATTTCGTAGACGACCCCTCGGTTCTCGACACAGAGAAATACATGCACATCGAATCTAATATAAGGAGTAAACTTACTATGTTTAAAACAGTAGAAGAACTAAGAACTGCTTTGCCAAACTTGGTTAAACAGCTTGTAGATTCAACTACACTTGAATTGAATACTGAATTCGACAAAAAGATTGAAGAAATGAAAGCTACTCTCGAAGAAAAGACTTCTCTCGTAGAAGCTAAAACTGCTCTTCTTGACAGTCTCATTGAAAAAATCAAAGAAATCAGTCCTGACAAATTCAAAGTTGTTGAAGAAAGCGCAATCGTTACTGAAAGAGATGCTGAAATTGTTAAGATTACCGCATCATTAACAGAGGCTATTGCTAATCTTGATAGTTCTAAGCTTGAGCTTAAAACAATCCAAGATGACCACATTAAAGCTGTTAGAGAGGCATACATTGAGCAACTTAAAGCTACTGATGAAGCCTTCTTTAAATTCGAATCATTTGAAAATTGTTTTGAAAATTGCATAACCAAAGACGAAGTAAAAAGCGTTTATGAAAGCAATTCCAAAATCGTTAAAGAAATGACAGAAAATTCTGGCAAGCCAGCTGATTCTAAGTCAAAACAAACTGAAGATAGCGCAGAGAAATCTGACAAAGATTCACTTTTGACCGAAGCTCAACTGATTGACTTTAACGGTAGAAATAAAGATAGACGCTCAATGCGCCTACCTAACATGACAGAAGCCAAATACCTCGAAATGTTTGGTAAAAAATAAGAAGGAGACCATTTGTAATGAAAGTAACATTTACAGAACGAAATGACATGCTTATGGACAAGTATGGACATCTTCTTGACGAAGCCAAACATTTCAGCGGAAGCCAAATGTTGAACGAGTTAGAAGAGAACAAAATGGCTGTCTTAATTGACAATGCTGTTCAAGGTGCTTGTAGAAAGCATGGACAAGACTACAATGAATTCACATTGAGAAGTCTTGATGAAGCAACGACAAAGCAAACAGACACAGGCGATATCGCCTATACTGTGAAGCTTCAACTTGCAATGATTGGTCAAATCTATCCTAATATGATTTCCAGAGAATTCGTTTCTCTACAGCCAATCACTCAACCAAACTATAAAATCTTTTATAACGATTTTAAACGTTCGGATGGAACATCACTTTCCTCAGATATTCACGCAAGACGTGAATATGCAAACAATGTTGAGTATGACCCAACATCACCAACAGATATCCAGACAGTTGACATGGAAGTTACATCGGAAGATGTTGCGGCCACAACTAAAAAGCTCAAGGGTAATGTAACTATAGAAGTTGAACAAGATTTACTTGCATATCATGGTATGAATGCAATGAGCCTTGTGACATCTAATATGGGTGCTGAACTAACTCGTGAGTGGGATAGAACAATCATAGCTGATTTATTCTCTCTAGCTTCTGGTGGTACTGCATATTTCAATAAGAAACAACCTGTTGGAATTTCTTACGAAGAGCGCAAATTCTGGATGGAAACATTCTATGAATCAATCCTCGACGTTGATAACATGATTTTCAAAGCACGTTATCGTAGAACAAACTTCCTAATCGTTTCTGCTGATGAAGCTACATTCATGGCAAAAATGAAAGGTTTTGAAGCTTCGAACATCGCTTCTGATGCTCAAATAATCAAAACTGGTGGACGTTATTTCGCTGGAACACTCGCTAATCGTTGGAGAGTATACGTAGACCCATTCATCACAGGCGAAATGCTTGTTGGTTACAATGGTGCTGGTAACTGGTCTGAGACTGGTTATGTTTTCTCCCCTTACGAAATGGCTTATCTCACTGATGCTTTCACTAATCCTGATACATTAGTTAAGACAAGAGCTATTATGTCAAGAGCGGCCAGAAAATGTGTTATCCCTGGACTTTATGGTAAGGTTATCATAACTAATTCATAATCTCTAAATTAAGAACGGTGAGCTTTTAATTAGGCTCATCGTCTTTTATCGTCAGGCGGTTTGCAAAAATAACCCCGATTATGATAGAATGTTAAATAGTGTTACGGAAACATGAAATCAATATTAAAGGATATAAAAAAATGGCTAAGAAGAAAAATTCAAGTAAGTCAAATAAGAAGAAGATGGATTCTTCTATATCTGAAATTATTCCAAATAATGAAAATGACCTTGGAATAGAATTTCCAGTAGTTGAAGATACCAAACCTATTGTAGAACTTGAAGAAGTTGTGGAAGAGGTTAAGCCTGTTGTCGTTGAAGAAGTTGTGGAAGAGGTTAAGCCTGTTGTCGTTGAAGAAGTTGTTGAAGATGACAAACCTATTGTTAAAAAGGTTAAACCTGTTGTTGAAGCAGATGTGCTTGTAAAGGTGAAGTATATCGGTAAATATGGAACGGTGAGCGCACAGATGTTTGATGGAACATTCCAACACTTCATTAGAGGCAATATCCACGACATTCCAGAAAAATATGCACAGCGTCTTCTTAAAGGTAAAGATTATGTTGGTGGTGATCCTGACGAGAACTCATAATATATGGGCTACGTAGCCCTATATCTATATTAAACTGAATGGAGAAATTAAATGGATTTATATGCAAATATGGGGAAGTGTGTACAGATATTACCAACGTCAAGCTCATTTGAGCCTCTTGAGGTCTATCCGAACATGATTTTCGATGCAGATACTATTACGATGGATATAAACATCGTACAGAACGTCGTGCCATTCTCATGTGATTCAATCAAAGAACAGAAGAAGATTGTTTTATGTAGAACATACGCACTGGGTGATGTAATACAATTAATTCCAATTGCCAGACATTTACGTAAGACGTATGGTATGAAGGTCACTATTGCGACAAGTGATAGATATACAAGAACCATTAAAACGCTATTTCCAGAATTTACAATAATTCCATATACAAGTCGTAATTTGGTGGAGAGTGATATATATGGAATTAAACTTGGATTGGATGGTGTATTAGAAGCCGATCATTCGAATACAAATCCAGAACGGTTAATACACCGAGTTCATATTTATTCAAAATTCATATTGGATGAAGAATTAAATGAACTGGATTGGACTTCTCATGTAAAGGAAAGTAGGATACTATTTAAGAAAACGGATGAAGTGATAGGAATTCAGTTACGTGGTTCTGGTAAAATGAAAACTATGCCAGAGGAATTTGTAAAAAAGATGGTTTTTGAAATCACCAAGACCCATAAAGTAATGTTGATTGACCAAGACTCTAAGCGTGGATTTGAAGGGAAGAATATAATTAATGCATGTGGTAGAACCGATATCGTGAAGTTGTATACACATTTGAAGTATTTGAAGTGTTGTTTAACTATGGATAGTGGCGTATTGTGGCTTGCTCACATGGCTAGTTGCCCTACAATAACCTTTCTTTCATCCACAAGGAAAGAAGAGAGATTATCATTACATCCATTATATAAGCAGGGTAAAGCTCTTGTTGTTGATTTGGCGAAAGATGTAGGGTGTAAACCTTGTTTTGAAACTACAAAATATTGTGGTGGCTCAATTAATTGCATGAACAAGTTTAATTATGATAGAATATTAAATAGTGTTATGGAAAAAATAAAATTAATATTAAAGGACAATTAAAAATGGTTAAGAAAAATACAGGTAAGGCAAATAAAGCCCCCAAATCTCCTAAAGTGTCAAAGGCAACTAAGCCAGAAATTACTACAGCCCCCAAAGTAAATTTGGATGTAACTGTTCCGATAGATGAAGATGATGTTTCAGAAATTGGGCCAGAAGTAAAAGCTCCAGTTGTCAAAAAGACAGAAGAGCCAACAGTTAAGAATGGTATCGTTATGCGTATCAAAGAAAATGCAGTTGCGTTCGGTAAACATTATTTTGATACAACTAAGGAAGCTGGTTGTGATTTATCATTTGCTGGTGAATGGCAACAGGCATATGGTGGATTAATCGCAAGATTACTAGAAACTGATGGTAAAAAAGTTCTTGATATTGGTGGAGCATTTGGTACAATTTCTCATGCTATCACTACTATTGGTAAATGTGAAGTTATGAATGCTGATATAAGTAAACATGTTGTTGAAAATCAAACATTTAAAGATGATAAATTAGTTACAGCGATAGTTGCACCAATTCAGCACATGAGACAGATTCCTGATGAATCATTTGACGCTGTGCATATTTCTCATGTATTAAACTATGTGCATCCAGAAGACTTAGAACGCTCAATAAAAGAAGTTGCTAGAGTATTGAAATCTGGTGGAAAGTGTTTCATCATTCATTCTGGTAAGACTTTTAAGAAGGATGCATTCAGTGTTGACCATAAAGAGTTAATCGCATTATGTGAAGAGTATATCGGTGATGTATTGAAGATTGATACAGCTAAAGTCGATGACAGAGATTATAAATTCTTCGCTAACTATACATGGGATTGTCTTTTAATTCAAAAGAAATAAGGTGTAAATCATGGATATTGCCAAAATAACTACTCAATTTGAAACATTATATGGAATAGACTTAACAGGTGAAAGTGAAGCAATCTTGCTACAAGATGCAATTAATAAGATTGGTGAATTGTACCCAAAGGTAGAGAAATCTTCTTTGCTTACTGTAGCCGAACAAACTTCATATTCGATAGAACATGAAAATGTAATTGCTCTCAAGGCTGTTTACTACGATAGACAGAGAAACATTTCTCCGTTTGAAAACTCAAGTTTAATCCCAAATGGGAACGATGTGAAATCTCTAAGTCGTCAATTTACTGACATCATGGAAGGTGAAACATTTGACAGATTGAATCCAGTTGGTGCGGTGATAAATGATGCTACTGGCTTTGATTTATTGCCAACGCCAACTCAGGATGATATCGAAGTTCATTACGAATATGCTAGATATAGAACCATTGCCGAAATTCCCGAAATGTTTAAGGATGATTTAACAAAATTATTCTTTAATTATCAAGCGAAGAATGCTCAGTTTGTTGCCATGAAAGATAGTGGTGGAAATCAATTCAACTTTGATAGAATGGGGAATATCGGCGTGGGTTCTGATGGTAAAAAGACACAAAGTGAAAAACTTGACGATGAACTTAAAAGCATCGAAAAGGGCATCCGTAACAAAATTCTAGGACTTCCAGGCTGATGATAACTGTAGATGTCAGAGATATTATATTTGCAGTCCTTGATGAAGTCGACGCAGAGGTCGATGACATCAGAGAGAAGTTCACTGAATTCATGAATACATTCACTGATGAAAAAATGACCGAGCTTGTGAAAGACAAAGCTAGGGAAATTATAGAAGAAGAATACTCCATTAATAGCTACATTGCTGAAATTATTGAAGGGTTTGAAGTAAATCTGGAACGCAATGGAAGTATAATTGACTTTAAAATCACTAATAATGTAAGTGGTGCAATTGAAACTGATTGGGCGAAAACTAACAATCATTGGGAATATGAATTGCAGGATTATTTAACCAATATAGACAAGGGAATGGCTCCATATCAAATACCCCAAAATCCAGTCGGTGAAGTTCTAGCCATTGGCAGTAAGGGTGGTTCAGGTGGATTTCCATATAATCATCAAAAGGGAGCAAAGCCAGTTACGGTTTCTGGGAGACCTGGGACTGACGTTAGACAACGCTTAGATGATTTCATGAATGGTATAATGGGTGGAGGTTTCGGGGATGTCGATTCCGGACTATCTAGTTTGATTGAAAATCTGAACGATGTAGTTGAAATATTGGAAACGAATCGATAAGGATAAAATATAATGGAAGATTCAAAAAAAGAAAAGATTCTCAAACAAATTGAAGTAGTTATCAAGAATATCAAGACTACAACCATGGCACA
>Ga0075125_10001204_pt1 | contig 12342 bp, 16 predicted proteins | sample AntAceMetag02UKN_FD_69810 | JGI IMG/M metagenome (GOLD analysis project Ga0075125, IMG submission 69810) | Saline lake microbial communities from Ace Lake, Antarctica - Antarctic Ace Lake Metagenome 02UKN | ecosystem: Environmental > Aquatic > Non-marine Saline and Alkaline > Saline | place... | reverse complement strand
AGGGAAGTTGCATATACGCTTAATAAGTTATATAATGTAAGCGTGAAGAAGAGGAGGAAATAGAATGAAAAAGTATTATTACTATAAATGTCCTTTATGTGATGATATATTGCGTAGAGAAAAGAAAGTAAAATTTAGCATATGTGGTAAAAAAGGTGAAAGAGTAAAGTTGATTAAAATGTCAAAGAGAAAAATTAAAAAAATATTAAAAGGTTGCAACGAAGATACAGGTTGTGATGGTTGTGAATATTTAGATGAAGAAACATTAGATTGTAAATTAGATATAAAGGAGGAATAAAATGAAAAAATGTAAATGTGAAGCAATCCACGAATATGGACACGAGAAAGATTGCCCAACGAATAAGAGAAATAAAGAAATAGAATACATTAAAGAGTTAATAGGTAACTATAAAGATAATACGAATTATTATAATCAAAATATGAGATATATAAACGAGATAGGACATACAATTATTGATATGGAAGAAAGAATTAAAGATTTAATTGCTGAATGTGATTTAGTATATGAGGAAAGCCAACGAGATAAATCTAAATTAGATAAGATAGAGGAAGTATATAATAATTTTGAATATGATGAAGATACAAAAGCATATGTTCTTGTAAATAAAATAGAACAAATACTAGGAGATGAATAAATGATTAAAAAATTACTTATGGGGTTAATACTTGGAATGGGTATAACGGTTACTTCGGTATTTGGTTATGCAAGCATACAATACATACTGAATAAGACAGTTGATCAAAATGTAATAGTAGGCGAGACAGCATTATATACTGAGGGATTAACAATTGAGTTAGCAAGTTATGATACATACACATTAACATATTTCACGTTGGAGGAAAGCAATACGCAGAAACATTACATAACATATACATATAATTACACTATATTAGTAGAGGGCATGGATATAGAGGTGTCAAGCATAGGGGATAACATAGTAGTAAGTGGACTAACATATACCGATACGAGTATAGCAATAACATTTAGCTTGAATCAGGAGAAAGAGTTTAGTAATGGTGATGTGCTTAATATTCAATTTTACTTCGAGGCAGTGGACTATTCAGTAGTTAATGTAAACGATACAAACATTAGGGCATTATTAAGTATAGGATTTACCGAGATAGAAGCAGTCAATATATTAGCGTATAACGGCGTATTTACTAACCTCGCTGATATGTACATCAACATAGACATAAGCGATGCAATAACGAGATTTGAGCCATTGGTTGCAAACGGAACAATAGTATTTGAGTAATATAGGGGGATAACTTTAATTAGTTGTCCTTTTTTGTTTGACATTAAAACGGATACATATTATAATTAAAGTGTAGGTAGTCAATCGCACACATTAGGGCGAGTTAATGCACTAACTCAGTGTGAAAAGGAGGGAATCAATGTGAAGTCAAAGTATGAAACTCATGTAAAACCGTATATAGCATTAGTTAAGTCTATGCGTATAGATGGAGCAAGAGAAGAAGATATATATAAAACGCTAGGCATAGGGTCTACAGCGTGGAATGATTATAAGAATAAGTATCCGTTACTAACGAGAGCATTAAAAGTTAGCAAGATAACATTGATATCTAAATTGGAACAAACATTATATAACAAAGCATTAGAGGGTAATACTACAGCATTGATATTCTCATTGAAAAACTTAGCACCAAGTAAATGGGGAGATAAGATTGATGTTAAAGGTAGTATAGAAACAAAAGAGTTTATGGTAGCATTAGATAAGTTTGCAGGGTTAATTAAATAATGACATTAGACCAAGTAATCTTATTAGAAAAGCATAAAGATATATTAAAAGATAAAACTCCTATCATATTTGCTGAGGGAGTTACAAATGGATCAAAGTCATTCATATTAGGAATCAAGTTTATAATGAATATACTAGCAAGTCCATCCAATCATACACAATTTGTATTAGCTGGAAAGAGTTTGCCAGTAGTAGAAAAAATGTTCATACAAAATCCTGATTCTTTTTACAATATATTTAGGCCTATATGTGATTATAAATCATCAGGTGTAGGTGGAGCAAGAATATCAGTTACAACACCTAAAGGGATTAAGACTATCTATTTAGTAGGTTATGATAACAAGAGCAGATGGAGTGATATACTAGGGTTAACAATCAACGGATTTAATATAGAGGAAATCAACATAGCAGATGATGAGTTTATAAGTGAAGCATTTATTCGTGTGTTTAGAAACAGTGGATTTATGTTAGCAAGTTGTAATGGTGGCGACCCTGATGCACCAATCTATTTAGATTATATGAATAAAGGTAGACCATTAGAAAAGTGGTCTAGTCAAGTACCAAAGGAAACATGGATAGAATTAAATCGTAGTGAAGCAAATGAAAAATATAGGTATTACTTCTTTGGGTTTGAAGATAACCCAACTATGACACAACAACAAAAAGAGGACTTATACGAGAGTACACCAAAAGGTTCCTATCAATGGATGACAAAAATAATAGGTATAAGAGGTATCCGTGAGGGTGTTATCTATGCTGATTATATGAGTAGACATAAGAACATCATTAAAGGTGATTGGGTAGACTTCGTTGAGAAACATGGTGGAATAGAAGTAATAGATATAGGACAAGATGTAGGTGGTACAGATAACAATGTATTCACACTCAATGTATGGACACGAGGTTATAGGCATCACATAGTAGTAGACTTCATAGAGTTTAATGATGCTAACCACGATCAAATATGGGAACAGTTTGTTAAATGGTTTGTACCTTATTATGAAGAGTATTCACCATATATGAAAGGCATATTTATTGATGCAGCTAATAAGATAATGCGATTAACAATGGATGCAAGAACTAAACTACATTATGGGTTAAGATGTTACAAAGCATATAAATATACAATAAAGCAACGAATTGATTTAGGTATATCGTTATTAGATCAAGGTAGGTTATTATTCACTGATAAGACCGAACCAATATATACATCATTTACTAAGGCGTATTATGTAACAACAAGTAAGACCGATATAAGAGGGTTTGCTAAACATCTACATAAAGATAGAGTAGATAGTGTAGAATATGGGCAAGCACCGTTTACATCTTATATGGCTAGAAAGATATAGGTAATATAAATGGATAAACAAGATGTAATGGTATTAGATAAAAAAGAATTAATAGCAGAGATAATGGTAGTATCGCATTTATCATTTAATGAGGCTGCTGAAGCATTAGAGATAACACTAGAGAGATTAAGAAAAGAGGGCAAAATAGAATGAATAGTAAATTGACATTTTGTATCTTCTTCACAGTATTAGTATTATCAAGAGCAATAGTATGGAGTATCATGAGTATAGCGTTAGTAATGACAATACCTGAGATACTTATTTTTGTCGTTATAGCATTGTTATTCACATTAGCATTACATACAAATAAAGAAATAAAATTAACAAAATAGACTATCTCTTAAGGAGGGTTTAGATGAAAGTACGGAACGCAGTAAACCCACTATATTGGGCTGGTAAGATGATAGATAAAAGAATACAACAATTTGGTAGAGGAGTTGGCACAGAGATGAAATATAATCCATTGTTAGTAAGCATGAAAAACCCATATGATGATAGACATATGACTAGGAGAATATTAGAAAATGGTATATGGTATGCAGGAATTGAACAAGACATAGCATATTTCTATCGTAAGGAAGCGCCTAAGTTTTATAGAAGTGGGCAACCTAGTGAATCATTAAATTACTTTTGGGCTAGTGGTAACAATGATTTTAGAAAGATACATAGTGGATTTCCTCAACTAATAAGTGAGAAAATGGTAGACTTAATTATTGGAAATGGCTTTAAGTTAAATGTAGAGGGTAAAGATGAAGAGTCCTTACAAGAAGAATTAGACTTGATGTTAGCAGATAATAAGATAAGTTCATTGATGAGTAAAGGTATTGAAACGGAATCATGGAGTGGTGGAGTAGCGTGGAAAATGACCCGTAATCCATTAGTAAGTGAATATCCTATACTTGAATCATGGCAACCTGAAAACTATACTAATGTGATTGTAAGTGGTCGTATAGTAGAAGATATATTCTTTGTATATTATGAAAAAGGTAAAGCCAAATATAGATTAAGTGAGATGTATGGTGTTGGTGAAAAAGGTGCTTACATTGATTATAAGTTAGAACGATTACAATTTGATACAAGAGGGCAAGCACAGGTAGAACCTACTTGGAACCCTGCTGAGTTGAATGAGTTAGAACAAACTAAAGACTTAAAACGAGTTGACTTCATAGGCTACTTTAAGAAGTTAAGTTTATATAAGCCAAACAAATTACCTAATAGTGAGTTTAGAAATAGCACAATAGGTGAGAGTGATTACGCAGGATCGTATGGAGCATTAGATGGAATAGATGAAATACTATCAACTTGGATTCAAGAGTTTAGAGATGGTAAGTTAGTTAGATATTTCCCTGAAGAGTATATGCCTAAGAATGGTAGCGGTAGTGCTACATTGCCTGATGACTTCAAAGTTAATCATATTATATATGCTGACAGCCCTAGTGAAAATGTAGATAAACAAAAAATACTATATGAACAAGGAGATGTAAGAACTGAGAAACATCTTGAATCATATAAGATATGGGTAGTTCAAGTATTAAACAATGCAGGGCTATCACCATTGACAGTAGGTGTAACAGGATTAGAAAGTATAGATAGTAGCAGTGAATCACAACAAGAGCGTGAGAAAGTGTCTATTCGTACTCGTAATAAGAAAATAGAGTTATGGAAAGAGTTTCTAGCTGACTTTATACAAACAGCGTTAGAGTTCCATTTAATGACTAAAGATATGAAAGAAACAGTTGATGGCAATTTCATAGTAGGCGCAATACCTGAGTTTGAAATCATACCATCATTTGAAGATTATATTATTAAGTCTAAAAAAGATAGAACAACTGAAGTAGCACTAGGTATTAACACAACATGGGATATATTAACAGGTGTTAAATATGTTCATAGTGATGTAACAGAGAAAGAACAACTAGCAATATCAGCAAGAATTAAGTTAGATAATGGAATAGATACCATATCTACTGCTGAGGCAAGTGCATTGCAAAACATTAATATAGCAAGTGAAGAGAGTTTAACCGAAGATGAGGTTGATATTATTGAAATCCCTGATGGCGTAGTAGAGGTAGAAAATGCTGATACTGCACAAGAGAAAGACAATCAAATATTAGAAGATGAAACACCCGAAGAAAATGTAGAAGAAGTATTATTAAATGGAGCACAAATCACATCAGCAGTTGCAATAGTAGATGGGTTTAATAACGGTGTATTATCGTTTGATGGAGCATTAGAGATGTTAATGACATTCTTAAACATACCTGAAGACAAAGCTCGTAAGATGTTAAATAATGGCGTTCCAACTAAGAAAGAAACAACCAAAGATAAAGAAGAAGAATAATGCCTAAGATAATACATGAATTTAAACGGATTAAAACATCTACGGCAGACCAAAAGAAACTAAAGGATGAGGGATTTACACCGTTTTTTAGTAGTAATGTATCAGCAGGTGATAGAAGAGGTAGCGATTTATTCATTAGATTTCATAATGGAAGTATATATAAGTATCCTAATCAAGGTAAAAACTTCGGTGATTTGTTGTTGTCATCAAGTAAAGGTAAATGGGTATGGCAAAATTTAAGAAATAGAAATGTAGCATTTTCTAAGGTTGGTAGTTTACCACTTAATGGTGATAGAGATTTAACTGATGATGAGTTGTTTAATGAAATACAAAACCTCAAAGTGTCAGTACAAAAGCCTATCATAACGAGTTTACTATCAACAGTAGTACCAACGGAGAATGTAAGTTTCTTAACAACATTAGTAAGTAGACAAGAATTATTAACGGTAGGTATAATCGCAAGTAATATGGCGAGTTTATTATAAAGGTTACTAGACCTCAAACTAGGCAATAGTCGTACTGACTTTAAATGGAGGAATAAAATGTTTAAAATTATGTTAATAGCATCATCACTATTTCAATTACTTATCACAACATCAGTTGAATTGTTAGGTAATGAAAGAGGAGAAGTAGATTTAACACCAGCGGAGATAGCAACAAATGAAGCAAAAGTAATTGCTGATAATAAGGCTATTGAAGTTGCAAAACAAAGTAAGATAGAGGCTACAAGAGAACTATCTAAAGAATTAGGTATCAACGCATTTGATCCAAAGGAATTAAAAACAAAGTTTGATGAGTTTACAAAATGGCAAATAGACCAAAAGTCCGAGCAAGAAATATTGCAGGAACAAGTAAACGCATTTAAGACTAAAGAAACAGAGTGGGAGTCTACTCAACTTAAATATGCAAGTGAACTTATGGCATCTAAATTAAACATAGCCGATGACAACCTTGAAGATGTAATGAAATTAGCAGGCAATGACCCAAGTAAATTTGAGGAAGTTGTTAAGAAATATCCTAATTTCAAATCTAAAACAGGTATACATATTGGAGTTAACGAAAATAACGGAGCAGGCAATCCTAGTGATATGTCAGACACAGAAAAGTATATGGCAGCAAATCCTAAACTTTATGGTCAGTATATCAAAAAATAAAAAAGGAGAAACACATATGAAAAAATTATTTACATTCTTGCTATCAATATTAGCAAATGATAGAGGGGTATTATTATATCCTGCATCAACTGGACATTCAGTAGATGACAAATTCTCAGCATTAGTTGAACCAAATCTATGGTTTAACAACATTTTCCAAGATGGTATTACATTTACATCTAAATATCAACTTGGCCCTGCAGGTCAAATTTTAGTACATAAACCAGGTGTTGGAACTATTACACCTACAGTACCAGGTGCAGACTTCAGTGATGCAATCGTAAAAGACACATTAATTACTATCGCATTGAATTTACAATATAACCGTTCAAGAAAAATTTATAACGCAACAGCAGCTTCAGTAGCATATCCAATCGCAGCAGCAGAATTAGAAATGGGTATTAAAGAGATTGCTAAGGCTTGGACATTATCGGGTGTTAAAGAGTTAATAGGTACAGTTGGTATTATAAACTCAACTAACATCTTAACAGTATTATCATCAACAACTGTATTTGATACAATCGTTGATGACAGAGCTAAATTAGTAGCAACAGGTGTAGTACCTGATGTAGTAGTTGTTAGTCCTAAAGTTTACGCATTGTTACTTAAATCTGATGAGTTCCAAAGAACTGGTACAATCGGTGATATGGTAGTTTCAGGTGGTAATGTAGGTAGAGTTGCAGGTATGACAGTTATTGAATATGAAGCATTAGATGCAGCAGCTATTGATGGAGCAACTATCGGTGGAATTACTTGGGCAACAGGTGATGAATTAGAATATGCAATGTATGACCATGATGCTTTCTCAATTGTAACAAGTGTTGATATGGTTCGTGTTAAAGACTCAGAAAGATTTAACGGAACATTAGCACAAGTTGAAATGGTATCAGGATTCAAATTAACAAATCCAGCAAGAGCATTACTTAAGTTTCATGATTTAGATGCTAGTTGAACAAGCCTGACTTTTGACCTTAACGGAGGAAATATAGCAGCAAGTGAGGCTGACATAGTGGTTGAAGATGTATTAGTAAATCACACAGTTATATTAAACTACGAGCCTTTCCCAGTTCCAGTGTATACAGCAAATACATTGACAGGTTGGGCCTATGATGCAGGAGGTACTTCATTAGTTGGAGCAACAGATTTAGCAACAGCAGATGATACTATCTACGCAGTGTGGGAAGCAGACTAAATATAATAAACTAATATGGGTGGGGTTAATACCCTGCCCTATATTATTAAAGGAGTGAAGAACATGGCAATAGTAGAAACTGAATATTTGAAATATAATAGTGAAGAACATTTTCATTATTTAACTGAAGCAGGTTTAATTAAATATACAGGTTATGAATACCTAGTTGATTTATGGAAACCAAGTGCTAAGGTTATGCTTGAAAAAATGGGAAGAGCATTGCATAGTTTATATACAAACAATTATCATAATAACAAAGAAGACCAATTTAAGCATAGAGATTTAATTCAATATAATATATCACTTAATGCAAATGGTGAAGTTACATCTATTATTAATGCACTAACATATATGATTGAGTTAGAAGAAAATGTAGATTGGTTTAGTAAGTATTTAGCAGGTGAAACTAAGTGGCCTAAATCTATCATTAATATGTTAAAACAATCTAATGTATATGTAATAGGTGAAATGGTGGGGTTTGTTCCAACTGATGAGTTTGAGGTGGGGTATTAATGCCTAGAGAACTTTATAAAGAAAATGTAGCATACTTACATAAACGAGATACAAGAGATAACACACCTGATTGGGCAACTGATGGGGAACCATTCTTTTGTAATAGAGTATCAGTTAAACATACAAGATGGACACCACAGTCAAATACACCCATTGGAACAGTAGAAGAGATAATTAAGACTACTACTCAATTAAATTTTGAAGTTAATGATAAGATTACATTTCAAAGACAATCATATAACAATGCAAATATAGGTGATTTTAGTATGATAGGTGCAGTTGATCCTAAACCTATGAATCAAATGGGTAATAAGCATAGGAATAAAACATTCTATGAATATTGGATTACGAAAGCAGGGTAGAATATGGCTGAAATTAACATGGCAGATGTTATTCAAATCACATTAGGTGTTATGGCAGAGTTTAGCGATAGTGGAGATATGGTTAGAAATGGTGTTGAATTTATTGATATGGCAGATGAGATTGTTATTTCATATAATACATTTACAGTACCTCATATAATCTATCAAGAAGAGGGATTTATTCACTATTTAACAGGCGAGATAGTAGACCCGAATAAAGGGTTTATTAGTGAGAAAACAACTGGTCAATTAGCAATGTATGGGTTCAGTCAACAATTAGGAATACCATATAATATGTTAGAAGTAAATCAAATCTTATTAGAAAATCAAAATAAGATGTTAGAGGAATTAGGGGGTACACAGCGTGTCTAATCTATTTAAAGAATTAGTATATGATAAAGTGGTAGAAGTGTTAAACGCCAACACACAGGAAGTAGTGTTTAAAGGTGGGTATTTAATAGGCTTGTATCAAAATGGCATACCCTATGTAGTAGATAGTAGTTCATCAAATAAGTTTGAGTACGAAAGAGTAGAGGTTATTCCAGTTAGTGAAGAGATATCAAATGAAACACCTAGTGTAAACTTAGCTGATAGATCAGATTACTATATGCAATATCAAGTATTCTTTAGAACAACAAGAGAAACAGAAGTAAAAATGGCATTAAAAGAGTTTAGAGATTATTTCTTTACAAACAAACAGGCCGAATTAGATGGTTACACAGTAGCATTTAAGACAAGTCGTGGTGATAAACAAGCAACATTACCAGTACAAAGTGGTAACTTTTATTCATTTTATAAAATCAATATATATTTAACAGCAATTAAAAATGGATATATTAAAAAAGATACTGACTTATGGAAAATGAGATTAAGAGAAATAGAAGCAGGCGCATTTAATATAGGTTCATCATATCAAATATCATTTGTAGGTGATACTGATTTTACAGCGTTAGGTGCTAGTTCTAATACATTAGGTGAGATATTCATAGCAACAGGTAATGGGACTGCTATATCAACAGGTAAAGCGATTATGACATCAACGGCTATAACTGAACCAACTACTTATCAAATAATGAAACTTGAAGATGAATTATTTGGTACAGGAGGAGACCCTGCATATAGCAATAAAACAGGTATATCAAAAGCAACAATAAGTAATAAAGTTGCCGTTCCTAAAATGTCAGTGTTCTATAATAGCACAGAGATAGACAAAAAGTTATACTCAGTAACAATGAATAAAGAAAATAAAGATGCACTATGGGATATAGTACATATATTTGATGGTGTTACATTTAGTTATATAGCGTTAATTAAAGGTGGTGCAAGAACATTAACAGATAATGGTATTGTGCTCTTAGAACTAGATTGGGTGGAGGCTGATGTATAATGGCAAACGAATATATAATCAGGTTAGCAAAGTCTGATGTAGGAGGATTTTCACAAAGTCCCGACCAAAAAACAAGTAATGCAGGTAGCCCTGATTTAATGGCTAAAGTTAAAGCAAAAAACAAAATAGTATTTGGACTTGCAGCCATGCAAACAAAACGAGTTGTAGGCAAAGGTTTCCAAGCATTAACAGGTGAATTAGGAATAAGTGAATTAGAACAAACAATGGCAGATGCAGGTAAGTTAGTAGGTATTGGTGCATTAGCATTATTTAGTTTTCCAGTAGCAGGTATTGCAGTAGGTGGAGAAATGTTTATAAACACAATAGGTATTGCAGTAGATACACATAGATTAAACTTAGAAAACGAAGTACAAATAAAAGCAAGAGGTACTAGAAGAAATAGTAATGCAGGTGGATATTATGGTTAGTATCAAAATTAGTGGTGTAACCGTAGAACATGAATTTCCAATAGAATTTGTATTAGATGGAGCTGAAGAATTCAACTTAGGGGTTATCAAACTTAATAACTTATCTAAGCGAGAAGCATATCCAGACTTTGCAAATGTGGTTATAACGATAAATGGAGTTGATTATGAGTCTTGTATTCAACAGGATATATCAACTAGAATATCACCTAACATATATAACCATTCAATATCATTGTCGGAACCAATTATTAAATTGTCATTATATCAAATGGCAGATAGATTATATACTACTAAAAATGGTATTGCCATAACATATAAAGACCAATTAGATAATATATTAGAAACACATAATTTTAGTAGATTATCATCTTTCTCATATGATGCAGAAACGGAATTGTTATTAGATGTAGAAGCAACTGAAAAAGAATACTCAGGCGCAAATATGTTGACCAACTTGACCGATATGTTTAGAAGTGTAGATGCAGTACCAACATTAAGTTTAGATAGTATTATAGGAAATGAACCATTTGGTAAATTAGGAAACTTAATTACATTAGGTGATATCATAGGTGAAGTAGTAACAAGTGATATTGCAGATTATGGATTAGGTGTTTACTCTAAAATTAAAAATGGAACATATGAAAAAGAAGAAGAGATAGGTTATACATATTTTCCTAGTAAAACAGGTAGTGTATCACCTAGAACTGAAGATACAAAATTTATAGATACTAATGCAGTATTTATATTAGATAGTGGAATTAGAAAAATACAAGGTACGATAGTTAATATTGAAGTTGATACAGGCTCAGGTAGTGAATTTATAGAGGCGGATATAAGCGACTACATTGTATCTAAAGCAGAATGGGATCAATTAACAGTAGAAAGAAATATGGCTACATTATGGGCTGGTGTTTATAAGAACAATACCGTTTACTATAATGAGGGAGATAACATCATACAAAATTTTGGTGTTAAATACGAAAACGCTACTCAACCGAGTAATGGTACATTGGTTCAAGAAGTAATAATTCATAGTTGGTTACTTGCAAATGGTTATGCAACATTAGATTGGGTTCCTCAACAAGTAGCTGAAATGCAAATGAGATTTTATTATCAACCAATGAGAGATATGGATGTTAGAGTAGAACGACACAATATAGATAGAACATACAAAACTGCTACTGTAATGAACAATCAGAAAGATTCAGTATTAGAGTTATCAAGATATGGAAAGGCTCTTAAATCGCATATTAACCGTATTGGAAATGATACATATGAAGTTACTAAAACATATAACAATTTAACTCCATTCACATTATGGGGATTAAATGATTACACAGTAGATGATTATAAAGTTATTAAAATTCATATGATTGCAAGACACAATAGTATGGATGTAAAATACTTATTTGTTAAAAATTCTAGTATATTAAACCCATTAACCACAGTTAATAAATCGGTCAGTCCGTTTACTATACAAAAGAGAAATATAACAACTAACTTTGTTAGAGAAGAATATATAATATTTAGTGGTGAAAATAAAAATGATACGGGTTATCTTACAACTAGAGGTAGGAAAGCATTATTTAATGGATTAAAATGGAATGCAACATATGATACACCAGTGTTAGCAGCACAATGGGATTCAGTAAGTAATGGGAATACATTGTTAAATATGACATCAACTCATTTCCCACTAGGAACATCAATGGTATTTCATGTAGGATTCAAACATCCTAAGTTTGCAGGTTATCAATTAGCAGCAGATACGAGTGGTGTAGCAGGATATAAATTAGTACCTATATCATTTGGAGATGTTAATGGAGAAGTAGAAA
>Ga0075125_10001201_pt1 | contig 12354 bp, 19 predicted proteins | sample AntAceMetag02UKN_FD_69810 | JGI IMG/M metagenome (GOLD analysis project Ga0075125, IMG submission 69810) | Saline lake microbial communities from Ace Lake, Antarctica - Antarctic Ace Lake Metagenome 02UKN | ecosystem: Environmental > Aquatic > Non-marine Saline and Alkaline > Saline | place... | reverse complement strand
TGTTTGACTGGCTACGTAGTAGCAAACCCCATACTATGAACTGCCATACTATCTCCTAGTGAGTATCAGAAATGTGGTCTACTGTGGGGCACTATCTTTTACCGTAGTATAAACCTGGATACTCACAGCGAGAGCGTATGACAGTTCATAGTACCTACTGCATACTATTTGCCTCTTGACATCTGGCGCATTTTCTGCTATAATGAGTGTTACACAACAGCTATCGTTCAAGTAAAAGAAACCGAACGTGGCCCAATAGACGGATAACCAGGAGGTTATAAAATGAGCAACATTCGAGTTACACCTGATGAGTTTGTAGAGAAACACGCAAGACGCACCAAAGGCGCGTTGGAAGATTTGCGGCGTGGCGTTGCGGCAGTGACGGAAGCTCCCGGCGTAAAAGCTGCCGCAAGCGCCGACAAGATGCGTGCCCGCCTGGTCGAATCAATCGACTCCGGCAAATGGCAACGGCGCGTTGGCGCTGTTACCCTTGACGACTGGAAGACTGCGATGCTCTCGAAGGGCGTTGCGCGTGTACCGGCGGGTATTGACGCCGCTGCTGGTAAGACCAAGAAGTTCGCGACGCAGTTGCTCGCGCACGAAACCACGCTAAAAGACAGTGTGGACAAGATGCCCGACTTGACGCTCGAAGACTCCATCGCCAGGGCGACGGCGTGGATTCGTGGCATGTCCAAGTTCGAGTTCGACCGCTAACATTACGGTCAACTAACATACGTCACTAGGAGGCGACAATATGTATATGAACAGACAACGTATAACTATGGACAGCGACCTTGACGATAACTCGACGTGGCGATTCAAGTTGCCCACGTTTGGTAAGTACACGGCGCTGGAGATGCGCATCAACGCAAACCGCTTTGCAAACCGGGCAGACCGGCTAGTGGTTCACCCGCTTGAGTCTTGCATCAGCAAGATTGAGTTAGTAACGGGCGGTTCCAAGTCAATCGTAAGTCTCCCCGGTCAACAGGTTGACGCTTGGAACTATTGGGCTTTTGGTAAGCCCACGTCACGGCGTTACAGCCAAAGGGCTGCTGGGCCGAACGATATTAACTTGTTCCTTTTGGGTGGGCGTGGTCTGTATGACAAGACCTACGGCTTTGACTTTGCCAAACTCCCAGAAACCTACATCGAATACACCTATGACCTCAATGAAGGTGACGCAGAATACTTTGCCGCCGATGACCATGACATCACTCTCTACGGCTGGCGTTGGATGGGGCCAGGCGAACCTGACTTCTCTGGCTACTTTCGCACACGCCAACTCGCTGCTTGGACAACGACCGGGGCCGATGTACTCAAGACCATTGCGCTACCCGTCGGCAATCCATATCGCTTTGTTGGGATTCAGGCCAAGACTCGCGCCAAGACTCTTGGCGGAACGTTCAATGCGGGTGAACTGAAGGTAAACAACGGCGAATATAACCCCGTTAGCATCAACTCCTTTATGGACTGGGCTATGCAGGAAGTTGCAACCTACGGGCTTGAGAATCACGTTGGCGGGCTGGAAAGACTCGTCGCTGCCCTGGCTACTGACTTTCCTCGCTGGTGGAGTTACTACGAAACCCTCTCGGCTACTCGCTACGCTGGCGTAAATGCAGACACCCTGCAAATAAGCGGAATCACGCTTCCTGCTTGGGTACTCGCCACAACTACTGGTGACGATGAAGCTATATTTGATACTCGTGGTTGGGGTTTCCAGAAGTGTGCGAGAATCGGCTTTGACGTTTGTGATGATGAAGCCGACTTGTTGCACACTCGCGGAATGGGTGCGCTCGACTTGGTACTGACCGAATCGGCTGCTGCATTAGACGCCGCCGTCTTCGCTCAGGACATCGAAACTTACTAGACACCCTGGAGGTTTGCAATGAGTGAAAGACGTTGGGTGAGACTACTTGGCGACGGTTGCGTCTATAACGGGCCTTGTCAACTTCACTGTCTAATCTTGCAGATTGACGCGGCAAACGACACGTCCAAAGTCTATGACGGCGTTGACTTGATAATGGGCAAGCTCTTTGTCGAGCTTCAGACCTCCGTTGACATCACAAGAGAACTGTGTATGGGTGACGGGGTTCCGTTCAAGACCGGGATATACATCGACGCTACGGATGAAGCCGTAGCGACGACCGTCGTCTTCACTCCTCTATAGGAGCGACAAGGTGAAACTAAACACTAGCGTGCTATCCGCTGGCTCTCTGGATAGCACAGATTGCCAGCGGTAGCACGCTAACGTGTATTATTCCCCAAAGGTTACATAATGTACTACCAGAAGACCATAAACGTTTTGACAATCAACACACCAGACAATCCTCTTAAGGATGAAATCGCGTTAGTCCCTGGTAGGCTGAAGCGTATTTTAATCGGCTTTCCTCCTGGCTGCTCAGGTGTGGTACACGTTCAAATCCTACGGCATACGCGCCAGATTGTACCCTGGACACTTGGCGAGGATATAGCCTGGGATGACCATCTTTTCTCATTCGAGTATGACCTTGCTTTCGATGAAGTTCCGCACAACTTGACTATTGTGGCCTGGTCTGAAGACGACTTATTTGACCACGAACTTATGGTTGGCGTTGAAATGGATACCGACGAAAACCGCTGGTTATTGGAAGCGCTTTTCGCATTGTCTTAACTAGGAGAGCATCATGCCCGCACCAAACGGAAATCTTGTAACCCCTGTGGGATTTGACGTGAACGGAAACCCACGCGCTGGAAATCTGCCTTTCACATATATGGATTCTTACATCGAAACCGTCTCTAATCTACTCACCCCAGCGGGCGGTCAATTCCTTTACGGTACAGCCGTAACCGCTGGTGAGTTATGGGTAGTGACTGCGATTGCTGCCAAGAATATCAACACAGTTGCAACTACAATCGGGCTTGGTACTTATGACGGTGTAAACTATACGGAACTAGCTGCAAACACTCCAACAGCGACTATCATCAGGACTGTATACGCGGGCTGGATTCCCGTACCCGCGGGTAGTAAAGTATACGCGTTCTTTGGTGGTTGCACGCTCAACGATGATATTTTCTTGTATATACACGGATTCAAGATGCAATTATAACTCATAAGGATAACACACTATGGCAATCAAACTACCCGACTGGCTCAGAGCGTTTGCGGTACTTGGCAAGTTTGGCGACGACTACAAAGTCTTGGCGACCGACGTTGCCGGTCAATTATATATGCTCTTGGTTGGCGGTACAATCACGAGCATAACCGACGACGTAAACGTAACCCAAGACGACTCTACCCGTGATGTGCAAGGCACGGACGGCGCAAACCTGCGCACGCTCTCGGTTGACGCCAATGGTCAACTGATAATGGTTCCCCGTGGTGAAAGTGGCGAGTATATGGACGTTGACGCCAACGGTTTTCTTTCAAGCGTTATGAAAGGTCTTGACGGCGCTGCCTTGCGCACACTCGCGGTTGACGCAGACGGCAATCTTATTTCTGTTATGAAAGGCCAGGGAACCGCTGGCCTTGAAACGGTCAAGCTAGACGACGACGGGCGAATGTACGCCTACATCAGCGACGAAAACGACCAATGGGGCAACCCAATCCCAACCGGCTTAACTGAACTTGCGGCCCGACTAGGAAGCCCAATAGCCTATGAACGACGGGGTCAAGTCATATTTACCGAGACGTTTGACCAGGGCGTAGATGACTATATCTGGACTGCTGAAACTGCAAGCTCAACGATTAAACTCTCGGCGGCAAGCAAGGTACACGGCGGGTACTCTGCCCTGATGCACAGAACGAAAAACACTGGAGGGTGGAATAAGCTCGGCAGACGCTTTGCACTTGGCGCGTCCACCACTATTGGGTTTAGTACGTGGTTCCGTATGCTTGGCACACCTCACAGAATACGCTTTAATATCCTGGTGGATAATGGCAGTGACACGTACAAAGGTGGCCTGATGATAGATATTGACGTTGGTGTCATATACTACAAAGATTCGGCTGGTGCAGACCAGGGCATAACAGTCTTTCCTTGCTTTCCGACGACTGAAAAACACTTTCACTTTATCAAATTTACGCTTGACTTTGCCGCTCGTACTTACGGTTACGCGATTATTAACGGCGCAGAAGTTGACTTGTCGGCTCATTCGCTTGAAACTGGTATATCAGCAATTCGCCAGGTACTACCCACTGTTGAAATCTACGCCGAAGTTGGAAACGACGCTGATGTATACGTTGATAGCCTTGTTTTGACAACGATGGACAGTTAAACGGCGCCTTTTGCGCCCAATAGACCTTTTAGGAGGATACAATGAGCAAATTCTGGATACTGTTTGAAAAGTCTGTAATCGTTACAAGCACAATCGCCCTGGTACTAATCTCAACGGCTTGCTACCTATGGGCAACTGGGCAACCTATCCCGGAAGGGTTGACGTACTGCCTGGGGTTAGTGCTTGGCTTCTTCTTTGGAGTCAAGACCGAGAAGAAAACCACTGAACGGGGGATACGCTAGATGAGCAAATACAATATCACCCGCACACAATCAACGGTGTACCTTGATTCTGGCGGTCGCCCGATTCAAGGTTTCAACGTCACGGTCGAGTTTCCGGCTTACGACGAATCCCACGAGTTGCACGTTCCTAGACTGGAAACGGAAACTGTCAAGGACGCGGTAGAGGCGCTGCTGGCAGAACGTGAAGCTCTTGCAGAACTAGGCAAGGATTAACTACCAGGGGCGGTCGGAGTACAGTCCAGTGATTGCTTACCTCCCACACTTGACTGTGCTCTGCCCGCCCACAAAGGAGTAAAATGTTTGGTCTACTTGGTTGGCTTTGGGAACGCTCTATAAGGCTCTATGAGTGGTTTGGTCCAAAATTCAATGAATATCGAGACACTGTACACAATATCTGGCGTGATGCTTATAACCTCGCGGTAGATGCCTATAACCGGGCTGTGGCCTGGGCGAGCAGACAAGTTACCTGGTTACGCAGCTTGCTAGACGCAACTGGTCGAGGTTTCACTGCTCTCTTGCAGAGCGTATCATCGGCAATCTACAAATGGGGCAATGGCAAGTTTGCGCAGTTTATCGCGTGGGTAAACGCTGTAAAGTCAGAGGTATTGACTTGGGCAAGCTCTGCTATAACTCAGGCGCGTGTTGACGCTCTAAAATGGGTACAAACGGCAAAGGATAACCTTTGGAATATAGCACGAGGTTGGACTGATGAAGTCATAGCGTGGGCCGCGCCGGTCGTGCGCCTGCGCCATTCCCTCGCAGACCTTATAACTCTCTTCTCTCCCACGAACAAGGCCCGCTTTATAGACTTTATCGGACGGGGCTATGTGCAATTATTCAACTTCTTTGATGACCCACGCGGTTTTATTTACGACCGACTAGAATCCACATTTGTCTCGTTTCTGTGCTACGTTCTAGCCCGCGCTATAGGTTCCGATAAACGCGAGTTACCGAAGACTTTCAGTTATAAAGGGGAGTAAACTATGTCACGGCAAATTGGCCCACTGCGTACAGCAATTCAGGATTGGATAGACGACTTCGGCTTTGCAGACCGTATTAGAGGAGGGTTGACAAAGCTCTTTGCTCGGTCGAATGCGTACCTTGTGAACTTGGCAAGGCCAATACTTTACAAGGTGAGAGACGTACCGGGCTTACCACCAGAATACAAGCAACTAATCCAAGACGTTACAGGAACGGAACCTGTTACCCTTGCAATCGTTGCCGGGACTGTGGTACTTGGCGTTATGGCTGGCTTCATCAGCGGTATAATGCAACCGGTCTCGAAGGTTATTGCCCAGTGGATTGACGCCGGAGTAGAATCTGCTCGCGCTCCTCCAAGTGTTGCCTTTCCTATGATGTGGCGCACACCGGAGCACACAAAGGAGCTAGTCAAACACGTCAAGCAACTCGGTTGGAATGAAACGATTATTGACGGTTTTGAAACGCTGTTGCGCCCACGGTTGCAACCGGCTGAACTTTTGACACTATGGAAACGTGACGCGATTGACGACAATTATCTTGACCAGGCTCTCCGGGCTTTTGGTTGGGAACCTGAAGCGATAACCCAACTCAAGACCTTAAAGGAAATCATACCGGGGCCGGGCGACCTAATCTCTATGGCAGTTCGTGAGGCATTTACCCCGGAAGTCGTCGCTCGTTTCGGCTATGGAGAAGACTTCCCCCAAGAGTTTGCATACTGGGCAGAAAAGCAAGGTCTAAGTGAAGACTGGGCAAGACGCTACTGGACGGCCCACTGGAAACTACCGAGTACACAAGCTGGCTATGAAATGCTACACCGTGGCGTGATTGACAAAGATACGCTTGAATTGCTCCTCAAGACCGCAGACATACCGGCATTCTGGCGTGACAAACTAATGGCAATCAGCTATGCAACGTTTACACGTGTTGACATTCGCCGTATGTATCAAATCGGTGTGTTGACCAGCGCAGAAGAGGTAGTTACCGCTTATATGGACATCGGTTACAATATGGAGAAGGCGCTTAAACTAACCGAGTTTACTTTGCGAGAGTATGGCGAAGAGACAAGAGAAGCATCAAAGGGCGACGTGCTGACCGCGTATGAACTTGGGCGGTTATCGCATACTGAGGCATTAGACCTTTTAAGCTCGATTGACTACCCGTTCTGGATAGCAGAGGCATACCTGTCAAGGATTGACTTGCAACGTGCCAACCGGCTTGCAAGTGATTTGATACGCTCGGTCAAGACCTTGTATACTGGTGGTCAGAGTACACGTACCGACGTGGTTACACAGCTATCCACAATCCCCTTGCCCAGTGTTGAAATTGACCGTTACCTTGAGGAGTGGGACATCACCAGGAAAGCCAAGACGAAACGACCGTCAAGGGCAGACTTGCGCAAGATGTTTATTGCCAATATCATAGAGGAGGATGCTTACCGTGTAGAGCTTTCAGGACACGGAATGGCCCAAGACTACGTCAACTGGTTCATAGAACAGGCCAAAATAGACCTGGCAGAGCTTGCACGCAAAGAGAATGAAACCGCAATGAAGGAAGCCGACCGGCTTCTGACGGCGGCTTTCAAGACTGACCTCGACGTTGAACTTGCAGCATACGACGTTCTAATCGCACAAGCTGGCGTTGCTATCGCAGATACAAAACTGTCAATGGTTCAAGGCATGTCCATCGTAGAGGTAGACGCGGCCAAAATGGTCATACTTGAGTATAAAACGTATATCGCTAAGTTCCGGCGTGACAAGGCAGAGTTACGTAAACAGTATTTACTATCGAAGCAAGAGGAGATTGGAAATGTCCAAAGTTAAGACGTGTAAAGGTTGTCTCTATATCTGCGGGCCGTTGAACACGGGTAAAGCTCGTTTTATCTGCGTTCATTCTAGTGAACCGACTCAAGAGGATACCGTGGGTTGCCCACACCATTGCCCAAAGACCGGCTGGAAAGCGTTTGCACGCCGGTTGTGTAACCTCTTGGTACTCAAGGAAACACGCCTGCTAGAAGCCGAAGCCAACCCGGATACCATCGCACATATTATCGCAACCCACGAGACTATTGCAAGCGTTGTTCATAGGGAGGAAAATGGTTGACCCGAAGAGTACCCTAACAGAATCGGTTCGTAGGATGAAAGCCATACAAGCCGCGGTCAAGGCAGAAGCCGAGAAAATCCGGCAAGAGAAGGAAGCCGAAGCCATATCTAAACGCACATCGCTGTAATATAGTACAAAGGTACTATATCATTATTACCCAATTATTCGTATAATTAACGTAGTCTAGCCAATTCGGAGAGACTACTAGAAAATGGGAGATACTAATGTCGAAGCGAGGAAAAGTTACAGTGGCAGAATGGGAACTCAGCGGCGCGATAAACGATATACTCGCCGGAGTAGAGCATCTAATGCTCAGTATGGGAATCCGTGAATACTCAAAGGAAAGCATATCCGTTACAAGACACGAATACAATGATGACAGCGACGACGCCAGCAATGAAGACGCATTGATACAAGATACGATGCACATCTACCCCGACGACGACTATGAATATCTGGGCTTTGAGGAAGAGTTGACACCTGAAGACGTAGAGTTTTGGCCTGTCAATGACGTAGAGGATGCGCTGCTCGACTCCATTTTCGGACCGCAAGCGACTACGGACGCTGTACAGGTTTTCGATAGCCTTCAGGGTACAATGACTCTCTTGTGTGAAATCACCCGTGAAATGGGGAAGCTCGCGAGCGCCCAACCGATTCTCTTGGCTGGTCTGTCCACCAAAGTCAACAAGGTACAGTTTGCCCTGAGTCGCTCGACTTCGATTCTCTCCGGCGTTTCGACTGAGTATGAAGAGTACCTCGTTGTAAATAAGGAGCAAAATCCCAATGAACGCTAGAAAATCGCGCAAGATACGCAAGGAAGCCCGCAAGTTCATGTCGGAGCAATGGCAGAAGGTCAACGCGCTGCCCTGGCATAACAGCCTTGTACTCGCCTTCTGTATTCTCTTTGGCTTTGTACCCGACGCCTGGAGGTTGCTCCGATGAAGAGACACACAGGGAAGCTCCTCCCCCGCGTTTGCTCAAACTGCGTACACTTTGGCGCTGGTGGAACTGAACGCAGACATCAGGGCAAATGCTCGTTGACTGGGCTGCAAGTTCTGCCTATAATGAAAGGTTGCCCGATGTTCTCGCGGTCTGGTTCTCGCCGGTCAACACCAGCAAAGACCTATAGCGTGCAACTGGTAGTTGATGCAATCGAGAATTGCAAGGGGGATTCATAAGTGATAGAAGCGGTCGTCTCTAAACTAGTTCGTGTTGAGAAGGATGAAGGTTTCAAGGGTGGAATAGACGTAGTTGCAACACCCAAACTGGTCAAGGTCAAGATACGTGTAACTGCAATCCCCGAAGGCGGTGGAACCGTAACGCTCTTTATGCCCTGGGGCAAGATTTTCGGTATTGCAAAGAAGGCCAATCCAGCAAAGGCCAAGAGTTAGGAGGCAGAATATGAATCCGCAGATTATCGCCCTGTTCGTTGTCGCAAATATCTTTGACTTGCTCACAACCCACGCAAACGGTCAAGAGAATGAAGCCAACCCAATAGTCGCTTATGTCTGGCGCTCTGGTGGTTTTAAGGCATACGCTCTTTTCAAGCTCGCAAGTGTTGCTTGGGGTGTATTCTCCTATAGCTGTTTGTACTCCGAACACGGGTCAATCGGTGGCTTCAGAATGGACATCTTGGCCCACGCTATCTTCTGGAGCGTAACAGTTTTGCAGACCGTCGTCGTGCTTTGGAATTGTTTCGGCTTCTGGTACAATGGACGCTATTCCTTGAGCGCCGAGGGTCAAGGGGTATAATGAACCTCAACGAATCGCAACACCTCGCTGATAAATGTCTCGCGGTCTTTTTGGGTACTATGATACTTTGTGTGCTGGTGGTTGCGGTCGCAATCGCAAAGCCCAAACTGCAATGGCCCATAGTCGATTGGCCCGAAACCGAGACACGTAGCGACTTCGACCTATACGATGGTTATGAACCTGATGTATGGGGTCAAGATTATATGGGTCATTGGGAATGAACATAATTAGTACACAAAGGAGATTCACATGGCAAGACGCAATCGGCAAATACTCAAGCGTGAAATGGCGCAAGCCCACTTCGGAGTTGACCGGGCCTTGAAACGGATTCAGAGCTTGCATGGCAAATTCGGAGAGCATCACGAAAAGCATACTGAGTACCTTGAGTTGATTGCACAGGTGCTCCTCAAGTCCCAGTCTATGATGCTCGAATTTTGGGTAACATCTTGGGGCAAACTGCCCGACAATCTCGATTCGTACCGCACCTGAAAACTAGTTGACCTGGGAGATGTAGCAGAATGATGACACGCTGGACTGAGGCAATGCGCGGAGCTTTCTCGTATGTTATCCAGGCTGTGGATGAAGAACTGTCCGGCGTTGAGAGTTTGACAATGTACCGCGCTGGTGGTGGGAGCATCAGGACGCAAGACTGGTACACACTGCGGCGTGCTGCGGTCGGGTCAATAGAGGCAGCGGACTATATCGGGGCTATGCGCGGCGACGCCATAGTCCCCGATATGGCCCGCGCCACAATCGACCAAGACTTTTCTATGAAGTATAAGACGGTAGGCGAATTTTATACGACCGATGCAATTACAGGTAAGCGAGAGCGTGAGGTCGTTTCCGTAATGTCCAATGAGGTGCAACCGTTGTCAGAGGAACTAAACGCGCTATCCAGAAGTGCATTATCGTATGGCATAGACACCGATTCTGAGCAAGTTGAACTTGGTCGGGTTATGTTTTACAGGAGGCAGAGTTAGGTGAGTTTACATTACAGCGATAGACCAAAATGGGGCGCAGAACAGCACGCGGTATCTAAACCAAAGCGGGTCTGGTATCCTACTCGAATGGTATTCGTTGATACCGAAACGACACGCCATAAGGTAAGCGAGAAAAGTCTTAAACATTCCTTGCGCCTGGGCTTTGCCTGTTATGTATCCTGGCAAGATAAAACGCGAAAAGACACCGAAGTGTGGTATGATTTTGTATCCGCCGGCGCATTTTGGGACTGGGCGCTCGGTCGGGCGGTTTCCAGCACGCCGTTGCTCATTGTAGGCCACAACCTAAAATTCGACTTCCTGGTACTAGACGGCTTGCGCGAGTTGAGTAGTCGGGGCTGGCTCGTTTATAGCCTTTATGAGAAGGGAATGACTTTCCTTTTACGCGCCGGATTGCCTTCTGAGGGATTTGCAGCGCACCTCAAGGAACACGGCAAGCCAGACGGGTACAAAAAGACACGCTGGCGCAAGCGATTGCAGTTTGTAGATAATACGAATCTCTTCCCTGGGAAGCTCTCGAAGTTAGGTGAGAGTTTGGGCCTTGAAAAGCTTGTGATGCCCAAAGTATCAGACTCTGAAGAGGCGTGGGAGGTGTATTGCCGTCGTGACGTTGATATAATGGTCAGAGCTTGGGCCGAACGGCTATCCTTTATGCGCAAGCACAAGCTAGGAACGTTCAAACTCACATTGGCTTCACAAGCAATGAGTACCTATCGTTACAAGTTTATGTCGCACAAGATACATATCACGCGGTATGATTGGCAGACTGCCCTTGAGAGAGAATCCTACCGGGGTGGGCGGGTTGAACCATTCTTTGTGGGCAAGGTCGAAGGCGTAAAGCTCTATAAGCTAGACGTTAACTCTATGTATCCCGCTGTGATGCGCAACTATGAATACCCGACCGGCGTAGTCGTCCACAAGCATACAGCAACTATTGCTGATTTGCGTTCCTTATTACAAAAAGACCACGCAATCGCCCGCGTCGTCGTCAAGACCGATGAACCTGTTTACCCTGTGCGAATGAACGACCGAAACGTGTACCCGACTGGTCAATTCGAGACGGTACTGACAACACCAGAACTGGAGTATGCCCTTGACCACAATCAAATCGTATCCGTGGGCGAGGTTATCGGGTACAAACACGCTCCCATATTTAAGGCGTACGTTGACTACTTTTACAACCTACGGGTAGAGGCAACCGAGAAGGGTGACACAGTAGCTAGACTGATGTATAAAGGTCTCCTGAATAGTGCCTATGGTAAATGGGGTCAAGCCGGATATAGCGAGCGGGTCATAGGTACATGTCCAACGGATGACTTCCGTGTAGAACACGGAACTTGTATCCCGTCTGGGAATGCCTATACCCATAAATATTTAGGTGGGGTCGTAACCGAAACAACGCGCACTGGTGAAGCATACAACAGTTTCGTCGCCATTGCTTCACACGTGACAGCGTACGCTCGAATGTACCTCTGGTCACTGTTCTGCAAAGCAGGCCGCCCTAACGTTTATTATTGTGACACGGACAGCCTGTTCGTGAATCGCGCAGGGTATGATAACCTCATAAATGAGCTTCATACATCGCGCTTGGGCGCTCTGAAACTCGAAGGCGAAAGCGACGACGTGGTTCTCAACGCGCCGAAGGACTATGTTTGGGCCGGTCGGCCCACGTTGAAAGGCATTTCCAAGAGTGCAATCGAAGTACGTTCGTACGAATACCTTATGGAATTATGGCCGTCGCTGAAAGGTCATATATCGCGTAACCAAGTTGACTCGTTTTACAATATACCTATTGTCAAGCGTTTGAAACGTAGTGTCTTGTGGGGCGTAAAGTCGGAAACCGGGTGGGTGATGCCTTTCGTACTAGACAATACTGCCTCGGTGTTTGGTGATTCTATTGCGTTCCCCCAACCGGCAAAGCCGCGCCCCGCGAGGTATTCGACTGATGGCAAATAATTCTGTCAGAGAGGTGTTGACGACAATGAAAAGTGTTATAACATCGGGGCTTCGGATAGCGGTAGGTCTGC
>Ga0075125_10001194_pt1 | contig 12396 bp, 11 predicted proteins | sample AntAceMetag02UKN_FD_69810 | JGI IMG/M metagenome (GOLD analysis project Ga0075125, IMG submission 69810) | Saline lake microbial communities from Ace Lake, Antarctica - Antarctic Ace Lake Metagenome 02UKN | ecosystem: Environmental > Aquatic > Non-marine Saline and Alkaline > Saline | place... | reverse complement strand
CATGGGCAGCGCAGCCCAAACAACATGAATTTTTGATCAGAAATGAAGACGAGGTTTTTTTTGGTGGAGCTGCTGGAGGGGGTAAGAGCGACGCTCTCTTACTATTTAATATTTCACGACGAACAAAATACCCGGGGTCACGAGGTCTGCTACTACGTAGGACGTACGCGGAGCTGGAACGGGAAGGTTCCTTGATACCTCGCTCTCATGAGTTGCTCACCGGCGTTGCGGCGTGGAATGGGACTAACCGGAAGTGGACGTTTAAGGATGGCGGGGTAATCGAATTCGGTTATTGCGCTCAAGAGCGCGACGTTTATCAGTATCAATCGTCGCAATACGATGATTTGGGTTTTGACGAGTTGACGCATTTTACGGAATTTCAGTATCTGTATATGATGAGCAGATGCAGGACAACTAAGCCCAAGATCAAGCCGCTGATCAGATCAGCAAGCAATCCGGGCAATATAGGGCATGGTTGGGTCAAAAAGCGCTTCATCGATACAGTTGCGCCGCTGTCTACGTACACAGACGAGCACGGACGGACGCGATGCTTTGTCCCATCACGCCTGACTGACAACTTGATCTTGATGCAAGCTGACCCTGGCTATATGCAGCGGATGAAGCTGCTGCCTGAGCGTGAGCGGATGGCTCTACTGGAGGGCAGGTGGGATCTCTTTGCAGGTCAATATTTTTCTGAGTTCTCTTATGATGTGCATGTTGTTCCGCGGCTAACTAAGATCGCAAAGCACTGGTACAAGTTCGGAGCTTATGACCATGGATTCAATCATCCCTTTTGTTTTGGCTGGTATGCGGCGGACGAGGACGGCAACGTCTTTAAATACCGGGAGTTAATGAACAGGCACTTGAGACCTGATCAGATTGCAGCTGCTGTGCATGCTTACCCGGATACTAAAGACCTCAAGTACATCATGGCAGGGCATGACTGCTGGTCGCGGATGAAAGATGGCGGAGTGACAATAGCAGAGCAATTCGGGGGGTTAGGCAATGCAAGACTTAATCTGATACGCGCTAATATAGATCGTAAGCAAGGCGCGTCTCAGATGAGAGCTTACATGGCACACAGAAATTTACCGGAGGGCAGCAAAGGCCCGAGATTTTTTGTCTTTGAGGATTGTGTACGGACTATTGAGACAATCCAGCGGATGATACACAATGACAAAGATGTTGAGGACGTGCTCAAAGTCAATGCAACCGAGTCAGACATGTATGTGGGTGATGATGCTTATGACGAGACTAGATACGCTTTAATGAGCAGACCTTCACTAGCTGTTAAACCAAAAAAACTCGTACCGTACGGTACTTATGGCTGGATGCAAGAGGAGCATGCTAAGCTCAAGCGCGACAAAAAAAAGAACAGTACGATGATAAGGAGGACATCTTGAGACACGGAATGATAAAAATTATCGGCGGTATCGGATTGATGCTTACCGGCATTGCAGGTTTCTTTGTGGGTCGTAGCAGACAAGGGCTTAAGGTCAGGTTAATGATATATGGTGCATCCTGTCTATGTATTATCGGTAGTCTGTGGTTGTTGAAATGGGGTATCGATGATTATGCTGTGGGGATCTTAGGACAGAGCAAACTACCCGTTAAAATTGCATATGACTATAAAGATGTAGTGGCGATGAATGCACAGACGCCGGAGGAATTAGAGGGACGGTTAACATTAACTTTCAGGCAGGCGAAAGAAGCAGGCAAGCCCATCCGTAGGCTGCATTTTTTATGCCCGGATAGGTCACAGGATATCAGGATATATAACACCCCGGTGGGGATATATGGCATCCCTGACAACGATGTTGTATGCAATAACGGTATGAGGTTACTGACTTATGATAGATAACAAAGACAAAATTGAGACGATACCTGAGAAAAAATCAGACGGTGCTACACCTAAGGCGCTCAGTGAATCCGCTCGAAAGGATGTCCAAAAAGAATACGAAGCAAGCCGGGAATACCAGAAGATGGACAATAGGCTTGAGAAATGGCACGATCACAAGGAATATCTTAATTGTCGGTGGAATGACCCCGACTCTGATGATGAGGATATAGTGGCGATTAACTCTATATGGTCAAATGCTCAGACTGAGCTTCCTGATCTGTATTTTCGTCAACCAAAAGTCACAATTGAGGCTGAATCTGATACATTCCCTATCACAATTGGTGGTCAAGAGATGCACTTAGACAACTTCGAGGCATGCAAGCTGTTTCAGATCAGGATTAACAATGTTGTTAAAAATATGAGGGTTGAACCAATCTGGGAACGTATTATTATGGACAGCATAAGCCCTTATGGCTATGGATGTGGTAAGGTAGGCTATGCACTTGAGACAGAGAGTGAATGGACTAATGAATATAAGCGTACGTCGTTTTGGTTTCGACGGCTTGACCCGAGGAATATTTTCTTTGATCTATTTGGCGATGACTTCTCTCAGTTGCAGACAACATATGAAGTGATAGCAAGGCAGCGGAGCTCTCTACTTAGCAATCCTCTCTACAACAAAACAGCAGTAAGAGAGATGCGTAAGGCTTCATATAGTGACGCTAATCTCCCCGAAGCTCTTAAAAGACGATTGGAGCAGGCAGGCAAGACATATGACCCTGACATTGTAATGTTTGTTGAAGTTCACGATATGCAAAAGAAAACTATCAGGTGGCTTGATTTAGATGGCTCACCTACCGAGATCAGACCTCCTATTAGACGCAAGAGATGGTTCGAGGGTTCTGATTATATTTTTTGTTCTCTTAACGTTCAGACCGACGACAACATCTATCCGTTGTCAGATATTGACCCGATTATTGATCAGGCTAAGTCGAGGAGTGAGACACGCACATCTATAGAGCAACATATCAGATCGTGGGGGACAATAATAGGATATCCCGAGGGAATGCTAGATGACGATAAACTTGAGAATATCAAACGGGTTCATGATAGATTATTTATTCCTATGTCACACGAGCTTATAGCTGCTGGAGGGTTTCAAGTTTTTGACCCACCCGCAATATCCGGCGATTGGTACAGATTGGATGATATGGATAGGAGAGACAACTCAGAGACGCTTGGTCTGCCTGATTACATGCAGCAGGGAGCCAAGAAAACAGCAACACATGACGCTTTAGTCGATAACAAAGTCAATAAAAGGATTAATAGACGACGTAGGAAAATACAGCTTGCTCAACTTGAGATGTATCGCAAGATTGCAGGATTAATACAGGAGTACGATAGCGGAGAGACAAGGCTGAACGTTGGTAAGCATATAGAAGATAAGCAGTTAATGGAATTTTTAGAGAAAATGAGTGAGAAACAAAAGGATCAACGAAAATTTAATCCAGAGAGACCTTTCATCTCTGTTACGCGTGAATGGTGGCAAGGCGAGTATGGCTTTGATTATGAAGTTGAAGAGCAGCTGGATAGACCAAAAGGGGTACAAGTCCAACAGCTCAACAACACTGTGAATACAATTACAGGTAATCCTTTTTTAAGCCGTGCTTTTTATGACGACCCGGCTACACCAAAGAAAGTGATAGACAAGCTTTTTTCATTGCAAGGCTGGAATATTGAATCTCTTAAGTCACCACCCAAAGCTGATATCGCCGCTGGAGTTGAAAACGAAATGATCGAGGCAGGTGACCCGATGCTTGGCCCTGAAATGGCAAGGGATTTACAATTACCAATGCCTTCGGAACTCAATAATGATGCAGAGCATATCATAACTCATTATCGTCTAATGCAAGAGCTGCAGAGCAAACTAAAACCATTGATGAGTAAAGAAATGAAGACACCGGAAGATATGCAGGTCGGACAATTCATTCAGAAGTCAATACAGAAGTTGCAAAAGCATTTACTCATGCACGATTTACAGACAAGACAGAAGTTAGAGAAAGATCAGATGGCTTTTATGAGTAAAATGGGAGGCATGGGCGGTCAGCAGCCAATGAATCCACAGCAGCCCCAAAGTCCCAATGAAGCACAACCACCAAGACAAATACCCGGGGGGAAAGTTTGAAGAGAACATATGTAATACATTGCGAAAGATGCAATCGGTTGATCAGTACAGAGAATCAACATCAACAAGAGTGTCCACCTGAGAACGTAGGGAAAATTGACTTTTCTAAGTGGGGTAAACTTGACGAAATGAGACCTTACACCAAAAAATTTGACGGAACTTTTTATTATCCTAATGTTGGCAAGAGTTTTGACTCGCATAGAGATTATGAAAAATATTTAAAGGCTACAGGCAGAGAGATTATAACAGACGGTCATAGGTCTTGGGACAAAAAAGATGAGGCATATATAGGCAACAATTTGCGATCGGGCGAATATCGCAAAAGTAAGACTATATATTTTACATAGATAGAAAATGACTCAATAATCAACTATGAGAGGTAGTCTCTTATAGGCTTTTATTGAATAACAATAGAGGTGTTAAATGGTAGTAGGCCAGATTCAGGAACCCGCTCCACAGGCTGGGCAAACTGTTGACACTCCTGATACACAACCAGCGACCACAATAGTGGAGACAGAAAATGTTGTCGACACTAAAACTGCTGATGCTGATGCTAATGATTGGAAAGAAGAAGAGAAAGCATTTGAAGAGGCAGCAGGTGAGTCTATGGATGTTGATGGGGCAGTAACAGAACCCACTGAAAAAGAAGACGGACAATCCAAAGAAGGTACAGAACCAAAGGTAAAAGAAGACGATCAGAAGAAACAAGAGGAGAAAGAGGCGGAGAAACTAGAACTGAATGAGAATAAAGGCACAGAAGAAGAAGGGAACTGGTGGAGTGCCGACGATGTTAAACTCCCTGATGATTTATCAGACGCGCAAAAACTTGTTGTTGAGAATACACTCAATAAGAAGCTAAGGAAAGTACAGGGAGCAGTAGGAAAGAAGTATCAGGTAGAAGTCAGAGAGAAAAAAGCGTTTCAAGGAGCTTGGCGCGAGCAAATGTCAGCTTTTGCACAGATAGCTAAGGCAGCACCCGAAGAACGGATGGATGTTGTAAATAGCATGCTAAAGCATTACACGCCCACGCTAAAGAAGTATGGTATCGAGGTTGCAGGAGGAGTTGAGAAAGAGCAAGGCATGCCTCCTGAATTGACAGAACTAAGCGGAAAAATTGCAGATGCAGACACGCCGGAAGAAGCAGCGGAGCTGATGAATAAGAGAGATACGTTGATGTTTGAACACTTCAACACTATTTTGAAAAATTCTGCAAAGAAAACTCGTGAGGAAAGTGTAAAAGAGACTCAAAATTTCATTAGGCCGATACAGGAAGATAGGCGCAAAGTATCATTGGTAAACAGTTGGTCGGCAGTGCTTGAATCTGTAAGGTCAGGGAATAATAAACTTGATGAAGTGGATAAACATTTACCAAAGATTATGGAGTATATATATGGGAACGACGATAAGTCTATAGCTCCCGATGGAGAGAGTCAAATAGCTCTTATGACGATCAATCGAAACCCTAGATATGCTGCACAAATAGGGATAACAAGAGAATCTGTCTTACGACGCGCTCACGAGAAATTAACGTTACCGAATCGCTTAGAAACTGCAAAGAAACAAGGTGCAGATGAAATCTTGAAACAGCTTAAAGAATCTGGTGAACTACCCGGACAATATATATCAACAAATAATAGTGAAGGCAAGGATTGGGACGAACTTGAAAAAGATTACAACGCGAATTCTTAAGTCTTCGAAGTAGGAGGTTTTTATGTTATCAGGAGCAGGAGCCGGTGGTGTAGACATTAATAAAACAAATGCTAGGTTATCAGCATCATTATCAAAGCATCAACCAAAAGTACCAAAGCAATGCTATCACAAAGATGCGTTATGGGAACATCTTGAGGATAATATCGACGTTGGTGATTTTGGTCTTGAGTTGTCTGTTGTTTTTGAATATGACGAGTTAGATAGTAGCGGTACAGGCACAACTGGCGTGAAATTCTATCAGTATGCTGATGAGCTTAACTTAACAATTTTAGACGGTGTTAAAACGGCTACAGTGCCGCCAAGATCAGCAGCCGGCCCGATTGTTATCACACATGCAGAACAAAGAGAGAATAGCGGGAAGAACAATTTTAAATTATTAAAACAGCGCACTGAATCTGCAAAGGCAGCAACTCGCAAAGCATTGTCATTAGTCGCTTGGGGTATATCCTCAGCCGCAGCAGCCTCAAAGCCTTCTTCTATCACTGAGATTATTTCTCAAACTGGTACGATTTATGGCTTAAACAAAGCAACTGAAGTGAATTCAGACGGTTTGTATTGGATGAAATCACAGCTTGAATCTTCATTCGGTGAATTTGCAGACAACTGGAAGAAATTAGGTCGTTTGTTTTTTAACTGTGTATCTTATAGCCCGGAAGATTCAGATCATCCGAGTATGTTTATGACGGATACTACCGTTTATATGTCATATTGGGATATGTTGCCACCAACCTTAAGGACTGCACCTTCACAGAAAAAAGGTGACGCTATGCCTTTTCAAGAACTTGAAATGATGGGCGTACCATTTAGATTTTCAATCCGTTGTCCTTTGGATGCCGATGGTGATCATCAAATTTTTGCACTCAATAAAAAGTATATCAAACCAAAAGTTAACAGTGGTCAGAATTTTGAAATGCCACCGTTGGTTAATTTGCATCCTCGTCAAGCAATTTCAGCGACGCAGATTTATTGGGAAGGTAATATACTTTGCACCCATTTCATGTCTCAAGGATATGCAACAGGCGTAAAAGTAACGACATAAAGGGATAGTATATATTAAGTGACAATTAATTTAAGTGCCTCATTTGATGGCATTTTTTATTGAAGGAGGAGAATGATGGGTTTTTTACACGATCAAGTTTTAGGATTAAGTTTTAAGGGTGAGGAAGTAGGTGCTGGTGGTGGATGTATGCCAGTAACTTCAAACAAAGCAATTCCAGAAGTAGAACCGGGCTCAATAGCCTTTGTTAGGGTTAATAGTCGCTACGCAGGCTTTGCGTATGTCAAGGCAGCTGTTGCAGTTGCAGAAGGTACTTGTCTTGCTCTCAAACTAAATCACGATGACGCTGATGTGGATGCTGCACAGGCAATCACTACAGCTAAACTTAAAGGAACAGGCGATTTCACAGCCAATGAATATCTTGGCATGGCAGGTTGGGCGCATATCAACGCTGGTGGAGGATTAAAACACGGTGCTCATGCTATTATGCGAAATGATGCAAACAATCTATATACCGATGAAAATTGGAATGAAGCGTTAACAACTGCTTCTGATTATGTTTGTCATTTGCTTAATGCAGTGGTTGGAGCTGATAATGATGCTTTGGCAACAATGGGTGTAGCTGGTGTCGGCATTGGTACAATTACAAACACTTATTATGGTTGGATTCAGATTTCAGGAGTATGCCGTAAAGTATTGTCTGTTGGAACTACCGACGCGATAGTGCTTGGTGAAGGTGTTCAATCAGACACTGCTGTTGGAAATTGCAAGGGTTGGACTAATGGTGGAACTACAGCTGAAGACGCTCACAATAGCTTTGGTATCGCGTTAGCTGCTGATGCAGAGGCAACGTCTGCTGGTGAGGGCGTTCCTGTATTACTCACAAATTGTTTGAAATGGTGGATATAGAATTAACAAAGGATGGGGGGGGGCATTTTGACTCCCCCTCTATTTTAATGCCAAAGGGCGGTATATCCGTTCGGCAAGGAGACTTATTATGGGTTCAAATGCGTTTAAAAAAATGTATCAGTTAGGCAACAAACGGTTTATTGATGTAGCACAAGAGATGTTTTATTTGCCAAGAACTAAAGATTCGAAGGTATTTTACGTCAATTCAAATCATGGTAAAGATTCATATGGTGGACAGTCACGTTTTAGTCCGTTTGCAACAATACAAGCTGCATATAATGCTTGTACTGCTTCAAATTACGATACAATAGTGGTCGAAGCAGAACATACAGAGACGATCACTGTAGTTATGACCTTAAATAAAATCGGTGTGCAAATTATTGGTGAAAAATCTGGTAATCTTCGTCCAGTGCTTACTGGTAGTGGAACTATAGACGTTTTTAGTTTTACTGCTGCTAATCAGACTATCCAAAGTCTTGAATTTGCGGCTCCGGCTATCGATGCTCAAACAGCAGATATCAATATTGCAGCTGCAAAATGTTCAGTTCTCGATACCGTTCATCATGGTTCGTTCACATCCGTCAATAAAGTCAATATCATTACGATTACGGCAGCTGGTGACGATTGCTTGATTGATGGTCTTACTGCATATAATACAACCGTTGAAGTAGTAGGTGCGATTTTATTTGAAGGCGCGGCAACAAATGTCAAGATCAGGAATACAGTCATACTAGATACGATTGGTTATACTAACGGCGCGATCTATGATGCAGCAGCAGCGACTGGTGTTATTATAGAAAATTGCTATTTTGAAAATAAAAAGGCAGCAACAGCCGTCGTTAAGTTTGCAAGTAATAGCGTTGGAATGATGAATAACGTTGGTATCGCTGGTCGTCATACTACAATGGCAAGCAATATGGATCCCGGAACATCAATGAATCTCATGAACGTCAAGGTTTGCGAAGAAGCAATCAAGACGGGTATGGATTACGATGTGGATGCTGATTAAAATTAGTTAACCCCAAGACCAATATTTCCTTACTATTGGTCATTTTAGGTTGGTGGCTCTTTATTCGTTTTCTAGCCACCTTCCTAAAGTGAGGTGCTTATGTTTACTCTTGGAGATTTTAAAAATTATGGTCAACAATTTGCAATCCTTGGGCGGTCGTCGATTGTTGCAAAGTTTCTTTATCAGATACAATTACAAGTAGTAGGTAAAAGACCTTATTGGTGGAATGTTGATACTACTACATTGACAACTGTTGATGGTACGGTCAATTATGCGCTTTCTGGTCGCATAGATGGTCGTAGAGTATCAAAAATGAATAATGAAACAAGCGATAGTCATATCAATTTGGTATCATTATCAAGGCATTTATTCAGTGACGCTACACCAACCGAAGAAGGCACTTGTTACGATTATTCTTTTATAGGTCAAAAATCAGTGCAAAGTATAGCTGCTGCAGCTGCTACTTTATCAGTAGTAAGCTCCGCTGCGGGTGATACAACTCAAGAGGTAATAGTTCGAGGATTAGTCTCAGGAGTTGAACAACCTGCTGAATCAATATCTCTTAATGGCACGACGCCTGTTGCTTCTGCTAATACTTATGACGACACTCAATATTTATTAATCCAAAAAAGTGCTACAACTACTGGGAATATAACAATAACTTCTGGCACGACAACTATTGCTGTGCTCGGCCCTAATGAGCTTAAATTAGAAGTTCCTTGGGTACGGTTCAGATCAGTTCCAAGTGCTGCTTATACCATGCGGTATTGGTTCTATAAAAAGCCTCAATTATTATCTAATGATTATGAAATACCGGATTTACCTGCCATTGCACATGCGTATATTTTACTTCCCGGATTATTAGAATTTTTACATTTATCGGGAAAAGATTATACACAAGCAAGTTATTATAAAGATATGAAAGCTGAGGGAATTCGAGAGTTGAATATCTGGAGCGATTCACAGCCCGGCAAGATTGATATTAAAGAATTTGTGAAAAAGAAACGAAGCAGAGGTCGTTATCCTGAAACAATGACCACAGCTTATGGGATGGCATAAATGGGATTTGAACAAATAGCAGATATGAAAGCTATCCCTCTTAAGAATTTTGCAGGGGGATGGTTTCCTAAGACAGAGAGAGAAGAGGTTCCTGACAATGCTTCACCTGAATGTCAAAATGTTATCTGGTTTAGAGGTACGTTGAGACCTTTTTTTGGTTGTTCAAAATTAAACAGTGCTCAAGTAGATTCTGGTGCTAGTGGCAATGGAACTTATCATGCGTCTTTCGGAACTACCAATAGAATGATTGCTGTTTTTGGTGATAAATTTTATGAAAGCACCGATGGAGCGTCATGGACAGATAGAACTGGTGGCATGACTATCACCGATGGTTATCCTTGGCAATTCAGAACTTTTGAAGAGGGTACTAATAAATATGTTATTATGTGCAATGGCGAAGATGCGCCATTAAAATGGACTGGAGCAGGAAATAACGCTGAACTACTTGGCGGCTCTCCTTCCGCAAAGGCTTTGAGTCACGACTATTGGCACTCTTATTATTGGATGACCGATACAACAAACGATTCATGGGCTGTTCGATCAGGATTGACTAACCCCCAAACTTGGGCGTTAACTACAAACTTCTGGCCATTCCAGCGCAAAGTTTATGGAATCCAAGCGAATAAACAACGCATCGCAATAATCATGGAGGATTCGATTGGTTATGTTGCAGGTTTCGGACAAGATTCGTTTCATCGTGAAGTTGACGCGATATCTATAGGCTCAAAAGCCACGAGAACTTTAGCAGAGGGATTTTATAATATAAGAGGTCAAGAAGGTTCTTATCAATCGCCCGGATTTTATTTTGTTGGTAACGATTCTGTTTATTTTATCACAGAAGATTTTCAAAAAATTAATGTCACGCCACAATTAAAGAATTGGTGGAATACAACAACTGGAACGAATAGAGCTGTTCTTAGCACATCTTTTGGATGCTACCATGAAGACTATAATTGGTATGTCTTCGCTGTTCCCGTAGGAACTTCTACACAGCCGGATTATTTGTTTATTTTAGATGCTAACACAGGCGCGGTTTGGCCAATGCCTCAGCCGTTAGGGGCAACTGCAAAGATCAGAGGTCTGGCTATATTTAAAGATTCAAATAATGACGATTGGATTTGTATTCAGGATGACGACGGATATGCTTATAAATTCGATCCAACAGTTTTAAATTATGATGGTTCTGCTATTGAAGCAAAATGGAAGTCAAAAGATTTTGATTTAGGTGCGATTTATGAATTGCGTGAGCCTCAATTAGAAGCAAAGATACGTGGGGATTATACTCTTGATTTATATATCAATTTTGATCACGAGCTTGGTGATGGTTCTTACGATACTATGAATTTAAAAGATCCTTCGGATGTTTTGACAACTTCGTTTACTCTTGGTTCGTCTACGTTAGGTGGCAAAGATTATATTTTTGATTATGTTGAGGTCACTGGCCAAGGTAGATTTTTTGAATTTACATTAAAAGATTTTAGTGTTGATAATACATTCGATGTCGTTCAAGCGATTTTTTGGTTTAAATTCATAAGAAAAGGAAGTTTGGTTTAAATGCCTAGATTACCAATACCAAGAGATGTTAGAGATCCTTCGACTTCAAAGTATTTAATGAGGATGGCTGATACTTTCAACGGACAAGTGCATTGGATTCAATGTCAACCTGATGGAACTCAATATCATGGAACTCATCGGGTGAAAACTCTTATAGCCTTACAGAATTGCTATTTTGAATTTCAAGTACCACCAGATTTCAGAGAGATTCATAGTGCTTTTATTTATTTCTTGCCAACTAATACTGGGGATTTTGATTGGACGGTGAGCACAACTTGCCCTGCTAATGAAGAGGATGAAGCAACCAGTGCTGATAGTACAACAGCTAATGGAGCAGTAGCAACTGATGATAAGGTAGGGAGAATAGATTGCAAGGCAGCATTTACATATGTCAGATCAAGCGATTTAGTAGGTGTTAAATTAACAATAGATGTTATAACAGTAACTTGTATTAACGTGATGTTATTTACATTTGGATATTATCAAGGTATTTTACAATAGGAGGTTCAGAATGTCATATCGGGTAAAACAGGAAACAATACGTGCCGATCTTGTCTTGACGGCAGCATATGTCTACACGACAACTTACGGTTTAGGTGTGGGGAAAGATCAATTATCGTTATTGATTTTAAGAACTGCTGGTGATGCCACTACTATTGAAATATGCGTACAGTTTTCAGATACATCAGTTTTTACAACTGCATATGTAGAAAGTGTGACAAACCCTGTTGGGGACGGGACTGAACTCGTTCGCCAAAGAGTTTACGTCCTCGACGCTTCCTCTCCAGTAGCCCCTAGAATAATGGTTCCGATAGACGGGTTGTATTGTAGAGTGGGCGCAAAGGCAACTGGTGGTACACCAACCGATACATTGGAGATAAAAGCAAGATGTTCGTTGGTAGAGAAGGGGGTCTAAGGTGAAAAGGAAGATTTTATCAGTGATAGGCGGTTTATTAGCCTTTCTTGTTGTCTCAACATCAATGGCTGGTCATCAAACGCCTACTATGTGGATTTCACCAGTATCATATATTAATCATACGTTAGTCGATGATGTTGAACTTCGATTGGGCTCAAGCTCAGACGCTAAATTTACATGGGAAACAGCTGATGCAAATGCTAACCTGTTGCTTTTA
>Ga0075125_10001190_pt1 | contig 12404 bp, 20 predicted proteins | sample AntAceMetag02UKN_FD_69810 | JGI IMG/M metagenome (GOLD analysis project Ga0075125, IMG submission 69810) | Saline lake microbial communities from Ace Lake, Antarctica - Antarctic Ace Lake Metagenome 02UKN | ecosystem: Environmental > Aquatic > Non-marine Saline and Alkaline > Saline | place... | reverse complement strand
GCAAAATATATATCAAAGAAACGCAAATTACGATAATACGAAAAGCTAAGGCAAGGTGAAAGCCCATACCACGAGCCTAAAAAGGCTCTTTGGCATAAACGTAAAGAAATGAGGCGTAAGAAAAAATGAATTACATAACCGCTTTAATCGAGAACTTTATCAACATTCCTGTTGATAAATTCACAGATAAATTAATCTCAGCGTTTCAAGTTGCAGAGGTTGGTAGATTTACAGATGATGTTAAAGCGCGGTTATTATTCATTGAAAGCAACACTCATGAAGATATTAACGTATCAATATACATGCTTGACAGACAAATAAACCCTGAAACTACAGGGTTTAAGTCTAAGTCTAACTCAGCTCTATTTACTCAAAATCTAGATAAAGTAGAGGGCGCAAGACCTCAGATAAGAATACCAGAAGAACAGATCCAGAAGTATTTATGTCTGGCTACTCGAGAAGTAGCACAGATAGTTATGGCTAATACTGAGGGCTATAACTTAGAGTGGAAAATGCCTAAACAGAAAGACTCTGAGAAAAGTATCATAGAATTCTAGCTTAAAACAGAAAGGTTTATATAGTAGTATTGCCTGTATATAGTTATAAGAACAATAATGGCGGAGAAAGACCACCATAAAGAGGCAGACTAAAATGACATACGGACAATGTGAACAATACGGAAAACCAAGTATTTTAAGAGTTTTAAAAACAATAGCAGAAAAGTTCCAAAGGAAATCAGGGTTCATTAATGTTATGTTTGATTTACCAGCAGAAGAATCAGAAGAGGAGATGTAAATAATATTTTCAAAACAATGATTTGGGTTTATTAAAATGCCTAACGGCACTCTAAAACCTAATCGTTTAGGGAGATTTGTTTATACTTTAAAAGAACTAAATGAGATGATAATAGATGGAACTGTTTACAAGGTCGCAGACGTTGAACCCAAAAGATAACACAATCCTATTTTATATTTTCGAGGAGAGGCACGATGAGAAGTAGGCAATTATTAAAAATATTACATGATATACATGTTGAGTCTTTACTAGGACATAAAAAAGGTAGTGTAACTATGAAATTAAATGATTTAATCTCAATGATAGAAACTAACGGAATTGAACCTGATGAGAATTAATAAGTTTTGTGAGGACAGAATTAAGAAAAATAAAAGGATCATAGAACTAGCGAAAGATAGAATTAATTATTATGAAACTCAACTTAAAAAAGAAGAAGAAAAAATAAACGCGAAACAAAACAAACGGAACGAAAATGAAAATGAATGCAGAAGAAACAGCAATGAAACATTACAAGGAAGTTCTTCCTTTGTATAAACGAGTCAGGTAGCTTAGTTGGTAGAGCAAAATTATGGTAACCAAAGGTCGTAGGTTCGAGTCCTACCCTGACTCATCAACGGAGATAATTCTTAGTTAGAAGGGCTATGTAAAAACAATAGGAACGAGGTCAAGACAAATGAACAGGTGAAATAAAATGCTACCAGAACTTAAACCCAACGATTATATAGTTTTAGGAGATTTAATGAAACAATATCCTAGAGAGTTTTATACTGATGTTACTAATTTCTATATATCTCAAATGTATGAATACATAGACACAGGAAGAATATTTAGGTCTGGTGTCATGGGTCCAACACGAGAGGGTAAGAGTGAGATAGTATCTTCTTTATGTTTCTTATATGTAAAACGTTTTAACGAAAACATAGAAAAAGGAACGTATCTAAAGAACGCTCAGATTAAAACTATCTTTGATAATGAGGGAATTAAACTTAAGAAATTAAAGTTTACTGTTGATTACGTTTACTCTTCAACGTTAGCATACGCAGAGAAACAACGTGAAAGAGCTAAAGATAATAATATGATATTCGGACAATGTCACCAAATAGACGAAGATAGGAAAACAGGTGGCGGATTAGGTTCTATGACAGCTCAAATCGAGAACCAGAACATAAACAACATCTCTGCTAAGTTCATGCAGACTGAGTTTTACATAACTCCTGACCATATGATTACAAAGAACGCACCATACGGCTTACGAGTCTATAAGAAAGATTTAGTTAATAGGATCAACTATTCTTTATTATATAAAATCGAGATGAATAACAGAGGCGGAGCAGACTTTAAGTTCATGGGCTGGGTGGGTATTCCGTTACATCCTCATAAGGGTTTTAGAGTTAAATATAATGAGCTTAAAGACTCCTGGATTTTAACAGAAATCAAAGGCGGTATTGATGAACGTGCTAAAACGCGTTATAGTATCGCAGAAGAATTATCTAAATCTAAGATGTTTTTAATGAACGAGAAAGGGCGGTTTGATTTCTCAAGACCTGAACGTTTAGCATACTTTGAACAACAAATCATAAAAGGTGTTTATCCTAATTTTAATGAAGTTGAAAAGATTAGAATTGTAGAACACGCAACACTATTAAAAAAACAGGAGATGGTTGAGGGTGAATAGAGTCTTAAAGGCAATACTTGAAACCTTTAAAGAAATGGTTGTCGAAAGAAAACAGTTTATACTGTATATGGGTCAGTTAGTTCTTATTATAGCTTTCTTTGTATTTGCTTATTATGTTATAGGAGTTGTTTCTAAATGATGGGAGAAGTAATGAAAAGAACTTTCATGCACGTTTTAACGTTCATATTTACAGCGGTAATAATTATTGGGATCTTAGTTTTTTTATTTGTATTCGCTAAAGATTTCATAATGCAAAAGATAGCAAATACAATATCTAGCGTAAGTCCGTTTTAGAAGAATAAAACCCTGAGATTACGCTCAGGTCGTAGATTTATTGGATTCTTGTTGCAGTTTTCTTTATCATGTAGATTACTCCAGCGATAAGACCTGCAATTCCCACAGCAACTCCGACAGTGATAAGGAACGTACCGATTCCAGGAGCAATGTTACTCATGAATCCGCCAAGCTCTGTACCAGTGTCTGATAGTCCAGTGATATTTACATCAACAGCCATTCAAAAACACCTCTTTTGCTTTATAGAGATTAACTGATTTAATGGCTTATAAAAGTACCTATTTTATGGCTTTCAAGTGTACTTATTTTTAACTTTTACCTATCCAATCTCTAGGATTTTTATTATCATCCATAAATTTCTTTATTGCTTTTTTCTGCTTATCCCATACGTTAAGAACTAACGCAGGACTTGAGAACAGTAATAAAATAAAACCCCATAGAACAAGAGTTAAGAGCATAAAAGTAAAAGATAAACTAGCAAGTTCAACGTTTAAAAGAAACTTCTTAAAGACTTCAAAACCCTCTTTAAACGAGTCTTGAACTCCTGATAAACTAGCAATTAAATCATCTATTCCTGACATTATTTAAACCTCTCTTTTATTTTCACATCTGATAGTTTTTCAAGTTTCTCATTAAACTTCTTAAAGATATAAGGGAAACTACCAAAGAAGAAAAACATTAATATAAATAATGAAACCAAATAAAACACAAACATTAAAACAACAAAAAGAGTGCTAGATAACTTTAAAACTGTAGTCATCCAAACGTTTTGAAGTTCTGCGTTTTCTTTCAATAAATAAATCTCATTCTGTTCCACTATTGATACATCGTTTGGTTCTGAACCCATAAGGTCAGTACGTGTAAAGAAAGCAGTGTCATTAACTTGTGTTACAGTATAATTATCTTCACTAACACCTATATTGATGTCTATACGCTGTCTTAAAGTCCAAGTCTTAACGTTATCCGGAGCGTCAGCAAAAGCGTTAGGGATTATATCGTTCATGCCCCAAAAGTCAAACGTACTATCTATATTAGGATCCCTTAAGAAGTCATCAACTTCAAAAGTACAACCCATAACAATCTGTTTTAAACCAGTAGAGTCATAATTACAAGCGTAATAATTGTTTTCGAATCTATATGTATTATAGTAATCTCTGAACTCTCTATCAGCTGGGTATCTGTTATTATACCAGTCTGCAGGAGCAGTCATTGAAAGTAAAGTCTGATACCAATAATCACCAAAGGGAGTGTTTGATAATTCCCAAATCTGTGCCGGAACATTGTCTAAAGCGTCACAATCTATAAAACAAGAATAAAGATGTATAGGCATTCCAACAAAGTCATAAGCGTCTTTATTTATATCTGAATACTCAGCAGTTAAAGTCCTATATTCTTCGTAGTTATCAATTTGAGTTTTTGAGGCTGTAGGTCTAACCCAATTATAAAAGTCATAAACCTCATATATTCTGTAGTCTTGCATTGGTTTTGTAGGGATCACATTATTAAGATCAAACCCGAAATCAATATAATAAATGTTATCTTCGTAGTTACTTTGAGTTACATCGTAGTAATGAGTAAAAGCGCTCTGATACCTGAGTTCATAATGGTCACCACCAACGAAATTAAATAAACTATTCCGAACATCAGTACAATAAACTTGTCCTGGAAGTAACGGTCCTATACCCTCAAGGCACGGAATTAAATCTGCATAAACTGACATTGAACTAAACAACAATAGCAAAATAATAAAATATTTCTTCATTTTTTAGACCTCTTTTTAATTATAGCTTTCTCAAGCATTTTATCACGCATTAATATTAAAGCCTCAGGAATTGCCTCAATAATAACATATACCATCATATATAATGATAATAAATATAAACCTATTGTCACTAACTCGATGAGAATCCTAAAAAAAGCTATGATGTATTTCCACATTTTATTTATATTTCCCTTATATAAATTCTTAGTAGACTCGTATTCTAAGTATTCATTAAATTTAGCCTGGTCCGTTAAAGTTATGTTTAAGATAACCTCATCTATTTCATTCTGACTATAAACATTAAATCCTGTTTTGTCTTGAATTCTTGATATTTCTTCTGTATCTGCAATAGAAAATGTTAATAAATCAACAGGATTAAAATCATCAGAAAGTATGTTTCCTCCTGCGAATAATTTAAATTTTGCACCTAAAGATATATTCCCGGAAGATAATGAATCATAAATACTATCGTAATATATTTGAGTTGAAAAATACTGCTCTTCTGTTAAATTAGTATCAAACACTCCTGGAAAAATAACATTACCCTCATCAACCATAAAAAAGAAAGCATGAACATTACTTAACATCAAAACAAAAATTAAAACAATGAAAATATTCTTTTTATTCATCTATAACAACTCCATACTTTTTTTCAATTTTACAATATTGCTGAGTTTCATCAAGCCCTGAACATATTTGATTCCAGACTTTATTAGTATTATTTTTAAAAATTACTGCGTTTATAGTATGTTGTATAGTTCCAGCTTGATTTATACATTTAAAAACGCCGTTAGCAGTTTTAGAAAAATAATGATCAAAAGCATAATCTAGTAAGCCATCGTCATTACATTCGGCTGTAACTTTGTAAACACTATAATCAGTACCGATAGCGCCAATATCTACAAAGTAACCCTGTTCGTAAGATTTTCCTGATATTTTAACGTTTGAATCTCCAGGTTGTGTTAAAGTAAAAACTGGTATATTTGTTTTTATTGAGGCGTTATATTGATACTTAAACGCTGAGAACTCAATCCCGTCATACGTTCTACATCTTAAATCATAAGTAGTATCATAACCGTCATCAGCTATATTATAAGAGTAAACGATGGCGTCAGAGGAGTTTCTTATTGATTCCCATGAAGTAGAGTTCTTTTGAATTTGTAACTCATAGTATAATGTTTGAACATCGCTTTGATCATCACTACCATCAGCACAGATAATAGGTAAAGTATATTTACGTTTTAAATCTACAGGTAGTAAAACGTTGGGTTTTTCAGGTGGGGTTTGTTCTGCACCTACAGTTCTAACATCAGGGAGAGTGTACCATCCTGACGTTAAAGGTATTGTTTCATTATCAGTACCTCTACATCTATAAGATAAAACATCATCAGTGCTATGCGTTCCAGTGCTAACATTAAACCGCCATATATCCGAACCTACATAATAAGGAGTTTGAGCGTACCAATTAGAACCATCACCCCAAGCCATTTCAACTATAATATCCTCAGAGTTAGTATCCGAATCTGTTATCTCACAAGTAACATAATAATTTATATTTGAAAATATTGTACTTTCTGAGATACTTATATCGCTTACCGCAGGAGCAACATTAACATTAGCAACACTTAAAGCCCATTCTTGAGAATCTGTTTGTCCAAAAGAATCAGTAACAACAGCAGTGATGTTATAATCTCCAGCGTCATTACCACCAGTTACGAAATCCCATACTGATCCTGTAGCTTGTGAAACTGTATCTTTAAACCACGTTACAATATAATTAATAAACGAAGATACAGAAACACTAAAACTAACAGTATCACCCTCACTATGTGTTAAGGTTGTGTTAGTAGGTGTGAAAGATATAATAGACGGACCTGTTACGTTTGTAACAGTTATAAAACGAGTTCTAGACTCAGTATCGTTACAAGATACCCACCATTCATACTCTCCATTTTCTGTGAATTCATAGAAAAATGAATTTATTCCAGCGCTTAAAGTAGTATCTGTAGATATTAAAGAACTATTAATATATAATTTACATGATGTGAATGTAGATGCGTCAGTAGTTAAATTATACTGGAACGTTATGTTTTCAGCAGTTTCTAAATTATAATTATTAGCAGGAGATGTTAAAATATGTTTATATAAAGTTACCTCTGAGTTTGCGCTAGTATTAGTGTTGTAAACTGTAAAAGGATGATATACAGAAGAGTAAGCAGTATAATTAATAGTTTCTCCTTGTTCCCATAATATAGTTCCGTTAGTTGTGTTTATTGTTTCAGTAGTTGTAGAATTATCAATACGCGCTGTGAAAGTATCGATAGCTCCAGAGTTGTATGGTTCTATTGCTGTAAGTTCAAATGTAGGTGCTGCTTGAAAAGTTGCTTCAATACGATATATATCTGCCATATTTGAAGAAGTGAATTCTGACCAAACCGCACCAGTTGGATTATAATCGACTTTGGAAGTTATGTTAAATAATCCAGAATTTGTTGTTTTTGGCCATGTTGTAGTAGTAGAATCATAATGAAGTGTCCTTGAAGCGTCAGCACCTTTCATCACCATTACATAATAACTTAATCCGTCTGCAAAATTAAACGTCATATCGCAAGTATTACCTGAGAACGTTCCTGTAGCTTGAACTGTGTAAGGTGATGTTGAATTATATATTTTACAAGTATCTGCGTCTGCTAAAGAACCCTTATATACTGTAATATCTGTTATATTTCCATTTAATTCTGTAACTTTATGCCCGTGTCTTCTGTCTTGTGTTACTGTTGCATCTAAAGTGTTTTGTTCCCAGTAATCATCAAAAGCAGAAACAAAACTAGAAAGAAGCAATATTACAAGTCCTAGAAATATTACTTTATTCATCTTAAAGCTACCTTAATAATCCTATATATCAATTCAAAATACTCATACGTTAAAAGTTTCATTTTTTCACCAACGCTAATAAAATGCCCGATTTGAATAAAAATATTAAAAGTAATGGAACGACTGTTATTAAAAGCCATTTCCCAACATTAAGAAGAACCCAGATTTTAGATATTTCCCAGTCTGAGGTGAATATATCAATATTAACATTTTCTTTAACATCGAACACTAAAGCCTGGTCGCCTAATATCTTAGATACAAATTGCTCATTACCTGTAACAGGACTTATAAAACCATAATCCTTATCTTGAATAACGTATTTAGAACCTACTAAATAAACGCTATAGTTTCCAGGTTCATATAAAGTTATAGTAGCAGAACAATCCTTATATATTCCGTTATAATAAACCTTATCATCCACTGTATTTATAGTAGTGGTTCCTATAAACTCACGTATGTTTAAAGGATCAAAGAGAAAAAAGAAAGAATTTAAACCATCCGCAACAGCACCTAAAGAATCAGAATCAGACTCAGACTCATATTGTAACATATATATATTACTGAACTCATTACAGTATTGTGCTGACTGTCCTGGAGTTGTAGAGTTTTCCTTATATAAGTTTATTGTAACATTATACGGTTCTCTGAAATATATTATTTCTTCTGAGTACTGGATTGGCTCATTATGAGATATACTAGCAGCAATACCAAAATTAATGGTATTCTCATCAGTTGTTGTGTTATCGTTTAAATCATCGAAATAAACTGAATTACTTAATAAATCATCATTCTCAACATTAAGATTTAATTTAGTTGTAAGTCCGCAATTATCACAATAAAACCCATAATAGAAATAATCATTAGAAAAATTATCAACAAAATAAGTAGTAGACTCATGACAATACGTTTGGTAATTAGACTCAGTTATAACATGAACAACAGGATTTTTATGCCAGACTATTTGACTTCCATTTTCATACCCTGATACAAAATAAATCTCAGGAGTTCCTTGTTTTGAGTCAATAGTGGTACAAATAACAGCAGACCCAGGGTCAGTTTCATTATGCGAGGTGGTATGATTATATTTAAAAGCTCTTATTAAATTGTCGGCTATAATTTCATCATCGTTTAAAACATCATAATTTTCTAAATCTACAAAAGGTGATTCATTAGCGTAACCCCTTACAGTGAATTGTACATCTTCTTCTACATCGGAACTCAAATAAGTTCTGTATCTATCAAGCTCAGGAACATAAGCTAAATAAGATGTTTCACCTTTAAAAGTTATAGACACATTCTCAATACCTATGGCTTTAGAACCTGCAATTATTGGAGCAAGTTCGTTCAATCCTGCATATAATGGATATTGTGGTCCTGGCATTGTAGCGAATACAGACACTACTAAAATTAACATCATAATTAATATAATACTATCTTTACGCATGTGAAACCATCATTTTCTGCATTAATCTAAACATTGTGTACGGCATTAAGGACATGAATATAATTATTATAAGAGCTAAATAACCAGGAGCTATATAACTAAAAAACTCAGTTAAAGTTCCAACTATATTACCAAATAAAGTAAGTATCACATCGCTCATGCGAACATCCCCGCTAAGTAAACTCTAATATACATAATAACATAAACCATAAAGAAACTCATAAAAACAATAAAAACAAGCATGAAATAACCAGAACTTATACCAGCTAAAAATGAATAAATTTGGTCTGAGAAAGATTTTAATTCTTCTGTAATAGAGTAATATAAAATAGGATCACAGAATCTCTCTCCAGGAGTACAGTCTATTAAAGTTTTCCACGCCATTTTATATAATATTTACGGATAAACAAGTATTTAATTCTTTCGCCTTTTATCTATTAATTCGCTTACTTTTCTACCTATTAACTGACCTGTTAAAGTAAAGCCAGTAAATATAAGAAAAGAAAGAAATCCAAAACCTAATAAGATTACAATTAAAAACATAACAATTCCAAACAAAATAAGCAATACAACAATCTGAGCAAACCCTAAAATAGCAGTGGTAGACTCACCACAGTTAGAAGCCTCAAAAGGTATGCCTGTAAAGATTTCTTTAGCAATACCCCAAACACTATCTGTGTCTTTATCGGTAGTACAATTACCACAAATACCACCATAATCAACATCTAAAGACTCAAAATCTTGTTTAATACCATCGTAACAAGTACCACATTTAGCGCCATAATCGATGTATGTTTCAGGTCCGTCTTGAATTCCGTTAAAACAATCATAACATTGTGCACCTCCAATATCAATACCAGTTTCATCATCGTTCTTTATTCCATCAGTACAAGTTCCACAGTATTCTCCTGTAACATTATTAGTAACACAAAGCCAAGAAGAATCAGAATCAGAGGCGTCATTATTAAAAACTTTTAAGGTTATAGCATTAGTGTAAAATGTGCTAGTATCAAGTAAGAAATCGGTAGCCAAGTTAGAACCAGAATAATCATAAATAGGACATTTTAAATCACAACATGATGAGTTTCCGTAACATTCAAAATCAGTTTTATAAGACCAGCATTTACATTGTAAATCTGGAACAGCAACAGAACTATCATCAGCAGAAATAACAGTATCAACAAGAACGTTCTCAGTTGTCATGTCTATGTCTGCTATTATATATATAGGTACAATCCTCCAAGTGTAGAGGTCAGTATCTTCAAAACCTAATGTAGAATACTCATAAACTACTCTTAGCTGTTTAGCTCCTATAGTTCCAGAAGTGCTTAAACTGTGCACAGTATCCCAATTAGCTCCAGTGTAACAAGCCTCATAAATTCCATCATTAGTTTCATCATAACATACGGATGTAGGTTCGTATATTTGTGTTGTTTGAGCTTTTACAGTTAAAGCATCATTTTGTAAAACAATTTGATTAAGGTCAGAGAATAAAACAGTAGGGTTAAACTTAGTACAAGGGTTTGGTAAATTAGCGCTACTTTCTACAACGTTATTATCTTTACTACTATCGCAATAATAATTACTATTACAATAAAAAGGTCCTGCCTCAGTAGAGAATGAACCAACTCCATCGATTCGACATATTCCATAAACATCCCTCGTTTCTTCATAATAAGTATTATAATTTAAACAATCATACTGGTAATCTTTAGCAGTGAAAGGAACTCCGCAACCGTAAGAACAACTAACATCGTCAGAATCAGAGATAGTATCGCAGTATGTGAAAGAACTCAAATCGCAAACTCCTAAAGTCCTAGTTCTTGTAGAAGTGTAATAATCAGAACAATAAGCGGTATTGTACCCAGTGTCTAAGTCAGAACAATCAGCAAGAGTAGACGCTACAGAGAATAAACAACTAACACCAGAACAAGAATAATCCAAAGTTTGAGCTAAATCACCAGTACAATAATTCCCGTCATAATCATCGCAATCCTCAACGAAAGAATCAGAATATGAACAGGTGTATGTGATCATGTTACAAACATAATCTCTGTAATATCTATCATTACCAGAACAGACGTATGTATCAGCTGTACAAGTAGAATCATGATCACAATCTACACACCCTTGAGTATCTACACAATCTCCTCCACAATAATTCACATCGTAAGTACATTCACCATCAGACGCTGGAAACAAAAAACCACCATCACATCCACCATCATAATCGTAAAAAGTATCTCCAGAACAATATTGTAATCCCGCAGAACAAGGAGAAACCGAACAAGGATAACCAGACGGACAAGTGCAAGAAATATCAGGTAGGGCGGAAACCCCGAGAAGTGTGACTAATAGAATAAGAGTACAAAATAAAAACAGTTGGGCTGGTTTATTTGACATACGACTCATCACACTTCTCGAAATCTCCTGAGTGAATAGGTGTGCAAACTTTAGTATATTCTATGTTAAGTAAGTTTAAATAACTTTCCGCTTTAGCGCAGTATGAACATGTAGGTGAAGAGAATAATATAACAGTTTCAAATTCACCCTCAAAGCCTGGAACCTTATTATTCTGATAATCAAAACCAACGTACTTTTTACCGTTTATAATCCATGTTGGTGTGCCTGTTACTTTCTCATCAAGCATACTATGGTAATATGTAGCCTCTGCTGAAAGTTTAGAAAAATCATCTTCTGCAGGATTTTGTTGTTGTTTTGGTTCTCCAAATACTTTGTTTATGAAAGCTGTCTGTTCAGCTTGAAGAATATCTATCTTATGATTTATTTTACTAACTGCTGATAAAGTCATCCCAGCGTTTACACCACTAGCTACTACAACTATAAAGAGTATTAGAAAAATATAGTTTCTTGAATCAAATATGTCTTTAAGTCTTTTGTTCATTTTCATTTACCTCATAAAATTATATCTTTTAGGACAAGAAGTCATATGTTTATTTAATTCTTCTTTAGCCATCTTATCATTACAATACGGACACTTCACTAAATCATACCAATTACTATCCAACATATTAAATAAAGATTTCATATATTACGCCTAGCTGTGTTTCTATTGAAATTAGTTTTAACTTTCTCAAACTTATCAACTGCTGTTATGAATTTGATAAACTTAAGTTTAATAGTTTGATTATGAACTTTCTCTAAAGCTCTTATAATTCTTAGTAGGTCAAGTTGTGACATCTTTAGTATGATGTCGTTGTATGGAAATCCCGGAGAGTATTTGAGTTCAAAGGATCTTTTATCTGAGTCTATGATTTGAATCATATACTCCTTAATTCAGTAGTCTATGTATATAAACTCTCCTCACCCCTTTTGAGTGGTGAAAGTTGTGTTACTTTTAAGTGGTGACACCTGTAATTGTAGTAATTGTACCTGTAGTAAGTGTAGTAGGTTAGCCAAATATGAGACCTTGAACCTTTACTACACTCAAATATATACTACACTTACTACAATTACTCTAAATCCCCGCACAAAAAAAGCCCTTTTTCAGAATCAATAATTAGCCCCCATCTTAACACCCCTTAACTTTGTGGTTCTAT
>Ga0075125_10001187_pt1 | contig 12414 bp, 8 predicted proteins | sample AntAceMetag02UKN_FD_69810 | JGI IMG/M metagenome (GOLD analysis project Ga0075125, IMG submission 69810) | Saline lake microbial communities from Ace Lake, Antarctica - Antarctic Ace Lake Metagenome 02UKN | ecosystem: Environmental > Aquatic > Non-marine Saline and Alkaline > Saline | place... | reverse complement strand
AATATATTGATAAGTATAATGAAGCTGCTACTAATTATAATGAGTTATCTTTCGAATATACAACGTCTATAGATAAGTTTGAAACTGAATTCAAAGCTTTATTAAATGAAACTAATGTTATATTAAAAGATTGTAATATTAGGATAGATAATTTAAGTACCAAGAACAATTATTTATCTTATAAAGAATTCAATAATAGTATTTCAATAAGTTATTTAAATAATACTTTAAAGTCATGTCAAGCTTCTAAATTAATTGAGAATGTATTTTATCTACCAACTCGAGGTCAACTTCAATCTATAGTTGATTCTTTTAATAATAATAAAAAATATAAAGAAGATGAATATAATTGTGTAGAATTTAGTAATGAAATGATAACATATTTGCAAGATAACAATATTCTTTCATGTGCATTTCATATAACTTATGAAGATGGCGGTCACATGTTGGTTTCTGTTCGAGGAGTAGATGATATTTATTATATTGAACCACAAGACAATTATATATTTTATAATTATGATAGTGTTGTTGATCATTATTCTAAAAATGATAAGTTAATTAAATTATCAAGTTGTTATGAATATAATTTAATATAAATCAAGCTATTACTACTTATTACACAAAGTCTATAAATCCAAAAAATATATAAAGGATAGTGTCAATATATATATTGAGTATGTTTTCTTAAAACAACTCACCTCGACACTAGTCCTAGGTTCCTCAAACCTAGGACGTTTTTTATACTTTATTTCTTGGTTAATTTTTTTCATCTATCGCCTCCTTTTACATATTTATATTTTGTAGCCACGGAATATAAGATCGCCTCTAATTATAAAAACCAAGGAGTGTCAAAAAAATGAATCCATATAAAAGAATAAGAGAAGTTTCGTTTATATTTCTAGTTAAATTTTTATCATATTTTATTAAACCTAATAAAAACAATATAGCATTCAGTTCTAATGGCGGTAATAAGGTTGATGGAAATCCGTTTTATTTCTTACAGTATTACAAAAAGAATAAACCAAGTAAGAATTATTATTGGATAACTAAAGATGATAGAGATTATAATGTATTGAAGGGATCAATGAATATAATTTACATGTATTCCTGGGAAGGAATAATAAAAACATTAACAGCAGGTTTATTTATTTTATCAAGTTATGATGCAATATTTTATTCAATCTGTAATAAAAATAGACAGATCATCCAGACCTGGCATGGGATAGGTGTTAAGAATACTGGAGATAATTTAAATGATGGAGTAAAGAAAAGCTTAAAAGAAAAGATAATGGATTACTTAAAGAAAATAAGCAAACAGGAATATGTTAATATCTTAGTAACTTCTGATTCATTAAAGAAAAACTTTGAGATAGGTTATCCACGAAGTAAAGTCTATGTGACAGGTTATCCACGATTCGATTATTTATTAAACTCAGAGAACGAGTTCTTCAAGAATGGTTTTAATAGAACAATTTTATTTGCCCCAACATGGAGGATTGAAGGAGATTTTGAATTAATAAGTAAACGAGGCTTAGATAGAATAAATAGTGAATTGAAGTCTAGGAATGAAGTATTATATATTAAATATCATCCAAAGATGAAAAGAGTATTTGATTTAATTGATTATACAAACATAAGAGACATGACAGATTGCAATATGGGCTGTGAAGATATCTTATTAAAATCTGATGTGTTGATAACAGATTACTCAAGTATTTTATTTGATTATATGTTATTGGATAAAGATTATATAATTTATTGTCCAGATTACGATGACTATATAAAAACAGAAGGAACATATTATGAGTATTCTGAAAAGAACTTTTATCCATTTACAAGAAATGAAAAAGAATTGATTGCATATTTATTTGACATTGAGCCTGATAAAGATTTATGGAAAAAGATGCATGAAAAGAATAAGAACTTTTTCAATAAATACTTAGATGGGAAGTCTAGTGAAAGAATTTATGAATTAATCGAAAAAATAATGTAGAGTGCCAAATCTGGCACTGGCTTTATAAATAGTCGAGATAAATTTATAAAGGATATAATGAATATTATACCATTAGAAAATAAAACAAAGGTGTACTTAATATGAAATTAAATTTTATGTCAGGTAAGAAAAAGATGGTAAAGGATGTAAAAAGTTTTAGGACACAAGGACAAACACAAACACCAACACAAGGTGTGAAATCTTATAGAAGACAAACTCCAGAAAACAATTCCAGTCAGGCATCTACTAAAACTAAGCAAGTAAAAAGAATCCAAACACAAACACAAAGTAATAAGTTCAAAGCAAGTTATGCAAAAAAACAGGCCGAGAAATTATATAAAAAAGTATTAGAAACTAAACCTAAGATAGAAGGAACATATGAAGACTATACTAATAAGATAAATGTTTGGATTGATAAAAATAAAGATGCATTATCAAATAGTTACGTAGCAGATAAGTTCCCAAAAACAATAAAGAACATTCAGAGTGCAGCAGAAAGATTAAAGTTCAAAGACATTAAACAATTAAAAAAAGATACTACAATCTTAAAGGGTAACATAGTAGATGTAGCAGATAAGGTAAGTGGTAGTGTAGAGAAGTATGGTGCAGCTTTAGCTTCATCAGCTAAGGAAACAAAGACATTCAAAGATATTTCTAGGAAGTTTGATAGATATAAAGCATCTAGGTTTTCAGAAGCAGTAAAAGCTAAGCCAGATATTTTACCAGGACAATCTGGATATCAAGAAAAGATAATTGAATGGTCTGACAAATATAAAGTTGTAGGATTACCAGAATATTCAGGAAGAGTTGATACAGAATCAGCTACTGCACGAATAAATAAATTATCAATAGATCCAAATTATACAATTCAAAGAGATTCAAGTGGAAACATAACTAAAATCTCATCAAAATCAAAAACATATACAAGTACTTATAGAAAAAAGGATGGGAAAAAAACATATAAAGACAAATCAACTTATATTCCATATGAAATGATAATTAAAGATGGTAAGATTCAAAAAGAAATAACCAGAGATGATTACGATTATGACAGAAGAAAGGATGATGACTCATATAAAGAGAATTCTAAAGTTTATGATAAGGTTATAAAAACATATAAGGATGGGAAGATAGTTTCATTAAAAGAATATGATTCTTATAAAGAGAAATATAAAAAGTATGATGATGGATATAAGAAACAATATGATACATATTTAAAAAGTGATATAGATTATACAGCCTTAAGTAAAATAAAATGGTCAAAACCTGGTACAAGTAAAAGTATTTCTTCTGGTCCTAAGTTAAGTCATTCTGAGGCTTTGGCTGCAAGTAATGCTAGAGCTATATCAAGAGGCAAAGGTGATTTTAGTTTAGATTACAGTGATGGGAAATGGACTTCTAAGGATGGAAGTGTAGGATCTCAATCAATGATAGAATCATTAACTCCTAAAAAGTATTCAGTAAGTCAAGGTTTAGATATATCTAAATTCAAAAAAGATGCAACCGCTGGAGATATTTACAAATCCTTAAAATCAGAAGGTGCAGATATTTTAGATGTAACTCAATTAAAATCAGATATTAAAAATATAAAAAGCAAATCAGATGGATACAGTGGTATTGATTTTATGCCATCAAGTTTAATGCTTTCTGGTATTCAAGAAGATATTGATCAAAATAAAATAACTAAAAAAATAGAACGTAAATCAGATGTTCAAGATATTTTAAAAAGAATAGATGACTCAAGAGACCTAACTCCTAGTAGCCTTAATAAAAAAAATAGAGAGATAAAACCTACTACTATGTTTGGAGTAACAAAATCATCTGATCTAATAATATTAGAAGGAAAGGAAAATGATAGTTTGGTTCAAGAGATAATGGATAGCAATGCTTTAAAAGAAAAAGCTAGTAGATTAAAAGAAAGTAAGGGGATATTAAACGATATAGATAATGCTGGAAAAGAATCTATGTTTGGAAATGCATTTCAAAAGACAGATCCAAGTGAACCATTATCAGCATCATTATTCAAAAAGAAAGTTGAATCAAAGGGAAGAGAAGAGTTTTATGATATAATGGGTAATCCAATTTCAAGGTTTAATGAAGCTAAGGCATCAATATTAGAAGCCAAAGAAAAAGGATTAAAAATTGATAAAACATTATTAATCCAAAATACTTTAAGATTGCCAGGAACATTACCATACAAATCTTATACAGAAGACGAATCATTAACTACAGCAAGTGGATTAACTTTCAAGAACGAGGCAGATGCTAAGTTATCAATATCAGAGGCTTGGAATCCATTACAACAAGCAACATCATTACAACGGAATTTAATAGTATTAGCTAAAGGTAATCTTAATAAATTAATAAAACCAAAAGTTAAGACAACCGAGTCCTCAACAGTAAAGAGAGCTATGCAAGAATCTCTTCAAGAACAAAAGGCATCAGAATTAAAATCCCAATTAAGAGAATTCACTGTTTCAGAAAATATGGGAACTAGGTTAGGAGATACAGGAATAGCTGCAATAAAGGGCGATGCGAAGTTGTGTTTTGATAAGGATCTATTTGTTGGATATAAACCTCAGGGTAGATCATTAGAATCTAAAAGAAAAGATTATTTTTCAGAATTAAGTAAAACAACTTTGCAAATTGATAAATCATCAGATAGGATAAAATTACTAGAAGAAAAATTGCCAACAAAAATTGAAATATATACAGACAAACAGGGTAATGTAAAATCAAAATCTGTATTGGACATTAAAACAGCAGAAGATAAAAGATTGTATGAAATTTATAAAAAAGAATTTAAAACTTATAATCAGAAAAGATCTCAAAAAGAAAATATAAAAAATGATTATCTGATTAGTCAAGATAAACTTAGTTGGTCAGATAAAGCAGTTGATCTAGCATCAGCACCAAAATCTTTATTTACAGTAGCTGCAACTGGAGCATCAGCTGGTGCTGCTCCATTAATAGCAGGTGGATTATCAAATATTGCAGGATTAGAAGCAGTTTCTTTATTAGGTAATGTTGGTGTAAAAACATTACAGTTTGGAACTAGGGCTGTATCTTATGTTCCAACAGCAATCCCAGCAATACTGGGGACTTCTCAATTAATGGAAAGTAAAGTAATAACTCCAAGTCAAGCTAATGTTGCTTCTATAGTTGCAGCTCCATTTAGTATAGGTATCTCATCAGGTATTGGTGCGGCATCAGACGAATATAAAAGTAGATATACAAGAGAAAATGGAGGAACAACAACTAAAGAAATATTAAAAAGTGTTGGTGGATCCTTTTTAGCTGGTGCAGCTTTCGGTGCAGGTTTTAAAATAATAGGAGGAGTTGGTTCAAAAATAGCATCAAAGAGTAGTGTTGCTTTCAGATCAACAGTTCCAAAAGTAATAGCAAAACCAATAGTAAATTGGTGGAGTAATTCAATAATTCCAAGAACTTTAAAGGAAGGTGGAGAGAATGCATTACAATCATATTTCCAAAGAGGACAGATGCGTGAAATAATTGATGTTAGTAAAGCAGTTGCAAGCGGTGATAAAAGACAAGCTTTTAAATCTAGTGCAAGTTTTTTCGCAGGAGAACTGGGAGAAGAAGTAGGAGAGGTTGCAGCAACTGGTGGATTTGCAGCTGGTAGATTAACTAAAGGATTAGTTGAAGGAGATTATTATGGTTCTTTTGAAATAGATCCAGCTCCAAGAGAGCAGTGGATTCCAAGAGATGAGGCATTAGGATTAGGTGAAGCTCCATTAAGAGCAAACCCAATGGCTATTAAGGAAGTAGAGAAGAAAGATTTTATAGGTAAGGCTGTTGAAGATGTAGTTTTACCAGAAAGGAATATAATAGAAAAACATTATAAAGAAAAATTACAAGAAAGAGATAACTTGGTATTAACTGGTTCTAGATCATTAATACCTCAAGCTGTAAGACCATGGGAATTAGAGGAAGGTAAAGATTTTGATTTTGCAATTGTTAATATAGATAAACGAACTGGAAAGAAAATAAGTAAAGAAGAATTAAAAGCTAATTTGCTTGATTATTCTGAACAAGATGCAAAAGAGATCTTTGTTAAGTTAGGTGGAGATGTAAAAGATATTAAGTCTGACTATGTTTCAATGATTCAGACAAACGGTCAGAAAATAGAATTAAAGTCATACGGAAAGAATGTTAAATTAAAGAAATGGGAAACACCTACAGGATTAAAAGTAAATACATTAATTGCAAAAGTTGATAACAAATGGACAGAGTTAGGAGATTATAAAGTAAATAATGAAAAAGAACTTTCATACCATAAGACAGGCGAAGACATTTTAATGACAACTCCAAACTTTGAAATTAAGAAAAAGATATATACATCATTAGAATCAACTAAGACAACTCGTAGAGCTAGAGAGAAAGATCTTCCTAAGTTTGAAAAGGTATTAGAGACATTTGATTATGACCCATTCAAAATTGAACCACTAATAAAAGAAAAAAGGTTTATTCATAGAGGAGGATTCCCAGAACCAGCTAAAGGAGAATTATGGCCATCAATAGGAACTCCTACTAGTTTCGAAAAATCTTATGGAGAAGTAGCTGGAACTGAGAAATTATATTACGGTCCAGATATTGGTATTGCATCTTTTCAAAAAGGTGGAGATGTTTTAATATTAAAGAATAAACCAATAATAACAAAAGAAGAATTACCAGAAATATTCAAAGAACCTGGAACTCCAAAATCGATAAAAGATTATAAAATATCAAAACTTAGTACTTTAGAATCTCCAACAAAACAACAACAACAAGAATTAGAAACGTTAAAAAAGAAAAAGTTTACCAAAGAGGAAGCTGTAGTTGAACAACTGAAATTGTATGAAGATTTTTCAAAAACCAAACCAGGATATATGTTACCATCATCTCATACTATAGGTGGAGTTTCTTTTACTGGTAGAACTGTTAAATTAGTTGAGTCAGAATATACAACAGTTGGAGATATTACTGGTATCCAAAAAGATTCAGGAGTTACTTTTGATAGATCAACTGGAAAACCTAGAGTATTAAATGTTTATACTGACTCTCCTAGATGGACACCAGAACAAAAGAAAGCGATAGGTTTCAAAGCAAAGAGATTTAAAACAAACATGGATTTATTTGTAAGAGATATTAAATCAAAAAAAATGAATCTAGGTAAAGGTGGACTTAAAGGGGACACTAAAAAGCTGAGTATATTGAGTGATATAAAGTCCGACTTAAATCTTAAACAATCTAGTAATGATTTTGCAAGTATATTAAATCCAACAAGAACTAATTTACAAAGTAAAAAGAGTAAGCGAGATACTGCTAGAAATATATTAGGAGATTATAGTTCAAAACCTAAACGAAGAATATTAAAAACAAAAAGATCAGACAATAGAATTTTAGATATTATAAAAAGGGATTCAAGTCGTAGAGATACAGAAGGGTACAGAGGATTTAATTTAGAATATGAATTAAGTTCAAGACGTACAGATTCAAAACGTACAACTAGACCAAGAGGATATAATGATTATAGTATTGGAAGACGAGATCCAAGACGACCTGATCCACGAGATCCAAGACGACCTGATCCACGAGAACTAAGAATTACAGAACTAAGACGAATAGATCCAAGGCGACCTGAAACAAGACGACCTGAATATAGAAGGGAAGAATACAGACAAACAGAACTAAGACGAGAAACAGAAACAGAACCTGGAGCTTGGTTCCATACACAGAAAAAAGGGAAAAAGAAAAAATCAAAACCAAATGGAAAAATTGGATATAGTGTTAGAATATTCAAAACATTAGATCTAACTGGAAAGACTTCAAAGAGACAATTCAAAGGATTAAATTTTTTATAATTAAGGTGAAACAAAATGATGGATATAAATTCAATATTAAATGGTAAAGCTAAGAAAGCTAAGAAAGAAAATAAGAGTATATTAGGTTCTAGTATGAAAGGATTTAATCTTAATGGATTTATGAATAGTAATAAATCATTGTCTCCTGGGAATATTTTAGGCTCAAATAATATAAAAACTAAACCTAAGGATTATGGTATTGGATTTAAGGGAGTAGGTAATATTTTAGGCGATGTAAAGAAAAAGAATACTGGAGTTTCACCAACTAAAGTTAGTTTCATGTTAAATAAAAAACCAAATAATAAGCTAGGTTTTTCAAGTAGAGATATTTTAGGCGATGTAAAGAAAAAGAATACTGGAGTTTCACCAACTAAAGTTAGTTTCATGTTAAATAAAAAACCAAATAATAAGCTAGGTTTTTCAAGTAGAGATATTTTAGGCGATAGAAAATCAAAAGGTATGGTAAGTTCAGATTTAATCGGTGCTTTTAGAAACCCAGCAAAACAATCAGTAACTGTTATGGGAGATAAGATTACACATAATCAAAAGAAAGTATTAAAATCAAAGAGTATAATTGGTAAATTTGGTGATTGGGATAATGATGGTGTAATTAATGGATTAGATTGTGAACCAATGAATCCAATGAAACATGGGTTTGTAGATAAATTGAAATCATTTGGAAGTAAATTTAGAAAGTCAGATGATGCTAATGATAAAGCAGAAAGTAACTTTAATGATTACTTGCGTAAAAGTGCAGATAATATTAGAGATGACGATGAAGATGTAAGTATATCAAAATTAGGTAGAGCAGAAGCAGCAAAGAAAAGAGCAAGCAACAAATTAGTTGATTCAAAAATGTCTTTTGATGAAGCTATAGAAAATACAGATAATATAAATCCAAGAAAGGATCCTAAAGCATATAGAGAATATAAAGAATATGAGCAAATACAAGATAATCTTGAATCCATGTCTGAATCAGAAAGACTAGATAGGGGTCTTGATACATTTGCAAAACAGATAAATAAAGCTAAAGAGAAAAAACAAGAGTATGCTAATAAATTATATGATCCTGAAATGAAAAAAAGAGCTTACACTGAATACCTAAACAAAGCTGCATCTGTAGGAATTGCAAAAAAGATAACAGCAAGTGAAGATATTAGAGAACAGATGTCTACTGGTGGATTTGGGACAGTAACTCAAGAGTATAATTCTAAAGTTGAATCTAAACCATATGTGGATAAAAAACCTGTAAGATGGGATAATAAAGAATTCTCTAAAATAAAAAATAAATTTGAAGATCAAGGGAAGGCAAAGCTTAATGAGCAAAATAAAATAAAGTTTAATAAATTAGAAGTTAAAGCAAACACTAAGTCTTTCTCAGAAAAGATTAAAGGAGGAATGATTGGTTTAAGAACTAAAGTTGGTAGTGCAAAGGCAGGAATTTCTACAGTTAAGAATAAGATAAAATCTACATTTGGTAAAACAGAAGATGAGATTGAAAAAGAAATAGAATTAAACGAAGAAAAATTAAAAAAAGAATTAGCGAATTCTAAGACTAATGAACAAAGAGCTAGAGCAAACACTAAGTTATTACAAGCTAAAGAACAAGGAAAGATAAATTTAGCAAGAATAAAAGACGATAAAGATAAACCTTATCAATTAAAACAATATCAAAAATATGCTTCTTATTTAACAAAAGCACGTATTGCAGATACTTTGGATGCTAACAATGTGAAAGATGCTAGCTGGTTATCTGCATCAACATTATTTAGATTAGCAAAAGAAGGTAAAGAAGCATATGATAAAAAACAGAAAGCTAAGAAAATTGTAAGTGGTTTTCAAGATTTAAAATTTGCACAAAACAAAGCAAGTCTTAGAGCAACACAAAAATTATCTGGTATTGAACAAGAAAGATTATATAAGTATCAACAGTTATTAGTAAACCAAACTGAAGCTAACCAAGAGCAATTGGTAATGCAAAGGCGTGAAGCAAAAGCTAGAGATTTACAAATTCAAAGAGCTAGACAAATTCAGCAATTGCAAAAAAGACAATCTAATAGGAGAGCATTTCAACAGGCTAATAGTAGAGCATTTCAAACAGAACCAGGTGAAGGCATTAGTGTCTTCATGATGGATGGAATTCCAAATCCAGAACAGGTAACACAGAAAAGATTGAAATTCCTATAGGTGTTAATATGAAATACGATGAAAAAGAATTAAAATTGGGAATTAAAACTGAGAAAAGAGAGCATTCAAAATTAAAGCGTGATGCTATAATACAGTTGGTAAAGGATCATTTAAAGGTAAAGAAATATTATTATTCAGATGAAAAGAAAAAGTCAAAAGGATATATTAAAGCAAAATCAGCATTATCAGCATTAGTTAAATTGAGGAAGCTTAAAATATGAACAAATCCAAAAAGATTATAAAGCCAAGTAAGAGAAAAGTATTTGAAGTAAATATAGATGTCAGATATAGTTCATTTGCTCCTAAATTTAAATATATTAAATCAGTTCAAAGTACTACTAGAAAAACAAGTAGAATCCAAAAAGATCAAGATTTAATAATAGGATCAGAAATAGAAGTATTAAATAAATCACGTTCAAAAGAATTTGGGAAATACCCACAAGGGAAACCATTACAAGGATATAAGAGAGTATTCGCTGGATATGGTAAGATTGTTAAAAAGGGTAGAATAAAAAGAGGAACAGGTTCAGAGCAATTTAGATTTAAAACAAAAAAACCAATGAAAAGAAAGTTCACGCCATTTGGTAGAACTTACGGATATCAATTAAAAAAATGAAGATAAGAAATGGAAACCCATATGCTGCAATGATTGTATTAATATTAATCTCTATAATATTTATAGGTTATTATGTAATGATGAAACCATATGCAATAATAGATAATACATTCACAAATGATACATCAATTGCATCAACCCATTACACAGAAGAATTATGTGATGGTAAAGGTTATTGGTATGGTGGATCGTGTCATCAATTACCTCAAAGGGGAAAAGATTTGTTAGCAAGAATAAAAAGGTCATGGTTAACAGCCCCATTTATATTCGCATTTAGTTTATTAGTATGGTTATTCACACAGGCAAACAAAAGAGATCCACAGACGTATTAAAATGAAAAATAAGAAAGGACAAATTTATGTGTTAGTACTTTATGTAATGGCTTTATTAATGATAGGTTTGACTATGTCAATTTTAATGAAACCAATGAAGATTACTTATGATCAAGTTTATAACGAAACAGAAGTACAGGCAGATGAATACCAGCAGTTCTTTCAGAGAAGTGTAACATTTTGGCAATGGACTCCATTGATAATAGCAATAGCATTAATTGCATGGATGTATATTAAAGCAAATGAGAGAAGGGACAATTAAGATGAATAAATCAAAAAATATATTTTTAATGTTATTATTAGTAGTAATGTTTATAATTAGTTTAGTAGGTGTTAGTGCAATTAATTGGATGACTGATGTAGACATGGCTTTATATCCTAGCAACGTAAGTATTGATTCATTAATGACTGATGTAGTTGGAACAGATGGAAGTATGACTTTTAATGGTACAAGTGATTATATATTAGTTAATAACATGTTATTTTCTGGGATTTCTGATTTTTCTATATCAATGTTCTTTAATGCTGATACTATTGTAGGTACTAATAGATTATTATATTCAGAGTCACAAACTAACATATGTTTTTATGACGGAAATATTGTAAGTTATACAGACGGGGTTAGTGGGACTGTTTTAGTAGGTACTGCATTTACTGATACAACTGAATTTCATAATGTTATTGTAACATACGATGCTGATGGAGATACTAAATTATATTTAGACGGAGTATTAAAAGATACACAAACAGCAAAAGGAGCAGTTGATTCTGACGGAAATCCTTTTTATATAGGTTCAGGTTTATCAACTGATTATTTTGATGGTAAACTTAAAGATGTAAATATTTATAATAAAGTATTATCTTCAACAGAAGTTACATCATTATCTTCTGGTACAGAAGTAACTGATTCAAGAGTTTATAGTAATTTAGATAAAGATGCTATGACATTTGACGGTACAAGTGCTAAGATTCAATTACCTTCAAGTACAAATACTTTAGGTGTAGCTTCTGATGAGTTTACAATAGCTTGTTGGGTTAAACCAAAAGATAGTGGAGTTACTCAAGTAATATCTAATGATTGGTATGATGGAACTGGCAAACACTATATATTTAGAATCGGTTCAGACATGAGAGTAATAGGATATGTATACGATGGCTCAAATAGACAAGCATTTGCAGACACAACTTACCTTGTAGAAGATGAATGGGTACACCTTGCATTCGTTTGTAAAGCAGGAGATATGTTTTTATATATTAATGGGGTAGATAAAAATACAGATAGTAATACATATAGTTCAATCACAGCAGGTTCTGGTGATAACTGGATTGGTATGGATGATAGAGGAAATGGTTTTTACAAAGGAGATATGAAAGACTTCTTTATGTATGATAGAGGATTAACGTCAACTGAAATAAATAATT
>Ga0075125_10001186_pt1 | contig 12418 bp, 14 predicted proteins | sample AntAceMetag02UKN_FD_69810 | JGI IMG/M metagenome (GOLD analysis project Ga0075125, IMG submission 69810) | Saline lake microbial communities from Ace Lake, Antarctica - Antarctic Ace Lake Metagenome 02UKN | ecosystem: Environmental > Aquatic > Non-marine Saline and Alkaline > Saline | place... | reverse complement strand
AAATAAGAGCAATAACAAATCATTGGATACCAGAAATGTCATATGATGATGGTTGGATTTCTGGGATAATAGATGGTGAAGGATCTCTAAGAACGAAAAAAAATGCTGGAACAGAGTTGTCAATAAGCCAAGTCGATGGTCCTGTATGGGATAAAATAGTACAATATTTTATAGATAGGAATTATAGCTATAGAATAGAAGTTGATAAAAGAAAAGCTGGGGATAGTAGTAAATTAGGATCAAAGCCAGTAAATAAGTTAGTACTCAATAGAATGAATGAGCTTTTTGAATTATTAGGAAAAGTTAGACCTATGAGATTCGTTAATAGACGTTGGTGGGAAGAAAAGAAAATGCCAAACTATGGGTGGCACAAGATAGTAAAGATAGAGAAAATACCAGAACAGAAAATGATAGATCTTCAAACATCAGAAAAGACTTTTATTGCTAATGGATTTGTTTCTCATAATTCGACAGCAATGGCAGCGTATTTTTATTATCAAACAATTATGAATCCAGGTATTACTACTGCATTAATTGGATATAATAGTGAGCTTGTTTCAGAGTTACTTGATAAGATTAAAACATTTATAAAAAGTACTCCACCACAATTAAGACCTAAGATTCAGTATAATTCTAAGTATGAAATTAGTTTTCCAAATATGGAATCTAAGATAATGATATTGCCATCCACAGAGAATGTTGGGTCTGGGTATACTTTTAATTATTGTTTAGCTAAAGATACTAAAATAATTTGTGAGAATGGAATAACAAAAAAAATAGATGATTTAAGAAGTGGTGATGTTATAACTAATGGTAATGGTGGTTATTCAAAGGTAGTTGAATTATTAAAAAAGAAAACTGATAAAAAAATGTTGTCAGTTAGTGCAAATGGGATGGAAGATGATATTACTTTAACTAATGATCATTTAATGTTGAGTAGAGATAAGGATACAAGGAAAATTGAATGGAGAGAATCTGAAAGAATTAATATGGGTGATTATATAGCATTTCCATATTTTCAAGTTAGAGAAAGATATACTACTTTAGAAATAGAACAGTCAGTAAGGGAAATTTATAAAAATAAATATTTAAAAAATAAAATAGATATAGATTATAATTTTGGATTATTAGTAGGATGGTATTTGGCAGAAGGGACAACGGAAAAGTATAGAATTTTATTTTCATTAGATAAAGATGAAGTTAAGGATTTTTTAAAGATAGCAAATAATTTTTCTGAATATGTAGGATATATAAAGGTTAAAAAAAATAATGATAGTAGAACAAGGGTGGTTGAAATGTATGGAGCTAATTTTGCAAGATTTATAGAAAAGTATTGTGGTAGAAGTGAATGTAAAAAAATAAATGATTGTATCTGGTATTGGGGAAAAGAATTTGCAGATGGTTTATTATTTGGTTTATTTAGTGGAGATGGATGTTTTAAAAATAATAGAAAAGTAGTTTTGACTAATACTAATGAAGGTATAATAAATCAAACTAAAAAATTACTTGTTTCAAGAAGAATCGGATTAGCTAATATACATAGAAATGATAATTGTTATCGTTATGATGTAAAAAGTAAGACAAGATATGATTTAGTTTTGAATGGAACTGGAAATTATAAGTTTAGAAGAATGTTTAATTTAGAATTGCCAGTATATGATAACAATAGAGCTAAATGGAGAACAAAAAATGCTCCTACGACTAATCAAGGTAATAATAGATGGAGAAGAGGAAAGTTCCATTACTGGGCGAAAGTAAAGAGTGTAAAAGAAAGTGATTATGATGATTATGTATATGATATAGTATTAAAAGACAATCCTCATAGTTTTTTAACTACCTCAGGTGTTGTACATAATTGTTTGGTGACTGAGCTGCCAAAATGGGAAAAGATAGAAGAAAAGATGACATCTTTATTGCCAGCAACTAAAGAGGGAGTACTCGTTGTAGAGTCTTCACCGAAAGGAGCAGGTGATTATTTTCATAGAATGGTTGTTAAAGCTGAAAGGGGAGAGAGTGAATTTTTATTAAAAAGATATGGATGGTGGTGCGGATATAGTAAGGAAGAAATAGATGGACTTAGGAAAGAACATGGAGAGATGTATGTTGCACAGGAATATGAAATGGCATTTCTATCATCTGGAAGACCAGTATTCGATCAGAAAATGGTATTAAAACTTTATAAAGGAGTTTTAACTGATGGTGAAATGAATGGAGAACATAAAGTCTATTCAGAAGATGGATGGAGAGTTTATGATGAACCGAAACAAGATGGTATGTATATTGTTGGTGGTGATGTTTCTGAAGGTATTTTAGGCGGTGATTATTCAGTTGCAACAATATGGGATAGAAAGACTGGAGAAGAAGTGGCAATGTATCGTGGATTGATAGCTCCAGATAAATTTGGAGATTTATTAAACTCATGGGGAAGAAAATATAATAATGCTTTAATGGTTGTAGAAGTAAATAATCATGGATTAACAACATTAACAATTTTAAAACAAAAATTATATCCATCACCATACTTTAGGCAAGGAAAAATAGAAACAATCGGGGCAGTAACTACTGATAGAATGGGATGGAAAACTACAACTGTTACTAGACCATTATTAATAGATGAATTTAATAAAGCTTTACGTGATGGAGACTTAAAACCACATAGTAAAGAGTTAATGGATGAGATGACTGTTTTTGTATACGATGATAATAATAGAATGACAGCACAGAGTGGATTTCACGATGATGTTATTTTCTCAGCTGGAATAGGATACCAGGGATATAAAGTTCTATGGTCTGGTAAGTTGGACCAAATAGATTATAACAAATATATTCCATCTAATTATAGCTATTAATAAATAATAAAAATTTTAATTAAATAAAAAAATATGGCAGAAACATTAACGACACCAACAGAAACATATGAGTCATCTATGTATGGTAAAAAAGAAGTGGAACTAGTTGATACTTTTATAAAACGAAAAGATGATGCTCAGATTTATTTTTTAAATTGTATAAAACCAAGACTTGATAGATCTTATAAGTTATATATGTCTGATAATTCTGATAGAGCTAAAGAATTATTAAAGAATAATATGGCATGGAAAGCTAATATTTCTGTACCATATATCCATGGAACGATAGAAACATTAAAACCTAGAATATTAGACGCTAGGCCAGAATTTACCGTTCAGGGTAGGAATGAAGAAGATCAGAATAAAGCATCTAAGATACAAGCGACTAGTGATTATACTTGGGAGATAGCTGGAGGTGATGATGTTGCTGAATTAGTCACGAGTGCTTCATTGATTTTTGGCATGGGTTATATGCAACCATATTGGAAAAGAGATGTCAGAGAGTTGAAATTTTTATCAACAAAAAAAATAGATAAAAAGAAATATGATTGGAAAAAAGAAAAAAAAGTTTTTTATGATGCTCCTGCGGTGGAATGGGTAGATAATTATTCTCTTTGGTATGATTGGCATAATATAGCAGAGGAAAATAAACAAGATTGGTTTAAAAGATTATTATTACCAGCTGAAGTTATTAAGAGACGTTATCCATCTTATGATAAAAAAAGATTAAAGATGGCTTTTCAAGAGACTGGAGATTTAACTGACTATGGGAACATAAGAACAAAATTAAAACTTGCTCATGAAAAAATAACTAAAGGAGCTGATTATGCTTCTTCTACAAATATGGATGAGATGTTTAAGAATGCTAATAGTCCATTACATGAAGTATTTGAATGGACAAGGCCATTTGATGATAGTTATTCTGTTATGGTTAATAATGTTCCTATTCTTAAAGGAGGTTCTATTCCATTTCCATATAATTTTAAAGAATCTCCATTTATTGGTACTCCATATTTAAAGGTACCTGGAGAATATGAAGGTTATGGTCTTCCATTACTTTTGGAGAATCCACAGATAATGCTTAATACAATTAAGAATCAAAGACTTGATGCGGCTACTTTAAATATTCATAAGATGTGGATAATAAATCCTTTAGCAAATATAAATAAAGAAGATTTAGTTGTTAGGCCATTTGGTATTGTTTATTCGATTGATCCTAATGGGGCTAGAGAAATATCAATGACAGATATTAAACCTAGTGCTTATAGAGAAACAGAAGAATTAAAAGGTGATATGAGATATGCATCTGGTGTTGATGATTCATCTATGGGTGGAGGTGGTGCTTCTGGAAGTGCTACTGAAACACGACATCTTCGTGAATCTACGCTTGAACGTGTAAGGTTGTTTGTTAATCATCTTGGTTCTAGTTATGCTAAATTAATGAGATTTTGGATTTCAATGTGGGGACAGTTTATGACTAAGGAAATGGCAATAAGAATAACTGGAGATGATGGAAATTTAGAGTTTCCTATTATATTGAAAGATGATCTTATGGGATACTTTGATTTTAAAGCGACTGTTATCCCTTCCATAGCTGGACAAAATGATGTTAAAAAGAAACAGGATATGGATTTATTCCAATTACTTGTTGAAATGCCATTTATTAATCCAGAAAAACTTACATCAAAGGTATTACATGATTGGAATTGGAATATAGATTCGATAAGAAAAGAAGAGGAAGAAGAAGCTCCAGTAGAAGAAACTGAATCACCTACTGAAATGTTATCTAATATGCCAGTTGGTTCTGGACAAGTTCCAGAGAATATAGCACAAGAAGCTTTGGCAATGATAAGTGGAGCTAAAAGTGGTGAAACATATGTAGGAGAAGGTGCTAGAAGATCATCTTTATCTGAGTTAAGTTCTCCAGTAAATCTTTTAAAAGAGACTGGGGCCCCACCAACTGTTGAAGGTGTTGGTAAAACTACAAATTCAAGAGGAATGAATAGAACTGGAAAAGTAAATACTAATATTGCAAAAAAAGCACCAAATGGTGAAGAAGCACAATTAATGAATAGAGTTTCTAATACACAAAGATAATTATTAAATTAAAAAATTATGAATGGCGGAACTATGAATAAAAAACTTATTGATGAGTTGTCTAGTTATGATGATGATCAAATAAGAGAATTAATCACTTTGTTAGTTGAATTAAAAGATTCTAAATATTGGGAATCAATTAAATGGTATTCGGCTCTATCACAAAGACAGTTACAAATATTAATATCAGGAATAGATCCAATAAAAGATCCTACTAGTATTAGTAGAAATCAAGGTATGATACTTGGTGTTAGAGCATTGATGGATTTTATAACGCAACAAATTGAGAAAAGAAATGAGGAAGAAAAAACTGAAAAAGAGAAAAATAAAGAGAGTGATCCAATTAACTAATTGCAATTATGTTATAATATAATTGAAATATATTTTATAATATGGAAGATAAGAAATGGATAAAAAAAGCGATAAAGAATCCAGGCTCACTTACAAACAAAGCTAAAAAAGCTGGTAAGAGCATAGGTTCTTATTGTTCTGACAATAATTTGAGCATGTCTACTAAGAAACAATGTGTTCTTAGAAAAACATTAATGAAGTTTAATAAATAATTTTATGATTAATAGCAATAAAAAAAACGAAGTCTTAAAAAGCGTTTTAGATAAAGTTAAAATGCAAGACGCTGGAACAAAGGAAAAAGAAGAGTCTCCAATTAAAGTATCTTCATCGAAAAAAACATATATTGAATATCCTAGACTTTATGTAAATGCAAAACAAGTTCCAGGATTAATTAATTATGATGTAGAAGATGATATAATGTTAGTAGTAAAAGGTAAAATTATATCTCATTCTAAAAATGAAAGAATAGGATCTCTTGGAAATGAAAATTTTGATATTGAAATTAGAAAAGTAGGATGTGAACCTAAAAAACAAAAATAATTATTAGTATACAATTAAAATGTATATAGAACCAGAACATGATATTGGTATTAAGTCAACATTAAGTTCTAAAAAAGAAGGTAGGTTAAAAAATAATGTTTCTTTTGTGAAAAAGAAAAAACGTAAAATATTACGTAAATTCATAGAAGAAAAAAAGAAGTATGGCTAATTTAGATGATAAAAAAAGAAGTAAATTGAAAAGTTTTCTAAGTAAATTTAGTTTATCTGGAGCGAAAGAATCATTAGGAAATCGTGTTTATACTGTAAAGAGTAATTTGGAAACGAAAAAAATGAAAGAAACTTTGGCAAGAAGAAATGCACAAAATAAATTTAGAAAAGAGTACGGTTCTACTTATAGACCATCTGATGAATCTAGAAAAGATAATATTGCTTATAAGAAATTGTTGAAAGCAGAGAGAGAAAAATATAAGGATTTATAAATTTATAATATTAACTATGAAGCTTATGGATATTGAAAAAATTCCAACACAAAGTAAAAAGATTATAGGAGCTATCGACTCTATAACTAAACTCAAAGATAAAGAGGATAGTTCTGGTGAAAAGCAAGACCTAGATTTAGGTGGTATTGCTAAGAAACTAGCGAGACGTAACGCTACTAAAAAGTCTAAATAATTATAATAGCTATTGTAATTATCCTAAATAATTATTAAATATGAAGTAAAAAGTATGCCAGAAGAAAAAAATGAGTCCACTGAAAATAAGGCCAACGATTCAGAGGGTAGCTCAAACGATAACAATGGTCCTGCTAATCCTAATATGTTAGGTGGCGAAGCAGGGGATCCATCGGCAAATAATTCGTCAAAGGATGAAGAAACTGTGCCAAAAACGCAATATACCGAACTAGAGAAAAAAATCGGTGAACAAGGTAATGAGCTTGGAGAATCTAGAGGAAAGGTTAAAGAGTATGAACAATACTTCGATGACATTTCTCCTTTAATGGAGAAACTTTCTGTAGATAAAGAGCTTATTGGTTATATCACTAGAGGTGAAATAAACTCTAAGATGATAGAAGGCGTTTTACAGGGCAAAATTCCTGAAAAGGAAGCGACTGAGGTCACAAAGGCTCACGATGAGGTTAAAAAAGAAATGGGAAAAGAAGAATATGCTAAAGCTTCTACTGAAGATGTTGAAAAAAAGATTACGGAAAAGCTTAAAGATGTTGATGATAAGTTCTCTAAAATGGAGCAATCATTTGATACTAAGCTTGCGGATTCTGAACAATTACGTGAATATGAAAAAAAAGTTGAAACTTTTGCTTCTAATACACCTGATTTAAAAGAATACCTTCCACGTATTAATGAATTAATGGAAGAGCATAAAGAAATTTCAGATATTAAAATCTTCTATCAAATCGCAAAAGGCGAAAAATTAGAGAAGAATATTAAGGAAGAAGAAGAAAAGAATAAATCTGAAGAAGAGAAGTTAATGGCAGCCAATTTAGGTGGTGGCAATTCATATGGGACAGTTGAAATAAACGATCCCAATGTTGCTAACCAATTAATAGGCAATTCATCAAATCCAAATCTTATGTAAACTTATTTTGAGTATTTGATAAAGACAAAATACTAAATAAATAAATAAGTAAAATAAAAATATGGCAGATTATCCATATCACACAGAACCAACCCACGATACTGGGGCTATTACATCAGCGACAAGAGATACAGCTATCTCTGCGGCAGAAGGTCGTCTTAAAGTTGATGCTGTAGATAAAGTTTTTTTACTTGAGGCTAACAATCATCCTTTTATCACATTGTTAACTAATGTTGGACGAACTCCAACTGGTGTTTCATATAAAGGATCTGGAATTCTCAAGGCCTCAACTGGCAGTCCTGAATTTAAATGTTTCGAGGATTTTTACGGTGGTAAATACGCTAAAGCAAGTGGCACATATACGGCTACTGGTGCTATCACTATTACAGTTAATGTAGGTGGCAATACAAGCCCTGCATACATTTTTACTGTAGGTGATGTCATTATCAATCAAAGAACAAGTGAACGTATGGAAGTTGCTACCGTTGCTACTGCATCTACTATTACTATTGCTGCTGCTGGACGTTCTATAGGTTCGACAGCTGCTTCTGCTGGTGCAGATGGTGATGGTTTATTCATTATTGGTAATGCAAATGAGGAATATGCAACCTCTAGAAATATTAACATGACTCGTGCTAACGAGCAGACCAACTATACTCAGATTTTTAGAAAACCAGTTGGTGTTTCAGGAACTGAAATGGAAGCAGACCTTTATGGTCCAAAAGATTTACCATGGCAACGTGCTAAAGCAGCTACGCAACATGCAGAAGAAATTGAAATGGCATTTTGGTTCGGTGAAAAAGGAAGTACTACTGGATCTCTTAGTAAACCTAAAAGATATACTGGTGGTATTCTTGAACACATTGAATCAAACAACGCTTATGTCCAAGACCAAGGTGGTCCATTAACAGCTCCAGATTTGAATACTTTTTTACGAGAAGGTTTCACTTATGGTAGTTCGACTAAGATGTTATTCTGTGGTGGTGTAGTTTTGCAAGCAATTAATGAAATTGCTCGTGGTCAATTACAGACAAAGATTGTTGATAAGACTTACGGAGTTAAAATATCTACTTGGCAAACTGCCTTTGGTGACGTTAACATTGTTCATAATCATAAATTTATTGAAGATTATGCAGGTTATGCATTTTTGCTTGACATGGATTCATTCCGATATAGATATATGAACAATCGTGATACCAAATTAAAGACTAATATCCAAGCTAATGATGCTGATGGTCAGGTTGATGAATATATCACAGAGTGTGGTTTAGAAAGAAAGTTACCTGCTAAGAACGCATTGATTAAAGGTATAACAGGATAGTAAATACGTTATATTATTATAATAACGTGGAAGAATATTGAAAGTTTTATATAGGTCGCATAGGGAGAGACCGACCGTGATAAACGTCTCTCCCATGGGGGTTTACCTTCACCCGATCAGGACACGGGTCATTGTCCGTAGTTTATTAGTAAAGAAAAATTTATGGGATCTTTAGATTCAATCTTGGTAAAACAAGGTAATGCAAGAAGTGTTTCAACTACAGTTTTAGATGATACTCCAGTAGCTATTAGATTAAAGTATTTAGGTACTGGTTCTGTTACTACTGTTGCTCTTACAACTGCTACTGCTCTTGTATTGACAACTTCTGATGGTAGTGCTGAAACTTTTACTTTTAGTACTTATACCAATATGGGGCTATTAGTTGACAAAATTAATGCTAGTACTTATTGGGAAGCTAAATTACTTGATGCTTTACGTACAGATGAAACAACTAATACTGATTTTGTTCAAAATCTTACGACAACTATAAGTAGTGCAGGATTTTATGACTGTTTAGTTAATACTGATACAGCACAAAATGTAGATAATGAGTTTGTTTATACTTGTCGATGTACTATCGATAGAGACCCTGGTTCAGAAAAACCAAAAGGTTCTCGCAGAGTTAAATTGTCTGAAGTATTATATAATGTAAATGTTAATGGTGCTGAAGCAAAAGGTTTTCAGATTTTTGAATGGGATGCAGCTAAAAAAACAGAGACTATTGTTTATCAAAAAGTTTCCGTTGATGCAACCGCAACTACTGTTAATTTCGCTTCTGGAAATAAGACATTGGACGCTGGATTTGGAAATGATTTAATTGTTAGAGTAAAAGATACTACTTCAATTACTGATGCTGATGGCAATTACCTTATTTGTTCTTACGATAGAGAATAGATTAATTAGGGGGCGGTGAAATCCCGCTCCCTTTTAAATAATTATTTAATATGAAGTTTATAAAAAGAATATGAATAAAGAATTCAAGACCTACGAATTTGTTTCTAGGCAACAATCATATAGTGCTGTTTTACGATCTGGCATGTCAGGAAATAGAGCAACTGGTCAACAATTAATACCAGGTATTCATTTAAAATTTAGTAATGGGTACGCGAAGATTAATCGTCCAATTAATGGTGTTGGTCCAGAAGAGCTTTATGAAATGGTCCAATTGCACCCAGCATATGGCAAAGATTTTATGGATGTTACAGATAGTGGTGATAAAAAACCTTTTGGAGAAAACAAAGCTTTGTCAGAGCCAGAACATGAAATAATGCAAATGAAGCATGGTAGCGTTATTGGTGTTACACAACCAAGTAATAAAAATAATTTCAATACACAGCAACAAGATGTCATAAAAGGTATGTTTGCAGAAATGCTTGATAGTATGCCAGCTTCTAAATTAGAAGAGATATTAGCTAAAAAACAAGATGGAAGAATTGTTCCAGAATCATCTTCTGTTAATCTTCCTATTGAAGAGACAGGTAAAAAAGTTGACATTGTATTAACTGAAGATGATGACGTTGATAAAGATAAGCAAGACGATAAGGACAATAAAACAGAAACTGTAAAAAAAGCTGATACTCAAACAAATAAAAGAAATAAAAGATAACATAAAAATTAATTATCAATGATAAATTATTCTTGACCCATTGTATTTTTAATTTTATAAAATAATATGTCTTCATTAATGAATCCAGATCACAATTTTTGGCATTATGATCCTAAAATATACGGTTGTGATGATGATATTTTCAAAATCGTAACTGGATATTGTAAGGCTATAAATGGGGAAATTAGAATCAAAGCTACGTTGGCTGAAGGGTCTGCGAGAGTTTGGACCACCACTCAAGTTATGATGGGTAGTACAACTTTTAAAATGACAATTCCTACAGCACCAGCGTCAGGTCACACTAGAGTGTTAGGTTTTTATTCAGGAGCAAAAGGTAATAGAGATGCTGCTTATTTTTATATAAGCGGTAATTCTTTGTATTCTAGAACATATAGCAGCGATAGTGCTGTTAGTGAAAGTAATACAATAGAATGGAATAGCTCATGGACAAATAAACCTATAAAGTTCGAGATTAAATGGTATATAAATAAGGTAGAATTTTGGATTGACGGTGTTAAAAAATCTAGACACGTTTCTAGATTTCCAAAACAGATATTGTCACCAATGTATTTTTTTAGTAATCAGACAGATACCATGAAATTGAGTTTGATTGAAGTAGAAGCTGCTAGGCAAATTTATTTTGCTAAACCTAATTTCTATTCTTCTTCGTCATCTACATCTAGTTCTACTTCTAGTTCAACCAGTTCTAGTACATCTAGTACTTCTAGCTCAACTTCTAGTTCAACCAGTTCTAGTACATCTAGTACTTCAAGTTCAACAAGTTCTAGTACATCAAGTTCAACCACGTCCAGTACTTCAAGTTCTACTTCAAGTTCAACCAGTTCTAGTACATCTAGTTCAACCAGTTCTAGTACATCAAGTTCTACTTCTAGTTCAACTAGTTCTAGTACATCAAGTTCTACTTCTAGCTCAACTAGTTCTAGTACTTCTAGTTCAACAAGTTCCTCGACATCAAGTTCAACCAGTTCTAGTACATCTAGCTCAACAAGTTCTACTAGCTCAAGTACATCTAGTACATCTAGTTCAACATCTATTATTGGTTAATATAGAACATTCTCATTGTGTGGGAGGAGATAATAGAATTCTTCTCCCTAACGCAATAGATTAAATAATCTACATAACTAACTAATATAAATTTATGGAAATTTTAAAAAAAATATTACTGTTTTTTGAAGGTAAAAAGACTTATTTTAATTCATTAGCTTTAGTGATAGTTCCATTTTTAGTATCTTCTGGATGTATAGATATGGGATTAGGAGCTATGATAACTAGTATAATTGGTATTCTTACAGGTACATTAAAGGTTACTTCTGATTATTCAATTTCTAAAAATAATGGTTTAGGAAAAGCTATAATGACAAAAAGAAATAAAAGATAATATGTATATTATGATAATATATTTTACATTATTATCATTAGATGAGATAATAAATATATTAAGAATTAACTATGTCGGAATTAAAGGAGTACACTACTAGAGAAATAGGGATTGTAGTGGAAAATATACAATTACAAGTTAAAAATGGTTTTAAAGGTGTTTATGAAAGACAAGACTATACTAACGGAACTGTTAAAGAACACGCAAAAAGATTGAATAAATCAGATGCTTTTCAAAATAAAGTGAAAGGTGCTTTAATCGTAATGAATGTTATGCTTATTCCTTTACTGTTTTTAGTGATACAAGAATATATAAAAAAGTAAGTACATTTAAAATATTATAGATAGTTTAGTGAAGTCAAGTTAAGTAAAAGTTATGTCAAAGTTAAAAGAGACTAAAAATGGTCTTCCGTTAGAAGTACCATATAAAATTAGCGATTGTGAAGAAAAGGAATTAGGGTATAAAGCTATAGCTGCTCAAATTAGCTTTCTTCTTGGAAAGGTTCTAACAATAATAGACGCATCTATTGAGGATGAACAAAGAAATAAAGCAATAAAGGATTTAATTAGGAACGCTTTTTCTGATAAGTTGGATTGGATTTACCAATTATGCGGTTTACCAGAAATAAATGACGTGATTGGAGATGGGGAGGAAATAATTGGTGATTTACCAGATCAGACAGTTGAACAAGTTTTATCAAG
>Ga0075125_10001183_pt1 | contig 12424 bp, 18 predicted proteins | sample AntAceMetag02UKN_FD_69810 | JGI IMG/M metagenome (GOLD analysis project Ga0075125, IMG submission 69810) | Saline lake microbial communities from Ace Lake, Antarctica - Antarctic Ace Lake Metagenome 02UKN | ecosystem: Environmental > Aquatic > Non-marine Saline and Alkaline > Saline | place... | reverse complement strand
GGGGGTATACTAATTCTATCGAACCCTTAAAGAAACAAGTAAAGAGTATTGAAGAGAAGGTTTTAGGGAAAGAGAAATATACGAACCCTATGTTAGATGGTAAATATGCAGAACAAGGAGAGTAATATGTCTGAACACGGAATGGCACATGAAGATGTAAGGCGTAGAGTAAAGAGAATAGCCTCAATGGGCAATCACGGTATGATTAAGAACCATACTCAAGCAAAGACTCTAGTAAACAGCTTGGTTAATCAAGCAGAGCGCAGAGAGCGCGGATCTGGAGCTGAAATTCTAAAGGAAATTCAAAGAGGATAATATTATGCCAAGACCTAAAGGAAGTAGGAATAAAGGTAAGCCAATGATTATTGTTGGTGATCCACAATCAGAAACGATTGCTGAAGATGAAGTAAAAGTTATTAAAAAGAAAGTGTTAGTTATCCATAATACATCTGGCGTTAAATCGCCTGACATTAAATCCGTGCCTGTAATAACGCGCGAGTGGTGTAAGAAGTGCCAATGCGGGCACGACCTTGTAGATGGTAAATGTACGAGGTAACAATGACGTTTCTGTGTATCGAACAAACACTGGAGAGCGCAGGCTCTTAAATAACTGGAGGATAAAATGATCAAGAAAAACAGTGAAGTAGCGGATGAAATAGCCGACGAGTTAGACGGTATCGTTAGTGCCGAGGAAGAAGAAGGCAAAGAAGAAGGCAAAGAGAATGCTGTCTCCGATGACGACTTTCTTCCTAAAACTGATGATGATGACGGTGAAGACGGGGAAAAGACTTCGGAAACCCCTGAGGAAGACGTCCCCTCAGAAAAAGACGATGGCGAAGAAGAAACAGAGGGACTAGATGACGAATTATCTTTAGACGACTTTGACGAAGAAGAGTCTACCGAAAAGAAGAGCGGAGTCCAGAAACGCATTGACCAGTTAACGTCGAGGTTAAAAACTCTTGAAGAAGAGAATACCTCGTTAAAGAACAGTACACCGAAAGAGAAAACTACTGAGTATTCAGAGTCTCAACTTAAAACAGCTTTAGGCAAGGCGATGGAAGAAGGCGATTCTAATCTAATGTGGGAAATCATGGATTATCGAATCAACAAAGCCGAGAAACAAGCTGTGACTAAGTATCAGAAACAAGATAGTGATGTTGTCGACAAGCAGAAAAGACATCAGCAGGAATGGATTTCTATTGTAGAAGAGTACGACTATCTTTCTGATAAAAAAGAGCCTGAGATGTATAGAGGCTCTCATAAGGAGCTTAATCTCAGTGACACAACTTCGACGGCATTCAAGCTAGCCACCAAATTATATACTGATCCAGACAGAGCGGAGAGGTATTTAAAAGATGGTGGACAGCGGTTAGCTGTATCAGACGCGGTAAGGATGATACTCCGAAAGAGGAAGACTAAAGTTGAATCAACGGAGACTAAAAAGTTAAAGCGTCAGCTAGTCAAAGAGAAAAAGAAGTCAACTGTATCGTCTGGCAAGGCTGTAAAGTCTGAAACCACCACTCCGATAACCCGAAAGAGTTCTTTAGAGGATTATCTGAATGAGAGGAAAGAAGACAAAACTAAGATTGCTGGCGGTATTTGATTAGGAGTTATAAATGAGTCAACAATTATGGGCAACAGACAGTTTAGGCGGATATTTAGGTAACCCTAAGTTATCCAAAAAGATTCGTCATTTAGCTCAACCGTTGATGAAGTTCAGACAGTTCTGTGATGCAGAAGGTGCTGTAGGACGCAATAGGAACGATACTTTTCTGTTCGATAAGATCAGTAACATTTCTACTGCAGGTGGAACCTTATCAGAAACTTCAACTATTCCAAAACGTAATTACACTATTACGCAAGGAACGTTGACGGTGACTGAATATGGTAAGTTACATTGCCACTTGATAGTTAACTTTATAAAAGGATTAGTAAATGAATTGTCGTTTGTGTAATACTGAAATTTCTAAAAGAACAAAATCCCAACTTTGCAGGTCATGTTCAAAGAAAGGCATGATTGCGTGGAATAAAGGGTTAGTTGGTTTTATGAAAGGCAGAAAAGTTTCTTTAGAAACTAGACACAGACAAAGTATTTCACAGATTGGTGAAAAAAACCATAATTGGAGAGGTGGAAAAACATCGCCTTCTCAGATAAGAGGTTATAAATACCAAATATGGAGAGATGCTGTAATAAGTAGAGACAATTCTACTTGCACAATCTGTAACAAATTTTCTGTTTACCCAATATCACATCATGTTAAACATGCGCATGAATATCCTGAGCTTGTTAATGATGTTAATAATGGAAGAACAGTTTGTTACGATTGTCATATGATAATTCATAATGAAGTTAGTTATTATAGAAAAAGGGGTGAATTCAGGGGAAATCTTACAGAGACAACCTTGAGCCAAGCCTGGAAGGAAACTTCCTTGAAGGTGCAACGCATACTTGACGAGTCTAAAGAGTATTACTCTATGACAGTAACTCAAGCAAGAGCGCCCCTCTCGAAAGAGAACATATATGCTGAACTTGCAGGCGACTGTAAGAAGTTGAGATAAAAAACTCAGCGATAACACATTGAATGCTATACCTTTCACCTTGAAAGCGCAAACATTAGCTGAAGTACAGGTTCCTGATATTGTTAAGACAGTATTAAGGAATGATATGGCTAAGGTGCTTGATAGTGCGGCCGCAACTCAGTTCAAAACGTCTGATTACAAGGCAACGATTACAAACACAGCGACGACCACTTTTGGTTCTGCTGCTGCAGCTGTTGCCACATCAAACGGAAGTATGAGTGACAAGAATGTTCGAGACGTTGTAGACAAAATGAAGACGTTGAACATTCCTAGGTATGACGGAAGCAATTATATTTGTATTGCTTCAACCAATTCTATTCGCGGTTTATATGATTACTTTGAGGCGAAGATTATGCAGACCTCAAGTGAGCCTATGGCTGTTGGTGAAATTGGAAAGTATTATGGTACAAGATTCATCGAAGAGACTAACGTTCTTTCCAATGTATTGGGTTCAAGCTCAGTAGATGGTGAGGCTGTCTTCTTCGGTGCGGATGCTGTTCGTGAAGGGATCGCAATCCCTGAAGAAATCAGAATTGACTTACCGAAAGACTTCGGTCGTGACCAAGGAATTGCTTGGTACTACTTAGGTGGATTCGTTAAGACATGGGATTTCACAACGGACGCTGAAACTAGAATAATTCACGTTACTTCACTATAAGGAGGAAGTTATGAGTAGAACTTATTCTGATCCTTCTTATGGATCAAGGAAAACGTTAGAAATGCCAGTATCAGAAGTCCTTGATGGCACAGGTACTGCACTTGACATAGGTGCAGAAATTAAAGTTATGTACCCGATGACGGTGCAGGATTTTAATATGACATCAATAACAGCTGGTACAGCTGTTAATGTTGGTAATGTTGTTTTAGGCAGTAAGTTAGCTGGAACTGGTGCTTTTTCTATTATAGGAACTGCTACTTGTACTAGTACACAAGCTGTAGACACTATAACTAGTGGTGCTTGTACTGCTACTAATGTAGCTGCTGGAGATACACTTTCGTTGATATATGATGGTACGTCAACGGATGTTATTACAGTTGCTGCGAGAGTAGAGGTAATTGAGCGTTTTGTAAATAGCGATACCTAAACGGCATAAGGTTTTGGGGTGTACCTTAAACACCCCCTAATTTTAAGGAATATATGAAAACTATATTATTATTTAGGTTGGGTGCATACGGTGATATGATACATATGTCGTTTCTCCCAAGAATGCTTAAACAGAAAGGGTATAGTAAAGTAGATGTTGAAACTGGGATAAAAGGGTATAGGGTATTACATGGTAATCCATATATTGATAACCTAGGTATATACTGTTCAGAGATGGCTAAAACCCCAGCCGATAAAATTAACGCTAGTAAATCATTTAATCTTAATCAACATCTTGAAGCTATGGGTCAGCAATATAATGATGTTATGTTTCTTGGCGGCACTATTGAACAGTCAATACTTATAATGGAACAGCAACACAGGTATTATGAAAACGATAACTTTAGAGACCAATATAGACATATAAATTATTATGATCAGATGGCTATATCAGCAGGATTCCCTGAAGAAGTAGGAAAATGGCAAGGTGAAGTATACTTTTCAGATAAAGAACATGATATAGTAGAAGATTATATAGAACAATATAAAGATAAGTTTACTGTGTTAATTAATGTTGCTGGTACATCCGCGCATAAACAGTTCCAACAATCTGAAGAATTAGCTAAGAAAATACTCGATAAATACGATGACGCACTTATAATAACTACTGGTGGACCAGAATATGCTGATAGAAACCTTAAGCACCTAGGTGACAGAGTAAAAACTATTATAGGTCATCAGCCATTTAAACAAGCTATGCTCCTTGCTAAACACGTTAATTGTACTATAGGGTGTGAGTCTGGATTAATGGTAGCCTCAAATATGTGGGGTACACCTACTATACAGTTAATGACAGCAGCTAGTTTAGAGAATCATACTAAGTATGCTAAGAATGATTATAGTCTTCAATCACCAGCGTATTGTTCACCTTGTTGTAAGGGCCCGTATCAGTATATCGGTTGCCCATCTAAGGATGGTTATCCTTTGTGTGTATATTTTGATACTGACTTGATAATGGAAAAGGTTGGTGATATACATGATTGACTTCACTAGCACTAATATGAGACTTGACCTTAAGTTCCCTGAAAATAAACTAATGAAATGTCCGTTTTGTGGTATGGGACATCCAATGTATGTTAATGGTACTGTTAGAGATTACCATACAGACAATCAGGTGTTACATCCACTTGAAGGATATTCATTTTGTAATTGCAAGAACGTATGGTATGGGGACTGGAAAAATATAGACCAAAATAAATATCATTATAATGAAAAAATGCAAAGTTCAGGTATAACAGAAAGTAACGCACCTATTCGTGTACATGAAACTATTGTTAATTTATCTTCACATAACAAAGAAATTAATACATTCCTTGATGTTGGATGCGGATTACATTATATGGATTCTATTATACATAAAGAATTAGGTTGGGATGTAACTGGTGTCGATATGCAAGAGGACTTATTGCCAACTAATCGCAAGATGATTATTGGAAATATAGGAGATAAGAAGACATTTGAAGGGATAGGTAAGTTTGATGTTGTATGGGCTTCTCATGTTATAGAGCATCTAAAAGACCCCATAAGATTTTTAACTGATATAAAAGATAACCTTGAAGATGGTGGAATATTATTTATTATATCACCAGACCCAGCATATTTTGATTTACTTAATCCTACAACGTATCCTAATTTTGGTATACACCAACACTATACCATATGGAATCTATATGATTATGCTGAAGAAGTCAAGGCAGCCGGATATATAGTAGAAAAGGGTATGCACCATCCTAACCCATTAACAATGGAATGGCATATACTAGCAATAAAACCATCTAAACGTAATAAACAGTTTATGGAGATTATGGATGGTAAAACTACTGGTATGGTTCCATTAGAATGTATTTCACCAGAAGATGTTGGGCATAGATTAAATAATATTGATAAAGAACATTTAGCTGGTGCAGAAGTTGTCAAAAAACTCATACAAGAAGGTAAGAAAATATTACCTATAGCTTGCACTTATTACGGTAAAAGACTTGATGGATTTAAAAGGTATCTAGCTTATAGAGACCTTGGCATTAAAGAAATAGAAGTTATTATTGAAACTAAAGGTGGTTGTCAGGATGGTGAGTCATGGGAAATATATTTAAAATCTTAACATATAAAGAAGTAGACGCAAAGTGTTCGCAACTTCCTCGTCGGTATACTATAGAAATAAATAATAACAAGGAAGAAGACTGGGATGTTCATCTTCACTATAGAAATTTAAGACTTGAATTTTCAGTAGATGAATTTAACGAGTTTGCCGATGGCATTATAGAGTCTAAAGAAAATCTTGAAAGAATTAAACATGAACACTAAAAACTTAGCATATGGAACAGATTCAGCACAAAAAGAATCTGATATAAGGATGTTTTCTAATGATTGTTTAGGACATTTTGGAATAGGCAGTGTATCTGTATTTTGTGAAAGAAAAAAAGGGCATAAAGGGAAGTGTTCCTTTAAGACTGATAATTTAGAAATGAAATGGACGTACAATGAATCGTGACGAAATACTAGAGTTGGGAAGAAATAGTATTGATAAATACGATTATAGGATTCTTGAGAGAACGTCAAGACAAGTTGTAGAAACTTGTATTGTGGAAATAGGTGTCCGGTATGGTTGTTCTTCAATGCTCTTTGGAAAAATAGCAAAGGAAAGAAATGCCAGGGTTTATTCTGTTGAGTGCGATCCGTTGCCTGAGTGGGAAGAGAATTTAAAAAAAGCCGGTGTTTGGGACTATGTCAACCTGATAAATACATATTCTCCCTGGTTAGACATTAATTCATTCCCCTCTATAATCGACTACTTGTTTATAGACGGTGATCACAGGACGATGTTGTGTATAGCAGACTATGTTTGTTTCATGCCTTTTGTGCGCGTTGGTGGAATGATTGCGATACACGATATATGTAACGAACACTGCGGTGGAGACGTAAGAAGAGCAGTTGATATTATTGTTGAAGAAAGTGATAATCTTGAAGAAGTGGCAAGAACAGAAAAAGGGTTAGGGACAGTTGTTTTTAGAAAAACTAAACCATTCGGAGAAAAGCATGAGTAAAAAGGCTTTAGTCGTACGGTACGGAGCTTATGGTGATTGCATTATGATCACTCCTGCACTAACAAGATTAAAGGAGCTAGGTTATTATGTAATTTTAGATACTACAAAAAGAGGAATGGAGGTATTCAAAAGTGATAATAGAGTTGACGAAATTATCGAACACGATGATAGCATATCACTTGACGAGGTTAAGGATTTTTGGGTCAAACAGAAGAAAGAAATTAACCCCGATCTCTACATCAATTTTTCTGAGTCTCTGGAATGTAATGTCGTTATGCACCCAATACAACCTGCGTACAATTATACTAAATCCGAAAGAAGAGAGCGGTGCAATAAAAATTATTACGATGTTACGAGCGAATGGTCAAAGCTGGATAACTGTGGAAAAAAACCATCTCTCCAGTTTACAGATGAAGAAGAAAAAGAGGTTCGGAAGTATATCAAGCCCGGAAAGTTCAACATTCTATGGGGACTATCAGGGTCCGGAAGGAACAAAGTTTACCCGTGGACGGATTTCGTAATAGGCGAAGTGTTAAAGAAGCACAAAGATGTTCATTTTATTACAGTAGGCGATGAAAGATGCAAACTTCTTGAGACGCAAAATCAAGAAGATATTATCACGCATTTATCTGGTGATGTTTCAATAAGGACTTCATTTCTTTTAACGAAGTTTGTTGATCTAGTTGTTGCACCGGATACTGGTCTTTTACATGCTAGTGGTTGTTACGATACACCAAAGATAGGATTGCTTGGTCATACAACAAGGGAGAACATCTCTAAACATTTTATTAATGATTATTCATTAGAGGCAGAGTGTGCATGCGCGCCTTGTTTTAGATTAATTTATGATTATACAATACAATGTCCTATTGATATTATGACTAAGGCTGCTTGGTGTATGGCAGTTGGGCTTGACCCAAATAGAGTATATAAACAAATTAGAAAAGTACATCATGAACATTGCAAAAACTAAAACTAAATGTAATTGGTGTGGAAAAGAAATGATTGTTTATAAAAGCCAAATAAAAATAGGAGAAGGAAAGTTTTGTTCTAAGAAGTGTTATGGATTAAGCCAAAGAATAGTAGATAGAAATAAAAAATGTCTTGTTTGTGGTGTAAAGATTAAATATTCTTCTACTTATTGTGTTAAACATTCGCAACTTGGAAAAAGAGGTCCTAATTGGCAAGGAGGAAAAACAAAACAAAGTAAGCTTGAAAGAAACAGACTTTGGGCTTCGAGATGGGCAAAAACTATTTATGAGAGAGATAATTGGAATTGCCAATCGTGTGGGAAACATGGTGGCAAATTACATGCGCACCATATTCTTTCATTTGCAAAGTTTCCCAATAAAAGATTTGATATAAGCAACGGAATAACTTTATGTGAAACTTGTCATCGAAAGGTTCATAAATGAGCAAATCAAAAAAGTTATTGAAAAAAAGTGAAGAGCAAATATTTCCTAGGCACTGTCCTATATGCGGAGTCGAAACAAACTTCATTAATAGGATTGTAGATAACAAGAATGATGCTAAGAATGAAGCTGACTGGTACAGCTGCCAGTGTGGAGTTATATTTCAGAAAGAACTTCCGTCGCATGAAGTATACGACAGAGATTATATAAGGAATTATATTGACTATCCAGGAGCAGAAGAAAGACTTACTTATCACGGAAGAATTTACGCGCCGATCGTTGAAGAGTTAATTATGGGCCGAATGATGTTAGAGGTTGGCTTCTGCAATCCTTATAATTTAGATTTTTTTAAAGATAGAGGTTGGTTGACTTGGGGTATAGAGATGAATGAAGACATTACCCCGGGTGGCAATATTTATAAAGGAGATTTTGAGACGTATGATTTTAGTGTTAAGTTGCCGGATAATGCTAAAGAACTTGGTCTTGATAAAGCCCCAGAAAGATTATTTGATGTAATATGGATGAGCCATGTATTTGAGCACTTCGCTGATCCAATAGCAGCACTTAGAAAATGTTATGATCTAATGCCTGACAATGGAGTTCTTTTCTTAACAACACCTGATATTGAATTTATATTCAAGACAGGCGTTAGTGGATGGCCGCACTGGGCAAAAGACGAACATTATATCATGTGGTCAGAAAGAGCGTTAAAAAGAGAATTAGAGAGGCTAGGTTTTAAGATCATATTATGCCGTAGGAACTATTCAAGTCGCTTTGCAAGTTGGCATGATATTCACATTATTGCACAAAAAAATTACTTTTAATAACAGGAGGTAGAAGATGGCAGGTAAAACAGTAACAATTGATACAAATGAATGGGTGTATCCAGATGTAAGCGGAACTCCGCATACAGTAACTAATGCTCAAACATTTACTTTTACATTAACAGATGGTGGAGTCGCAGCAGTTCAATACGCTATTGACACAGCTCAGACATTAACTACTACCGACGGATATACGCTTCATTTCCGTCCGCGTGGAGATGTGGCTGGTAATGCTCTTTATATAGGATTTCTCGCTGATGCAAATAATGCAGGCGAGACGCATTATAACCGCGGAGAGATAGAAGTTGAAGATCCTACTTCAGGAATATTACAAAGATGGAGAATCTCAAAATTAACAGTTGATGACGTAGACGCTCCAACATCAATATCAATGACATGTGAAGACCAGTTCGGGAATAGATTTTCCTGGGACGGTGTCACGGTAGCAGCATCATAAGGAGAAATAAATAGTAGATTTTACAGCGACAGATTCAGTTGCAATTTATAACACTGTTGAAGAGGCTGTTGCAGCTTTAGAAACAGCTTTAGAGGCCGTAGTAAATAGTGGTGTTGTTAGAACTTGCACTGTAATAAGAGTTGAAGCGAATAAATACGCGGCTATTCTTATATGGACAGCAGCAGTAACATAAAACTTATGTTAATTAATTCCCAGCAAAATCCGTGCACGGCGGAAGAGGCTATACGTCTCTCCGCCGTTTTTGCTGGAAGGAGAAGATTATGACAGGGAAAATATTTACAGTAATGCAGACTAATGTCGGCAATATGATCCATGACACTACAGCAGATACAGCAGTATTGATTGGCGTTTGGATTAATGACGCTTATCAAGATGCGTGGCGTAGGTTTTATTGGGCTGATATTATTGACGACAATTTCACATTTGATTCTGTTGCAAGTTTAGCAGATTATCCATTCGATGACGACGGAGAGTCTGGAGAAATGAATATCACAGATTTCGGGAAAGAGTTAGGTGTTTGGGATATTGCAAACGGACACAAAGTAAAAAGATATACCATTAAAAACTGGTGGGAAAAAAGAGGGCCGGACTATAACGCAGATTCGTTAGACGATGGTAATCCTTTAAGATATGTAATTCTCCCGGAGTCAGGGAAACTAAGATTAGATCCTCCTCCAGATACAGCAGAAACGTATGCCATGCCATATCAAAAAGCAGTGACTGATCTTGCTACTACGAACACTCCAGCGATGACAACAATATCAACGTATTTAGAGTTTTACTCAATGGGTATGGGTTTTGCATATAAGAAAGAGTACGACGCTGCTGTATGGTGGGGGAACAAAGCTGAAATGGAACTAGCTAAATTAATTAAAGAAGAGAATATCAAACTGAACCAAAAATTCCAAAGAAAGCTTCCCGGGTTCACAGCCAATGCAGCCGGGTATCTATTAGGAGAAAAAAGTTATGACACGGTTTAATTTTAACGCACAACCGCCGTCTCCTCGTCAAAAGGTGGGTGCTACTATAAGAGATTGTGGTGGTATTAATACTTTTGCCCACGAGACTGAAATTGGAGATAATCAGTTAACTGTTGGTAAAAATGTTGATTTGTCTACAATAGGTAAAATCAAGAAAAGATTAGGTAAGCATAGAGTTTTAAGCGATCCGGGCGGAACTGCAGTTGTTGGTATGATGTATTTTAAAGCCCCTTCGGTAGACGAGCGAATGATAATGGTTCAAGGGACAGACATCTATCAATCAACTGTTCCGTTAGACACCACAGGAAACTGGAACGCTTTATCAGTTCCAAATGTAACAGCTAATATCTATTCTACGGCGATGTGCAACGCAGAAACTAAGATTTTCATTTCAAATGGAACAGATAGTGTTAAGTATCACAACGGCGCGGGTGTTTTAGAGTGTGGAACAGCCAACACCGACCCACCAAAGGGAAAGGTATTGGTATACCATAAAAACAGACTGTGGGTTTTTAATATTACTGCCAGTCCTGACTGGGGATGGTATTCTGATGCGTTAGATACGCTTGTATTTAATCAATCAACAAACGTGTTCAAAGTCGCGTCAGGTGAATCCGTTGAGATCATGGCAGCAATTTCTCAAGGCGATAGTATTATTATTTTTAAAGAAAGTTCAATACACGAATTGATTATTGCAGGAGCAACAGCAACATATTGGAATCTAAGACCTATTGAAACAAGGTACGGATGCGCTTCTTATCACTGTGCAATTCAGCATGGTGGAACGATCTACTATTTAAGTTCTTCTGGTATAAGAACGCTTGGTGGCGAGTTTGCAGAAATTCCAATGACAAAATTAGTTAAAGAAACATGGGACACTGTTAATACAGATTATATGACAAGATCAAGAATGGTGGCATGGGATAATAAGATTTTTGTCTCCATTCCTACGGACTCCTCTGTATCTTGTGATACAGTTCTAGTGTGGGACATTCTTACAAGAGGATGGGCAATAATTACTGGATGGAACGTCGGAGCATGGGGAATATATGTAGAAAAGACAGCGACCTCCACAAATGCGTTTGAAGAAACATTAATGTTTGGTGAAGGTGACGACGGATGGGTTAACCACTGTTTTAGCGGAACTCAATATAATGACATTTCAACAGCGATAGATATGGACGTACAAACAAAGGCTTATGATTTTGGTATGCCGACTGTATTGAAAGAAGGTGGAACCTTCGTTCTAAACATTGAACAATCGTCTGCAGCATAAAGGAGACATGGATGAAGAAATATATTTTTATATTAATGTTTTTGTTAATTTGTAGTAGCGTATTCGCGGCCACATTTTATTCTTGGAGATACCGTTCTGCTGCTACTGACTGTACGGCTCTCACGGATGGTAAGACGAGGGATTTGTGTTATGAGATTGATGACGAAACCATGTATAAATGTCAACCAGACGCAGGCGATTGTACGGGAACAGAGTGGAAAGAGGTTGCTGGTGGGAGTGGTGGATCAGGAGACGTAACAAGCGTGGGAGACTGTACAACAGGTGCTTGTTTAGATGGAACGAGTGATGGCGGGACATATATTAAGTTTTATGACGCTCAAGGGGCTGGGCAGTTTATTACAGGAAACCTAACCGCCGCGAGAGTATGGACTTTGCCTGATGCTACGGGCACGGTGGCTTTGACTACGAGTAATGTGGCTACGGCAAGCGCTTTGGCATCCAACCCGGCAGCCGCAACCGCCGGATCAGTAATTACGAATATAGCAGCGGACGGTTCAGTTGAGGCAGAAGTTGACGTTTGGACAGAGGCGGAGAATACGGCTGCTGGGTATACGTCAACAGCGGATGAGGTCGGTACGCTTAATACCGGGGATTTGTGTATCAATGATGGTTCGGATGTTCAATGTACGGTGAATACGATAGCAGAACTTGAGACGGCGCTTGAT
>Ga0075125_10001182_pt1 | contig 12425 bp, 13 predicted proteins | sample AntAceMetag02UKN_FD_69810 | JGI IMG/M metagenome (GOLD analysis project Ga0075125, IMG submission 69810) | Saline lake microbial communities from Ace Lake, Antarctica - Antarctic Ace Lake Metagenome 02UKN | ecosystem: Environmental > Aquatic > Non-marine Saline and Alkaline > Saline | place... | reverse complement strand
TTAGTATTAACTGTTGGTGAAAATTGTACTCAAGAACATATCCACGATGCTTGGTCATTTTGGCAAAATAAAATAGATGATATGCATCGTTCATTATATCCTTTTGATGATTTAAAGGTCGAAGATATACCATATTAATAATTAATCAAAACAAAAAGATGGAATATAAATTAGGAACAAATGTTCAAGTAGGAAATAAAATACTATTAAAAACTGGTTGGAAAAAGATAACAAAAATAAGAGAGGATGGAGTTGAGGTGTCTGGAAACTTTATTGAATATGGTTGGACAATATATGGTTGGAAAATTAAATAATAATTATGATGGAGTTAGTCGTTGGAGAGATGAAGAATATTGTTATCGTGTAGCTTGGAGAGTAATTAGAGATTGGATAATGTCACAGATGGCTTTATTCGAGACAGAGATGGTTGAACTAGAACAAGTATTTTTACCCTATATGACAGATCAAACAGGAGTTAGCACTCTTTACGAGAGACTGCTAAAAGATGATTTTAAAATGTTAAATAATGGAAATTAAATAGATAAATATATGACAAAAGAACAAAAGATAATTGATAAATAAAATATAAACTATATGGAATGTTTACAATGTTTAAATTCAACAAACGGAGATTGTGGAAGGCATAAAAAAAAGGAAGAAATAGTTTATACTACTTCTACTTCTACATACAAAGAGCCTACACAAGAAGAAATACTTGAAAAGATAAATAGAATAGCAAATAAACTTATTTTAACCAAATGGTATCAATTATTTTATAGATATAAATTAATTAGTTTTTTAAAATATTGGTATAAAGAATTAAATAACCTAAAATAACCCTATGAACATAAAAGAATTAATAAAATATGTGTGTCTTTTAATCTTAACTATTGTTTTAGGATTAGGAGCTATTGCATACGTTGCAAATTATTATAATGTTGAAATATCAGAGCAAAAAATAATAATTCCAGAACAGAAAATAACAATAGATTGTAAAATTGAAGATAGTTGGAAATATTTTACTATAAATGAATGTTTAGATGAAAAAGGTGAGGATTGTGTAACAATACCAATATCTTGTTATGGACAATATTGTTCACTTGATAGACTACAACTTGATTTTAACAGAGAACAATTTAAAACTTTAACTAAAAGTATTTGTACATACTAAACCATCTATGCTAACTAAAATAACCCTATGAACATAAAAGAATTAAAATATAAAATATATGGAATTAGAAAATCAAGTTTGCTCATTAGAGCTTGCTGAAAAATTAAAAAGTTTAGGAGTTAAACAGGAGAGTTTGTTTTATCGTGTTGCTGATTTTATTCTTTATAAAACTGGTACTGGATATTATTTAGAAAATGGAGCAGGGTTTGATTTAGAACTTTATAATAGACAGAAGAATACTAATACTAAATTATATTCCGCCTTTACTGTCGCTGAATTAGGGGAGATGTTGCCAACCTTAATAAAAAGAAATGGTTTTACATTTAGTTTAAAAATGGGGAAAAGCTCTCTTGGTTATTTTGTCCACTATGGAGATAAAGAAGTAGGGGATTATAGATATTTTGAAACAGAAGCAAATGCCAGAGCTAAAATGCTTATCTATTTAATAGAGAATAAATTAATAACCCTATGAACATAAAAGACAAACTAACCAAATAGATTTATGAAATACATTAAAACAATAGATGGTAATTATACTTATTATCATCTAGGTAAAATTAAAAAATACAAACATCTTAAAACCTCTGGTTTTGAAAGTTGGAGAGAGTATGATGAAAATGGTAATGAAATTCATTTTAAAGACTCTGATGGTTTTGAGTGGTGGAGTGAGTATGATAGGAATAGTAATGAAATTCATTTTAAAAACTCTAATGGTTCTGAAAATTGGAGAGAGTATGATGAGAATGGTAATGAAATTCATTTTAAAGACTCTGCTGGTTCTGAAAGTTGGAGTGAGTATGATAAGAATGGTAATAAAATTCATTATAAAGACTCTAATGGTTATGAAAGGTGGAGTGAGTATGATGAGAATGGTAATAAAATTCATTATAAAAACTCTAATGGTTCTGAAAGTTGGAGTGATGATAATCCTGATAACCCAAATAATAAAGAAATAGAAGAAGAAGATATTAAACCTTTTATTTTTAAATAAAATATATGAATAAAAAAGAATTTGAAACAAAACAAGAGGAGGCTTTTAATAAAATGTTTAAGTGGACTGATTTTAGCGGGGATATTGGAGGCTATGTATTAGTAAAAGAAACATCTAAATATGGAACAGAAGAAACTGAAAGACAAAAGCTTAAATCCTTCCTCCGTTCCAATAACAAACTTCTTTTAGAAGAAGTGGAGAAAGAACCCTGTATAGATTGTGGTAATGTTAAAACAGTTTATTCTTGTATTCCTTGTAGAAATAGATTTAGAGATAAAGCTGTTAGAGCAGCTTTAGAAGTACCTATGGAAATTTCACAGTGGAGAAATCACGGAATTAAATATAAATACTGGGAATTCTTTCAAGATGAAGCTATTGAAGAGATAGAGGATTTAAAAAGAGCAGTAGCTAAACATCAAGGAACACATAAATATGATAGTTGTTATGATGAATGTATTGAGATAATAAAATATAAAAAGAATTAAATAAAATGAGTAGGTTTGATATAAAAATGGGTAGATAAATTTAAAAGATAAAAATATATGAATTACTTGAAACATTTTAAGAGAATAACAAAGCATAAATGGTATGTTGGAAAAGAATGTTTTAAAAGAAAACTATACTGGCAGGGATTAGTTCACGATTTATCTAAATATAGTTTTACAGAGTTCTTTACCTCAGCTAAGTATTATAAAGATGGTATTAGCCCAATAACAGTTGAAAGAGATGAGGAAGGTTATTCACTTGCTGGAATACATCACAAAAGTAAGAATAAACATCATTACACTTATTGGATCGATAGAAAATATGGAGAAGATTTTGTAGCACCTATGCCAGAGAAGTATATACAAGAAATGTTATGTGATTTTATAGGAGCAGGTAAAGCATATAATAAAGATTGGACTCCTGAAGAACCTTTGAAATTCTATTTAAATATTAAAGATACAATCTTATTACATAAAGATACAAGAAAAAGATTTGAAGAATTATTATGAAAATACAAATTAAACAAAAAGCAGAAAAGGAGTTTAAAATACCTGTAAAAACTTCCTTTTGGAAAGCTACATTTAATCACGAAGCCTATTTAGCTGAACTGAGTTCTAGGCTTTATAGTATTAGATTAGGGGCTAAGTTCTTCTATACTATAGTAGGTTTCCTTTTAGCTTGTATAAGTATAGGGTTAGGGTATTTAAAGTATGTGGTGTTAGTTTGACAATATGCTCCCTTTTTACCTCTAGTAGCCTAAAGATAATTATTAGTTCTTTATAAAACAGATAGCTCACATCTTATTGAAATAACCTCTTACCAAGTGAATGTGAATACTTACTACGGTACATACTAGATGACTGGGATTGAAGGGTAAACAATTTTTCCCAGTTTTCGCGTATGTATCTTAATAAGTACTTAATTATTTGAGCAGAGTTGTTTTACTTCCGTACCCTGAAAGGAAGGGTTTGTCTGTTTATTTGTATATCAAAAAACCCACTAAGATTAGCAACTAGAGCTTGCCAACCCTAATGGGTCGTGGAATTTATATAAATAAATAGATAAACAGGCTCTAGCTGTTCATACCGTTTTAATGGATTTTCAATAACTTAATAATATCATAGATTAATTAAAAAAGCAAATATGATTAAAGAAAATAAAGAAGTAATAGGAATATTGTGTATAGTAGTAATTTATATAACAGCTATGTTTAATCCAATATATGCTTTAATTTTGTCTGCTATTTTTCTTTCTTTTCTGTTTTCTCAAAGTCTTTCTTAAATAACTTCTTTAATTCTTTTAATTCTAAAGCATTTAAGTCAGAAGCTATCTCAGCTCTTTCGCTAGGTTCAGCTTTTTTTAATTCAGTAAATATTTTCCCTGCTTCTATTTTAGCTTGATTAGTTGTAATAGTTTTAAATGTTTTAATAGCATCTTCTTGAGTAATTCTTTCACTTTTAATATCGTCTTTTAAAGCAGTTCTTAATCTATCAAAATCTATTTCTTTCAACTCCTTAACTGCTGATTTATCTCTTACATCTCTAATAACAGAAGATGAGGCAAATTCACTAGGCTCTTTAAATACTTGCCTAGCAAAAGGAATATTCTTTAAAGCTGGAAATTCACCTTTAGAAATATCTATAGTGCTTCCTATTGTATTTGAAATAAACTTACCTACACCACCACCTATAAAATCACTAAAGAAGTCTACTATTTCTGGAGAAACATCTATAAAACCTTTTTCTATTTCACTACCACCAGTAATATCATTAAGCCATTCTGTAATAGCTTTAGATTGAGGTCTTACAGATTGCCAATATAAAGAACTTTGTCTTTTCTTTGCTCCAAAAGCAGGTTGTTCTGGTTTAATAGGTGAGCCAAAGAAATTCTTGTTCTCAGCTATTTGAACTATAGGGTCTGTTACTGTAGGTGAAATAAGTTGTGCTAGTGTTCCAGATGATAAAGGATTATAAGCATCATCTAAAGCAGTAAGTAACCTAACAGCTGATTCGCCTAAAGTTATATCTTTATGTAAAACTTCATTGCCTATATCGCCCATTATTTTAAATATATTAAATCCATAAGGAAGTCTTATACTAAAATGATTACCGTTAGGAAGCATAAATACCATATTAGTATTCTTTTCAAAGTCAGTAATCTTTTTATATTCTTCTTCATTAATAGCTCTATTCATTTCATTTAATCCAAATGAGGCTACAGTAATGCCACCTACTATTTTACGAACATTTTTATGTTTTAAAGCTCTTAAAACTCTAGTGCTACCCTGTATTCCAGCATTACTAAAAAGATATAAAGTATTAAGCATTGTTCCCCAATTACCTTTAGTATTAAAATTAACTGTTAAGTTCTTAGCAAGTGAGGCTGATTTTTGTTTACTTACTCCATTTTTTAAGGCTTGATTATAAGCAGAGGTTCTTACTCCCATTTCAACTACTTCATTCATATCATTGATGTAATCGCCTAGTCCTCTAAGCATATCTTTCATAGCAGTAGTAGTCTTATTTTTATTATATGTATTAACCTTTTTGTTAAGTGATACTAATTTATCTTCAATGGTTTCAATATTAAAGAAGCCAGTTTTTCCACCAGTATCTTTTAACTCTTGATAGATTTTACCCCATTCAGATGATGTATCTCCCTTTCTAATATTATTAAATATTCCTTTCATTGCTTTAGGTAAATCCTTAGCTGTATTCTTAGCCATTTTTAGTGATTGTTCACCACCTACATTTATTAAAGCTGATTGTAAATCTCTTTCAAAGTTAGTGATAATAAATTCTGGATTCATTACAGTGTTAATACTTCTAAGGTAAGTATTAAATTTATTTAAAAACTTGAAACTTCTTTCTGTTCCTAGATTCTTCATTGCTTCTGCAAGTCTTTGGTCTTTAATAGTAATAAGTTTAGTCTTACCATCTATTTTTACCTGCATAACATTATCAGCAAATTTAAACTTAGGGTCTAAAAACTGAAGCTCACCTGTTTTATCAAAACGAGGTTTAAACTGTAAGTTTTCTACTTCCCATATAGCTTTGTTAGGATTTTCCTCTACAAGTTTTAAAAATGATTTAGCTACTTCATTTTTCTCTGCCCTTACGATAGTATTTTCTAAATCTATAACAGCTTGAATAAAAGGATTTTTAGCTCTTGATTCTCTACCAAATGCTCTTCTTACATCTTTCCCTGTAATACTAAAGCCCTGTCCTATCTTACCAAGCTCTGTAGTGCCAGATTTGCCCTTTAGAGGCACATAATTAGCATAAGCCTGTCTTAGTTTATCTACGGTTTCTTTTGTCTCTAAACCACTCTTTTGAAGAATATCAAGTCTTTGATTTGTTATGTCTTTATAGAAGTCTTTAGCAATATCTTCTAAATCATCAAGCTTGCCTGATTTCTTAAAATCATTAAGAATATTATCAGCTTGTTTAATACTCATTCCTGAACCATTAAGCTTATCAAAACTTTCTGTTATTTTAATATTTCTTTCTGTAGCGTGTTTAGCATAAAGAAAAGAACCTAAATCATCTATATCAACTCCTGTCTTTTTAGCTTTCTTTAACATAGGAGTAATAATTTCTCTATCTAAAACATCAATTCTTTCACCAGCTTTACCTATAAATAATTCTTGTTTTAAAAATGCGTCAGCTTCTTCTGAAATCTCTTTACCTGTTTTTTTAATTTGTCTTTGAATAACATTTAGTCTATTCATTTTATCTTGTAAGTTTCTTTGTAATGCTTGAAACTTTGTTTCTTCAGGTACTTGAAACTGAGGAAGTTCTTTAGTTCCTTTTTGTCTTATCTTTGCTTTAGAGTCTGTAAGTAAATCTGATGTTTTTTGAGTTCCAGTTTTCTTTATTTTTAGAATATCATCAGCTACACTAACAGCCTGTTTAGTAGGAGGAGTAGCTATTGTTTGAGGCTTTCTTAATATGTCTGTTGGCTTTGGTTTCACTACCTCAGCTTTAATTACTTTAGCTTCTTTAGCTTTATTGAATATGTCTGTTAGTTGAGATTTTGGAGTTGTTGGTTCACCTATCTTTATATTTTTTTGTCTTGCAATAAATTCTTTCAATACTTCTTCTGGTTTTGTTTTAATTGTATTAGATAATATTTCTCCATTAACATTGTAACGTGAATATATAATTAAGCGTTCTCCTGTTTTTACATTTCTACCAAACAATCCATCAAATCTAAAGCTAGCAGGAAATCCTGTTTCAGCCATTTGACCTATACTTTGTTGCATATTAAAATCTGCTCCTTCTATTTTTACTTTCTGTTTACTTATTAATCCTTTACTTTCAACTTCAACTATATCACCAATTTTATACTTAGGATTTAGTGAGTTATAAAAATCATTCATACCAACTTGCCTATCCACGATTGCTTGATTTTTTAAAGCTTTCTCTATTTCTATTCCCTTCATTCTATTACCACCACTTAATCTTTCTGCTTCTCTAATTTGCCAATTTCTATCTAATCTAGTTTGAGCATTTCCTATTTTTTGAATAGACTCAAACTTCCTAGCTTCTTTAGCTAGAGGTTCTAGTGTTTCTACCTTTTCTACCTTTAAAGGCTCTGTAGGGGCTGTTTTAGGGCTTACAGGAGCTTTGAGATTGTCCAGTTGGGTTTGTTTATCCTTTAATAAATCTAATTTATCTAATACTCTTTGTCGTTTTGTTATATCAGTTCTTTTAGCCAACTCTCCTAATTTTTGTTTAAATGTTTTCTCTATTATTGCTTTAGTATTAGGTATTTTTTTAATAAGTCCACCTACTGGAAAGAAATCAATAACTAATTCTTTTCTAGCAATCTTTATTTCTTCTATTAAATCTTTATCTACTCCCATTTCTTCTAAAATACTATCAGGAAATGAAGCAAATTTAAGCTTTATTTCTGCTTTAGCACTAGACGATAAAACATCTTGAGCCGTTTCAGCAGGTAAAGCCTTGGCAATAAAAGGTCTTATAACATTCTCTTTAATTTCTTTTGATACAGGAAATTCTAAAGCTCCTTTACTTGTTAATCTTTCTTCAATCTCTGGTAGTATTCTGCCTATTGTTTTTAAAATTTTTAAACCACCTTTTTTTATATTTTTAACAATCACTTTCCCTGTTAAATTCTTTTTAATTTCGTCCTTTAAAAAATCTTTAAATTCTTTTGGTTTAAGTTGTTCTTTTATAATTTCAAATCTAGCCTGTGGTAATGTAAGTTCACCTTTTTTAAAACGATTAATAATATCCCATTCAACTAACATTTTACCCTCTTGTCTGTTCTTTGGTTTAAAGTTTATAGGTAATCTTTTATTTCCAGTAAAGAAATCAAATACAGTTTGACCTATAGTCTTTTTGCTTTTAAGTGCTTGTAAGTTTTCTATATCACGAGTTCCAGAAAGTGAAACTGGAATAATATGGTCAATCTCTTTAGTAGTTTCAAAAAAATCACCACCTCTAATATCTTTCTTTTGTGATACTGATATTCGTCTGGCTTCCTTTTTAGTTTCATCTGTTATTGGAGCAGTACTAAAAGCACCACCAAAAGGAAGTTTAACTGTTTTAACTTGTCTTGTTATTGGAGCTAGAGCAGTAGCTCTAGGTGTAGCTGTAAAAGACTGGAACTTACCAAGCCCTAGTCTCTTAGATGACCTCTCTATTGTTAGTTGGCTTAATACCATATTTATTCACCTTTTAAAAACTTTAAAAAAGCTTCATCTTCTCCATCATCTTTATCTTCTTTAGGTTTTAATTCATCAAGTAAAGCGTTTACAAAAGTAGAATTTACTCCTGCTGATAATAACTTTGTCTTTAACCGCTCTCTAGTATCATCAGGATTTGCTGTAATAATCCTTCTACCTTTTTCATCATCTGTTTCAATTTCTTGTTCTTGTTTAAGTCTAGCAATTTCTTCATCAAAAGCAGATTTAACTTCAGGACTATTTATATCAAGTGAAATATTATTAGCGTCTCCTAATTCTTTGGCAAAATCCTGCAAGTTAGGTAAATCAGCTGTTAAATCTTTATCTGTTTTTTTAGTTGGTGTTTTACTTTTACCAGCACCTTGAGCTTTCCATAAAACCTCTCCTGTAGTTTTATCAATTCCTGAAACATTACCAGCATTATCAGTAGAAGTTACTATATTAGGGTCTTGTGTTCCAGTTAAAGTAAATTCTTGTCCTGTATTTGGGTCGGTTACTATTTGAGTTTCTCCTCTAGGTATCTTACCCATTAAAGCTATTATATTACCACCTGAGAAAAATGCTTTTTCTGGTTCAGGTATAGCAATTCCTTCAAAATCTTCACCACCAATATTTACAGTTGTTCCTTCAGGGATTTGGCTACGAATGTCAAAGTCAAAAGCTATATCTTCTTGTTTTTGTGATTCTAAATCTGATAATAGTTTTATCTTTGTTAGTGTAAGTTCGTTAGATGCCTCTTGTGCTTTTTGGGCTATATCAAATAACGACTTTGCGTTAGTTAAGTCTTGGCTTTTACCTGTTCTTATGGCTTTTCTTGCTAAGGCTTTTGCTGTATTAACAGCTGTAATTTTTTGAGATTCTAAAGCTTCTATATTACTATCAAATACAGATTCAATATTAGCAAGTTCACCACCTGCTCCAAAGAAAGATTCACCTTCTGTTTGAGCAACAGCACTAGCTCCTGCTATTTGCGTAGACATTAAACCTCCTCTTTGACCTCCACCAATAAGAGCCTTAGGTAATCCTTTTCTACGAGCTTCTTTTGCTTTATTTATTATTACATCAAATTGAGCGCCTATACCTTCTCCTGCTTTAGTTATTTCTTCATCTTCTTCAGTTGTAAATACACCTATATTTTTAAGTAAACTTTTGAAATTAGTAAATGCAGTTTGACTTTCTTTACTTAAAACCTGTTGTCCTAAAGCATCTTTTACTAATCCATTTTTAGCATCTTCAATTTCGCTAAAATCATCCATATCTTTCGTTAGATTATTAGCATCAATCTTAACAGCACCAGAATCTTGTCTAGCTTCAGTAGAACCATCAACTATACTATTATTAGTTGTATCGTTTACTATGTTAGGAACTGAAGGTGCTACAGGACTTTCAATAGTTCTGAAAAAACCTTGATTAGCTCCTTGAGGTACATTAACTCCTTCCTTTAAAAAGATATCAGGAGAACCTTGAGTTCTTTCAATTTGCTCTTCTGTAAATAGTTTTAAACCTTCTGGATTTGTTACTTTTGTTCTTGCCATATATTTTAGTTAAATGATTTATATAAATTTCTATCTTCACCTTGAGGCAACTGTCTCCAGTGAACTCCATAGTGAGTAATTTCCCAATTTTGATTATCGTCATCAGAGGCAAATTCTAATTGCCAGTTATAAAAAGGAATTCTTCTTAAATCTTTATTCAGGTAAACTCTAAACTTTCTTAATCCTGATATATCACCTTGTGTTCCAAATCTATCTGTTCCAAAGGCTGACAAGCCGAATAAGTTAAACTCACCAGCGTCAAAGATTAAGTCATCATCAGTTCCTGATATTTCAGTTGTATATATTTGAGTAAATCCATCTTCATCTAGTAAGAGTGATACTGTAAGGGTTGTATTTTGTGCTATATATCCTTCTAAATAAACACTATCAATCTCTTTTAAATTATATGGTAAGCCTAAGTTTTCTTGTTTAGTTCTATGGCTTGCTTTAACACTAAATATATAATCTTCCGCTTGAGTATTAACTTTAAAAATATTACCACCAGAGCCATCGCCAAAGTAAAGTTCTTCTATAGCTTGTGGTTCTGCGTAAACACTCCAGTCTGATACATTCCAACCTAGTATAGGAGTATCCCAATCTTGTGTATGAATATTCCAAACTAGAACAGTATCGTTTATAACTGAATCTACTGTGCTTTTAACAGCAAAGAAAGCCTTATCTCTAAATACTATTCCAGTAGAAGAAGCAAAATCTACTGCATCTACGGTAGGTTTTATAATATCTGATATAGGAATAATTTGAGGGTAGTCAATGGTTTCTACACGAGCTAGATTCATTATCTGATTATCTGGTGTTATGAAAAATATACCATTACCACCTGCGAATATAGAATTATTATTAACAGCTCCTGTAGTCTGTGATTTGCCATCAAAGGTTTTTAAAGGGGTTAAAGTATAAAGTGTATCTGATAGAGTAATTTTATAAATCATACTCCTCTTAAAGGCATATAAAGATTCTTCATCTTGTGCCATTCCTACAACTCCACCGCCACCTTCACCTAGATTAAAAATACCAGGGGAGGCATCTGTGCCATCAGCAACAAGAGTAGCTCCAATAAAGTCTTCAGCATCTCCATAGGCTGAAAAGAATATAGCTTGAGGAGTGCTTGTTACTCCTGCTATGAAAAGTCTATTATCTTTATTTATGTAAATATTACCTTTTGGATTAGTAGCAAAGGTAGTAACTGCTTGAGTGGTGCTTCTATCATCTGCACAGGTAGGTGTTCCACTAGCTCCTGTAAAGGTTGTAGAGCTTTTCCCTGAATAAGTTACAGTTGTATTACAGATAAACAAGCTACCAGAAGAAGCAAAGCCTGATGTTGAATCTACTGTTATAGTTCCATCACCACTTGTTAAAGCTCCATTTAATATACTATGTCCACCATTCCACCTTGAGAAAGGCTCTTGTGAATTACCAAAGTAAACATAAGAAGTTAAATCTGTATTGATATTATAATCAGCAAAGCCAAATTCAAAGCCTTCTGTATATCCTCTTTTAATGTTTTCCCATAGTTGATTTCCTTCTTCAAAGTATTGAAGTGAAGAAGATGAAGAACGCATTAAAATATTCTCACCATTTCTTTTTCTAAAGGTATGAGTTGAGAGTATTCTGTTAGCAGTAGTTGTATCAAGAGTTTCAGTTGTAGGGAATAATCCATAACCTAGTTTTCTGATAGATATTCTATCCTTGTCATTAACTGTAGTATTCTGTCCTTTACCAGTAGCTCCTTTAGCTATCTTTGTTTCATCAAACTTAGTCTGGTAACCGTCAAAGTTATCTACCATATACCACCTGCCGTCTGATACTCCGCCTAAATCTTCTTCTACAATCTCTGCTCCTGCATAAACTTCCTTATCAGAGTTTAAATAAAAAGTAAAACTAGCTATCGCAATAACGCCAAGTAAGGATAAGAATATTTTGTTTTTAAAAATGGTAAACATCGTTTAGTAATTCGTTAGAACCTCCCATTTGGCTTCTAAGTCGCCAAGTAGTAGTTATGATTAAAGGTTTTAGAGATGGATATTTCTCTAATAATAAATTCCAAGCTTCTTGTCTCTTTGCTGTAAAGAAAGCGAATAGATTACTTTCTTTTAAATCAGCCGACATCATTGTCATAGCATCATATTTAATAACATCAGTCCATTCACTATCAGAGACTAGAGAGGAATCAGTAGAATAAATACCACTTTTAAAGAAGTATTGTTGGTCTGCAATACTAGCTCCAACAGTCTTAACATTGAAAGCTGAGTAATACCATAAGTCTTGTAAATCCCACTGTCTCATATATGAAGCGTCTAATCTATATTCTCCTGTAGAAGCTCCTGTAAATATAACAGCTTGTGAAGCTATATTATCTGAATCAAAAGTCCCTGTTTCTGTAGCTTCGTTTAAATCAAAAGCTAGTAAGTTCCAATCATCTGCCTTTAGGGCTTGTCCGGAGAATTGAGTAGTTAAAGCTCCTGATGATAAGTAATTACTATTATCTGTTTGTAGTCTAAGCTCTATAGA